>Ga0172378_10006521_pt1 | contig 10905 bp, 11 predicted proteins | sample GrowelOW332metaG_FD_119755 | JGI IMG/M metagenome (GOLD analysis project Ga0172378, IMG submission 119755) | Groundwater microbial communities from an aquifer near a municipal landfill in Southern Ontario, Canada - Pumphouse #3_1 metaG | ecosystem: Environmental > Aquatic > Deep subsurface >... | reverse complement strand
GCTCCTTTTTTGCAGTGTGGCAATATAATTCAAACATCTGCAAATAAATTCTTCGCTTTTTCTCCAAATTTAAGGGAAGTTGCTGTTAATCAATTTGAAAGTGATGTGATGTTCTCAGATTTAAACAAAGCACCGTTAAAAAGAGGAGGGACTGTTGATGCGGGAGTTGTTCCAGGCCTTACTGGCTCTTACGATTATCTAATGGCAGAGACTGGGGAGAATGAAATTGACTATATAACTGTTACCAACCCCCATTTGCAACTCTGTTATTGTATGTTTTTCCCAGGTAAAAAACTTCAACTAAAAGATTGTCGTATTTTTCCAATGCCCAATATCGATCTAACAATGAACTATATGGGTCGTATGGATGCCCCTTGGGCGCTATATGAAGGAGGAACTCCTCAAGTTTATTCACTGACCTTAGGAGCTGGATACATGAATCATCATAATAAGTTTGAGGGATCTCCAACCTTTGCACTACCAAGTAATGTTACTAAACGCTTTATCTATGCAAACGCCTTTCTTCCTTATGAGAATACGCGTATGAATAATGGTTTTTATTCTATGGAAATGGGAGACGGAACGCTCACTATGAAACGTACTAAAAGCTATACACAGTTTGCAGCGGACTACAAGTTTGAGATTATCTCTGCCTTGATGGACCGCTTGAAGGACTCTAATTAATAGAAGATATAGGAATTCTCTTCTTTCTCTTTAGCAAAGGAATAACCAAGACCTATACTGATACCACTTTTTAGGTAAAGTGCATCGAACTTACTCTTTCTTGCAACAAAGTCATATAACTCAGCACCAAAGGAGCTGTTTACATATAAGGAAAGGTTGTCATTGATTGTTAGTCCTAGCAAAAGGTTTGCATCTACTCCAACATTAAAGTAATTTAGTTTACTTGTGGTAAAGGTGGTGCTTATAGAAGGCCCTAATATTAAGGACATATAAACATTAGTGAGTATGTTTGAGGAAAAAGCAATTCCGACACTTCCACTTGTGTAGAAAGTATCAAAGGAATTAAAGAAATCCATTCCAAACTGAGCGGAATAGCCAATACCAACATAAGAATTCTTACTGTTGTATTGACCATTGAAATCCAAGCCTAAGAAAGGTCTCGAATCTGATTTTGAAGTCGATAAACTCGCCCCTATATGATTCCAACTGTTTGTTGCATATAGGGTAGAGGTAAGACTGACAAGAATTAAAAGACAAATTAATATTTTTTTCATTTTTAATAGTAGTAGGGAAGATAATAATTATCTTCTGCATTAGAGTGAAGGGCAATAGCAACTCCAAGATATCCAGAAACTGAATACATGCTAGGACGATAGGAAGAAGAATTACCAAACGAAAGAGGTAATACATACCCAGTTACACCAACAACAAACCCAAAGTTTCTTGTTGGCATTAAGTAAGCATTTACATCAGCACCTATTCCTAAGGAATAAAACTCTTTGTTCTTATAAGCATCACTTGCTACAGAACCAAAAGCTGGGCCTAAGGAAAAGGACAAAGCAATGTTGTTATTAAGACCTAAATAGTAGGAAGGTCCCATAAAAGTTGCAACGGAGATCTTTTGAACATCACCCAAATCTAGTCCTACATCAGCTTTAACGGTAAGGCCTAAGCCAGTTTCTGATTCTCCTGTAAAATAAATGGCAGAAGCAAAGCCTATATCAACGTTTTTTAAAGAGAAATTAAAATTCGAATCGCTAGATTGAGTCCAATTGTAACCAGTCACAATTGTTTCAATATATTTAGTGGAATCACCAGCAAAAGCAAAAGATGCTAATAGGCAGAAAACTGCTAAGATTGTAAATAGTTTCTTTTTCATAAAGTTTTTCCTTTTTTTTGATTATATAGTATAGAAAGTAAATATTCAATTTTAGTTACAAAATATCAAAATTATTTCAACATTGCAAAAATATCAGTTAAAACCCCTTATTTGGGGTAAATATCTAAGCTAAACAGACTAGAAATCACATTTATCAAAATTTTGCTTGATTATTACCAAAATATTTGGTATGGTCATTGATGTAATTGGTGTTGTGCCCGAGCGGTCTAAGGGGACGGTCTGCAAAACCGTTGGTCATCGGTTCAAATCCGATCGACACCTTAAAACAACTCTTAGTGGGTTGTTTTTTTTATTAGTTGCATAACTTTTGATTTTTAGGATAATATTTAAATAATGATAATACGCTATAAAACAGACAAAAAAGGTAAATCTATCCCAATTTGTCGTATTTATACTCAAAAAGAACATCCGATAAAAAACAGCCAAATAGACAAAGATGCGCTTTGGGCTATCAGAAAACTACATTCGATAGGTGCTGAAGCTTATATAGTAGGCGGTGCGGTAAGAGATGTACTGCTTGGAAAAATTCCTAAAGATTTTGATATTGCAACCTCAGCCTCTCCAAGACAAGTTTTAAGATTATTCTGGAATTCAAGAATTATTGGTAAAAGATTTAGAATTGTTCATTTATTCTTTGGAACAAAAATTATAGAAGTAACTACTTTCCGCTCTGATGAAGAAAACTTTGAAGAGGGAAATAATAATATCTTTGGAACTATTGAACAGGATTCAAAACGCCGAGATTTTGGTATTAATAGTTTGTATTATAATCCTGAAAATGGTCAAATCTTTGATTTTACTAATGCAATGGATGATTTTCAAGCGAAAGTGATTCGATCTTTAATCCCTTTAAAGTATTCCTTCTCAGAAGATCCTGTCAGAATGTTAAGAGCTATTAAGTATCATGTTTTAACTGGTTTTAAATTGAAGTTCGATATCAAGATGGCTATTCGAAAGAATGCAACCTTACTTGCAAATGTTTCAATTTCTAGACTTACCGAAGAACTGAATAAAATAGTTACTTCCGGCCATTGCGCACAAATCTTTAAAGAATTACAAAAAGCAAGATTATTAGTATCTTTACTACCTTGTTATTCCCTTTATATTAATTATTCTAAAGTGGTCGATTCTCTTCAAGAACTTGATAATAAAGTGCAACTTATGAAACAAGGTCAGGAAGAAATTAGTAAAGCTGAGATGATATTAGCTATGGTAAGACCTTTAATTGTTTTACAATCTAATTACTTGAGTGTTGAGGAAGAAAAGAAGGATGTTTTTAGACAAGTAAAGATTTTAATCTCTCCAATGACTCCTCCTAATTTCGAGGTTGAAAGAGCTTGTGAACTCTTTTTAGCAGAACTTGGAATTAAAGTTGCTCCAAAGCGTGCAAAACTGGTTCGTAAAAAACCTGGTGAAAAGAAAGCTTCTGAAGAGTTGGCTAAAGTTGGCGCCGATAGTGCTAAGAAGAAACGTAAGCGAAGACGAAAGAAACCAAATCTGAATCCAAATACCGTACAACCAGATAATGTAGAGGATGCAAGTTCAAGTGCGATGGCACATGACCTCTAACTCCATTCTTCTATCTCTATAGCAACACGACGGATTAAAATATTTCCAAATTTCTCAATAGTTTCAGCTATATATTGCTGTAAATCTGTGATAGTAGAGCCCATGTAGTGTCTAATTGGAATTTGTAAGATTACATTTATAGTGTAGGAGCCATCATCATTTTCAGTGCTCTTTACTTTCTTAACTTTCAAAACCTTATCATATTCTGCAATAGAATGTTTTATCATTTGAGTTAAGGTAACTTCGTCAATTTTAGAATCGTTAGGACGCGAGAATTCAGGACGTACAATGGTTTTTTCAAACCCTTTGCTATTTTTTGCGTCTCCAACTGTCATTGCATCATAAACAATTGTTGGATAATTACGAGTAATTTCAATGGACGGAACCGGAATTACATGCTTACCTTCTGTGAATCGAATTCGCATAGCAGTCTCAATATCATCAGGCGTCGAAATATCTTCGATTTTATAGAACTTTTTCACCGGTGGTAAATCTAACCGTTTGGCAATTTTGTTCACCATCTTTTCTGAAGTTCCAATAATTAGAATCTTATGATAATTCTCCTTTAGTAGTGCTTCTTCAGCTTCTTCCTTATGATTATCATCATCAAAAACTGCAGTTTTAACAGCTGCTATGAAATTAGGATCGCGTTTTGCAGAGTGTCCCGCTAAGATTTTATCACCTTTAATAACCAAACCATCATCAATAATAATGTTAATATTATGCTTTTTGGCAAGCATTTTTGAATGAAATGATTTTCCCGTACCAGAGCGGCCTATGAGACCATAGACTTTGATTCCTATAAAATGGGAGAAGGCAAACTTGAAAATTCTATTCATGGTTCAAGTATATTAAATTGTCTAACTAATGACAAATACTATTTTTTTCTGTTTGTCTTTATAGTTGCAGCATACAAGGAGTTAATAATGCCTAAAATAGCTGAGAGGACAAACAAGGTTTCTATTCCTAAAGTTTGCCAAATATAGCCGCCAAAGAGCGCAATTAAAACACTAATTAAATGATTAACTGAAATGCCTGTGCTAATGGTTGCTCTCATTTCTGTAGTGTTATCAGATAAATCTTCTACATAGACATTAGAGGCCATAGAAGCAAGCGAGATAATGGAATCGAGGATATAGTTGATAGAACAGATTATGAAAGCAGTATGAAAGGAGAAGAAGTGATGGGAAAAACCATAGAAGAAACAAACGACTACAAGAATCAAGGTATCTGCTACCATTACAACTTTATAACCAAGCTTATCAATTATCTTACCAATTAAAGGGGAGAATAGAAAACCGCAAATAGCAGCAATAGCAAATAACAAACTTATCGTACTAGTATTAGCTTTATAAAAGAGAATAAGGACATAGGGACCGAAGGTGAGGAAGATCTGTTTTCTTGAACCGTAAAAGATTTCAAGCATGTAATACTTAGAAAACTTCTTTCTAAAATAAAACTTTTGTATATCAGCTTTCGCTTCTCCTTTTCCCATTTTAAAAGATACAAGAAAACCAATAAATGAAATTGCAAGCGCAATAAAGAAAACAATTCTAAAAGTTTGTTCAGTTTCATTAAGCAAAAAGATGGCACTAATAATTAAGAAGCCTAAAATACCACCCGCGTTGATTAATGAGTTAAGCACTCCCAGAGCTAGTCCAGAATATCCTTTTTGGGAGTACTCTAAGCTAATAGTACTCTTCATTCCCAGCTGTATGTGTTCGCCAATGGAATAGATAAAAATTGCAAAGATGGCGAGAGTTGGAAGAGGTGGTAATAAGCCAATCAATAATAGGCCGAGCAATAAGAAGAGACCACCAAGACGATAGAGCTCATTAGAGGTAAAGCGTGAAAAGAGGGCTAATATTAAGATCAAGAACAAACCGGGAAGCTCTCTAAAGAATTCGGTAACACCTCTACCAAATTCTCCAATATGTACTATTTGGGCAAGATAATTGTCTAATACTCCTTTATATAGTCCGAATGAAAAGCCGATTAAGATTACAGAAACGAGAAAAGCTTTGTAGCTAGTATTGGGTTTGTAAAGGTCTTTAAGTTTCATATGAAATCTGCAAATTCACCCTCACAAGAAATTCTCAAATCATCCGGTGATAAATAAAGTTGCGTCCCCCTTTGTCCTGCGGACACATAAATTTTATCTTCTAATTGAGCTAAATCACTAATGAAGGTCTTATACTTGTGTATCATTCCTAGAGGAGAACAACCACCTCTAATGTAGCCTGTGAATTTTAAAAGGGAATCAAGAGGCAAGAGCGCTAAATCTTTCTCTCCAGTTAATTCCTTTGCCTTTTTTAGTTTTATTTCAAATTCTGCAGGAGTCACAAATACATAAAGAGTATTGCTACTTCCTTTAAGCACAATGGTCTTATAAACTAATTCAGGATTTATATTGGCAGCAAGACTTGCGGAGATTGCATCTAGATGAATTCCATCACATTCATACTCTTTTGTCTCGTATTTTATGTTTAAGGAATCGAGTAGTCTCATTGCATTAGTTTTTTTCATGAAAACTAGTATATAATTAATATTAGATAAAGAAAACCAAGTCTTAAAAATTGTTTTCACTAAAAAATAGCTATTTCTACCCTTAAGAATTTAGGAAAGTTTTAAAAGGCTTGATATAATTAAATAAAATAATGTGAAAGTTGGCAAATATATACGCTGAACCTTAGAATAAATATGAAATATGGTGTAATATAATGCAAGTTGGTTTTTTAAATTCAAAAATAGTGTTTACAGGGAACTGGATTCTTCTTTTGAAACTATTAGTTTTAATAGGAACTAAGAATTGAAGAATTTATATATTTAAGAGTCTTTAAATTTGACAAAAAGAGAGATGAAAGCTTGTAAAAACTGTATTTGTGAGCAAGAATATATGTTAAAGGAGCATAGGATGGGATTGGTATCTACATTTAAGAAAGGTGGAGTACATCCTGATGATAAGAAAAGCTTAGCAAAAGCCTCTGTTATCGAAAGGATCCCTCTTCCCGAAGAGTTAATCGTATCAATGGCACAGCACTTAGGTGTACCTGCAACTTGTCTTAAGAAGAAAGGTGATGTTGTAGTAGCAGGTGAAAAGATTGGTACCGCTTCTGGATTCATTTCTGCAGAAGTACATTCCCCAGTTGACGGGGTCGTTAAAGAAATTAGAAAAGTAAGACTAGCTAATGGTGCGTTAGCAGATGCTGTTGTAATTATACCAGATAGTGAACAGAAAACTACTTTCACAACTAAGTATGATTATTCCTCTCTAACGAGTGAAGAATTGCTTGCAAGTATCAAAGATTTGGGCATTGTTGGTATGGGTGGTGCAACCTTTCCAACCCATGTTAAGCTACAAATACCAGTTGGCAAAAGTGTTGATGCTTTTGTAGTTAATGGTGTTGAATGTGAACCTTATCTGACTGCAGATTATCGTGTAATGATGGAAAAAGGGAAAGAAGTACTGGAAGGTATTATGATTATTTCAAAAATAATCAACCCAAAGCGCATGATTATAGGTATTGAGCTTAATAAAAAAGATGCAATTGAACATTTAGAAGCCTTAATTAAAGAAAAGAATTATCCAATTGAAGTTATGGGTCTTAAAATGAAATACCCTCAAGGGGATGAAAAACAACTTTTAAAAGCTACCATAAATAAAGAAATTCCATCTGGTAAACTACCACTGGATATCGGTGCAGTTGTCTGTAACTTAGGGACTGTTAATGCTATTTATGAAGCAATAAGTTATCATAAACCTCTTATTGAAAGAGTTATTACTATTTCAGGAGAAGGGATAAAGAATCCAAAGAACGTAATCGCTCTTGTTGGAACTAAAACTTCTGCTTTGCTTTCCTTTGCAGGTGGCTATAATGTAGAAGAACCAGAAAAGTTAATCTCTGGTGGTCCTATGATGGGTTTTGCTTTTGCTGATGAAGAGACTCCAGTTTTAAAAGGAACTAGTGGTATTCTTGCCTTACTTCCACCGCAAGAGATAAAGACTTTAGCTTGTGTTTCTTGTGGCAATTGTGTTCGACATTGTCCGATGGGCTTAAGTCCAAATAAAATGTATAGAAATATTAAAAATGGTTTATATCAAGAAGCAATGGATTTAGGCTTACTCGATTGCAAGGAATGTGGTTGTTGTGCTTTCTCTTGTCCGAGTGGGATTCCTTTGGTTCAGTCGTTTAGAATGGGAAAGAAGCTTGGGAGAAGAAAGAAATGAAAACTATAAGTTCTAGTCCTCATGTACATGCTAAGTTGACTACTCCAAAAGCAATGCTCTATGTAATCTTTGCATTACTTCCAAGTGCACTTTGGGGTGTTTACCTTTTTGGGTTTTCAGCTTTGTTAGTGTTAGTAATATCGATAGCTTCAGCAGTCGGTGTTGAATATTTATTAAATAGGTTTTCTAAAGAAGAGACCATCTTTGACTATTCTGCTTTATTAACAGGTTTGTTAATTGGTATGAACATGCCTCCTAAAGTGCCTCTCTTTATTCCTATCTTAGCCTCTGCTTTTGCAATCTTTGTTGTTAAGTGGACTTTCGGCGGCTTAGGTGCTAACTGGATGAATCCAGCACTTGGCGGAAGAGTTTTTGTATTCTTTAGTTTTACAACTCTTATGAGCTCATTTGCTGTACCACGTACTTTAGCAGCAAATACAGTCTCCTCAGCTACAATTCTTTCCTCCTTAAAAACAGCAGTTTCTTCCGGAGCAACAGGTTCTAGCCTTTCCTTACTTGAAGAGGCAACTCTTCCTCTTACAGATTTTGCTCTCAGTCTTGGATCTACTTTACATATTAACCCTTATGCAGTGGATGCGTTCTTTGGCAATATTGCAGGTTGTATTGGAGAGGTAAGTGCCTTCTTACTTATCTTGGGTGGCATCTTCCTTATTTGGAAGAAAGTAATAACTTGGCATATTCCAGTTATTTATATTGGCTCCTTTGCTCTCTTAAATTGGATCTTTGGTGGAATTCCAAATGGCCTTGGCATTTTTAGTGTTGAGATTTTATTACCAGTATTCTCTGGTGGCTTAATCTTAGGATCTTTCTTTATGGCAACAGATTGGGTAACTACTCCAACTACTATAAAGGGACAAGTGGTATTTGCCCTAGGCTGTGGTTTCTTTACTTTCTTAATTAGAAACTTTGGTTCTTTGCCAGAAGGTACTTCTTTAGCAATTATCTTGATGAATATTGTAACTCCTACAATTGAGCGCTATATGAAACCTAAAAAGTTTGGGTATGTAAAACCTGTAAAGGGGGCAAATAAATGAAGAATTATATAAAAGTTGCAACAATTTTATTCTTAATTTGTGCATGTGCTTCTTTACTCCTTGCTGTAATTAATAATATTACAGCTCCTCAAATTGCTGCCAATATTCAAATTAATACAGAAAAAGCTTTATCTGCAGTTAGCTCAGGTTTTACTATTGGCGAGAAAAGAGAAGGAGATGGTGGTAATATCAACTATGTTATTTCTCTAACCGACGGTAGTGCAAAGCTTGCTGGCTATATCTTAGAGCTTAAAGGCGCAGGATACGGTGGTGCTTTTACTTTAGTAGCCTCTTATGATAAAGCGGGTGTTTTACTAGATGCTAAGATGATGGGTAATAGTGAGACTCCGGGTCTTGGTAAGAAATCTGAAGAAGCTTGGTATATGCAAATGTTTAAAGGTAAAGGAGACGCTACTCCCCTTCCTTTGAAAAAGAGTGATTTATCTAGTGAACAAGCGTCTGCTGTGTCTGGTGCTTCCGTTACTTTTGGTGCGGTCTCTCGTGCGTTAAACTTGGGTTCTACCTATGTTAATGCTTTAGGAGGAAAGTAATATGTCTCATAAATATGAATTAACAAAAGGTATTTTTAAAGAAAATCCTGTATTTATAATCATGTTGGGTATGTGCCCTACCTTAGGGGTTACCACTCAAGTATCTAATGCAATAGGTATGGGAGGCAGTGTACTTTTTGTACTGCTTTGTTCAAATATTATGATTTCTCTTTTAAGAAAAGTAATCCCTGATTCCATAAGAATCCCAGCTTACATCGTAATTATTGCTTCCTTTGTAACAATTGTTGAAATGGTACTTCATGCTTTTGTGCCTTCAGTTTTTGATGCGCTTGGCGTTTATCTACCTTTAATTGTTGTAAACTGTATAATCTTAGGTCGTGCAGAAGCGTTTGCAAATAAGAACACAGTATTAGATAGTGCGTTGGACGCAATAGGTATGGGTATTGGTTTTACCCTCTCCCTTATCTTAATTGCCTCTATTCGTGAAGTCTTTGGTGCTGGTCAGATTACTCTCTTTGCAATGGGTAATTTTAGTGGTGTCATTAAGATTCCAGTACTCAATGGTTATCCAATAAGAATTATGACTTTAGCACCTGGTGCTCTATTATTGATGGGTTTTTTAAAGGCTTTCTTTGAGTTTAATACTGCTAGAAAGGCAAAGAAGGAGGCTAAAGTATGAGCTATCTTGGTATTGTTATCACCTATGTGTTTGTCTCAAACTTTATTTTAGTTCAATTTTTAGGTCTTTGTCCATTTATTGGTGTTTCAAAGAATAGTGAAAGTGCAATCGGAATGGGCTTAGCGGTAACCTTTGTTACTTCTGTTGCCTCAGTAGTTTGCTATATGGTTTATACCTTCTTATTAGCACCTTTTGCTTTAGAGTACTTGAGAACTGTGGCGTTTATTCTAGTAATTGCGGCTCTTGTTCAGTTAGTCGAAATGGTAATAAGAAAAATGAGCCCTTCCTTGTATAAAGCGCTTGGTATCTTCTTGCCTTTAATTACTACAAACTGTGCAGTTTTAGGTATTGCTATCATCAATATTGATGAAGGCTATAACCTTTTAGGTAGTTTCTTAGCTGGTTTTTCTGCTGGTCTTGGTTTTACCATGGCAATTGTGTTAATGAGTAATATTAGAGAAAAGTTAGATACCGCCCCTGTTAGAAAAGCCTTTAAAGGGGTTCCAATTGCTTTTATTTCTGCTGGTTTAATGGCTTTAGCTTTTATGGCGTTTGATAAGGGCTTACTTACAAATCTCGGTTTGGTTTAGGAGGGAGAAAAATGAGTATTTTAATAGCCTTTTTAGTAATTGCCATCTTAGGCCTTTTATTGGGATTTGGTTTAGCGGTTGCAGATAAAAAATTAGCAGTTGAAAAAGATGAAAAATTAATAGCACTTGAAGCTATCATGCCTAATGCTAACTGTGGTGGTTGTGGTTATCCAGGTTGTTCTGGATATGCAGCAGCAGTTGCCGATGGAACAGCTGTGATTGGACTTTGTTCTCCAGGCGGCGCAGCATTAAGTGCCAAGATGGCTGAGATTATGGGAGTTGAAGTAACAGAACCGACTGAAAAAATGGTTGCTTTTGTCTTTTGTAATGGAAATGCTGAAGTTACTAAACAAGAGTTTAACTATAAGGGAATAACAGACTGTAATGCGGCTTCTCTTTTACATTCCG
>Ga0172378_10006519_pt1 | contig 10906 bp, 6 predicted proteins | sample GrowelOW332metaG_FD_119755 | JGI IMG/M metagenome (GOLD analysis project Ga0172378, IMG submission 119755) | Groundwater microbial communities from an aquifer near a municipal landfill in Southern Ontario, Canada - Pumphouse #3_1 metaG | ecosystem: Environmental > Aquatic > Deep subsurface >... | reverse complement strand
TAGCAAGTATTAAATCTGGTACAACCGGTTGGTATGCACCTGGTGTCGATATTCATCGTTCACCATATTCGGGACGTAATTTTGAATATTTCTCGGAAGATGGTTTGCTTTCAGGAAAGATTGGAGCAGCCGAAATGCGCGGGGTTCGCTCTAAAGGTGTTATTGCCTATATGAAGCACTTCGCCTTAAATGATCAAGAAATTAATCGTTATGGTGGTGCTATGTTCTCAAATGAACAAGAGATTCGTGAAGTTTCACTAAAAGGCTTTGAATATGTTGTCCGCGAAGGTGGAAGTACTGCCGTTATGACAGGAATGAATCGAATCGGAGCACGTTGGGCTGGAGCTAATAAAAACTTAATGACTAATGTGTTGCGCAATGAATGGGGCTTTAAAGGTATGGTTATTACCGATCAAGCTTCAGTAAGTGCTATGTACTATCAAGATATTATATCTGGACTTTGGGCCGGAAATGATATTTGGTTAAATACGAATAATCGTCTATGGGGTTTAGCAGCATATGATGAAGCGATTGGTGGATTGACGACAGGAGTCGTTAATTATAAGGAAAACAATACAGTAACTCACTATTTGCAAAAAGCCGCCAAGAATATTATTTACACTGTTGTTAATTCTAATGCCGTTAAAACTTATGATGAGACTGTAGGTAATGTTTCAATGTTCCCTTGGAAACCTTTACTCTTCTCGCTTGATGGCGTAATTTGGGCGGCATCATTGGTGGGCATTATCTTACCAACCACATTGTATTTACTTAGAAGAAAAAAAGAAGATAAGGATGATTTAGTTGAGAATGACAATAAATAATTGTCCTGACTGAGATTATTAATGATAACTGTCTAGTGATTTTATTGATACTAGACAGTTTTTTTATGAATGTTTCTTAAAAAAACAAATTATAAATATATAGGGGAGGATTTATGAATTGTTTTGTGATAATTATATATAGTGCTTTTTTAATTCGTATAAGGATTAAAATAAGGCATTTAATTATTGTAAAAGTTGTAAAAAGAACAAAATGTGTTGTGAAAATTGAATAGGATGTGATAAAGAATATAATGAAAGCGATTACAAGAAGATTAACTTTTTTGGAAGGAGGAAATATATGAAAAAGTTCAAAAAATTATCTTTGTTGGTCCTATCTACCTTCTTGATTGGTGGAGGGTTGATTGGTATGACTTCCTGCGATGGCGGAAGTGAAAATAGTGACTCGACCTCACAGAATGTTGTCAAGACACTTGAAAGCATATCAATAACATCGCTTCCGACTAAGACAGATTATGTTGAAGGAGATTTTTTTGATCGCACCGGTATGGTCGTAACCGCTCTGTACAGCGATTCTTCCACTTCAAAAGTGACTACTTATACGGTTGATAAAACTGGAGCATTGAAATTGACTGATACTACAGTTACAGTTACATATCAAAAGAAAACAGCCACGCTCAATATTACGATTACGGCTAAGCCTCCGCATGAATATGATACACTTCTCACAATTGAAAACGCTGATTCAGAGACATATCGCGTGGAAGCTGAAAAATGTGATACCACTGAATGTACTCTTCAAGAGGGAACGAGTGGATTTGTCGAATCTACTGATTTAGCTAGCGATGGTCAGTGCCTAGCGTGTATTGGCACACCTGGTAATATTATTAAATTACCTTTTGAATTAAAAACCGAGGCCACGATTAAAATAACTTCCGCAATGGCTAAATATGAAGACAATTGGGACCTAATCTGGAATGTTAAATTCTATTTAGATGATAAAGAGTTTACTCCCGTCGTCGATGGAAAATTTGGGAGAAAAGAAGATGGAAGTAACGATTGGTACAATTGGACCAACGTTGTCTTAGGTACCTTCGAGAAATTGTCAACTGGGGTTCACACTCTTGAACTAAGAATTCAGGCGGTGGCACCCAATATAGATTATTTTGACTTTGCTGTCTCTCCTGAAGAAGCCCAACTCGAGTCATTGTCTATCGCTACTCCTCCAAATAAGACCATTTATGCGGTTGGTGATAAGTTTGATAAGACGGGAATGGTTGTCAAGGCGAACTACAGCGATGCTTCTTCAAAGGAAGTAACGGATTATACATATGCTCCAGAGGGAGAGTTAACGACATCCGATACTGAAATTATTATTTCTTACACGCAAAATGGTATTACAAAGACTGTCTCCCAGGCAATAAGTGTGAAAGAAGCCGTATTAGAGTCAATTGCTATTACAACCAATCCAACCAAAATGGAATATAAAGTTGGCGAGACATTCGATCCAAGTGGAATGGTTGTTACAGCCACTTTCAGTGATTCTTCTACAGAAGAGGTTACGAATTATTCAATTGATAAAACCAATCCACTTACACTAGAAGATACTGTTGTAACTATTTCCTATCAAGGTATTTCAACCACCCTTAACATCGAGGTGAATGATCTTGATTTTAAAGCTAGTGATATTGGGGATTATCGAGTTGAAGCGGAGAATATTGATCTATCAAATGTTTCTTTCCAACCCGGAAAAGATTCTTTTGTCGAAAACAATACTTTCAGTAGCAATGGTGCATCGATTGGAGGACTGGGTGAAGGTAACTTCTCAATCAAGTTCCAAACCGACAAAGCATACATTCTTTCAGTTTCATCCTTGATGGCTAAGTATGAATCAGATTACACTTTGACTGGCAATTTAACATTCAGTTTAGATGGCACCGATTTGACACCGACTCAACCCGATAGTTATGGAACAGCCGAAGGAAACGATTGGTTTAACTTTAAAACGGTCAGTTTTGATGCCCAGAGCATTGAAGCTGGAACGCACGAATTTAAAGTAACCATTACTGGCGAGGCTCCGAATATTGACTGCTTCGATTTCAAACTTTCTTCGACAACAGTCAATATTCAATCGATAGCTATTACAACCAATCCAACCAAAATGGAATATAAAGTTGGGGAAACATTTGATCCGAGTGGAATGGTTGTTACAGCCACTTTCAGTGATTCTTCTACAGAAGAGATTACGGATTATTCAATTGATAAAACAGGAAAGCTGACGATTGATGACACGGTCATAACTATCTCCTATCTTGGAGTTTCGACTACCCTTGATATCACAGTTACTGACCTTAGTTTTGTTGCAAATCAAGCGGGCGATTATCGAGTTGAAGCGGAGAATATTGATTTATCAAATGTTTCTTTCCAACCCGGAAAAGATTCCTTTGTTGAATCCAATACTTTCAGTAGCAATGGTGCATCAATCGGAGGACTGGGAGAAGGTAACTTCTCAATCAAGTTCCAAACAAGCGCAACGTATGAGGTATCTATTTCATCCTTGATGGCTAAGTATGAATCAGATTACACTTTGACTGGCAATTTGACATTCAGTTTAGATGGCACCGATTTGACACCGACTCAACCCGATAGTTATGGAACAGTTGAAGGAAACGATTGGTTTAACTTTAAAACAGTCAGTTTTGATGCCCAGAGCATTGAAGATGGAACGCACGAATTTAAAGTAACCATTACCGGCGAGGCTCCGAATATCGACTGTTTCGACTTCAATTTAAATACTAAATAGAAAAGGATAAAATATGAAATTAAGAAAAGCAATAATGCACTGGGGTCTGGCACTCGGTATTTTCGGACTGACTATTTGTGCGAATAAAGCCGCGAATGATTTCAGCGGCATAATAACTCAATATCTGTGTGGATTCGGTTTAAATACTGGATCTAAAGAATATGGTGAGGCCTTGGAGGCTGGCGCTAAAATGGCTGTCGGATTGGAAGAAGATGGCGTGACTCTTTTAAAAAATCAAAATGCAGCCTTGCCACTTTCCGCCAGTGAGAATAAGATCAATGTCTTTGGTTGGAGCGGATGCGATAACGGCTTTATCTATCAAGGCGGTGGCAGCGGAGAAGGCAGTAGACAAGGTGCAGTATCCTTATATCAAGGTTTGCGCAATTCTGGGCTTGAAATCAACGAAGACTTGGCCTCGGCTTACAATAATCTGTCATTGAGACGAAGTGGATACACTGAAGATGTAACCCAATACTATCGTCTATATGAACCCGATAGCAGTTTCTACACTGCTTCCTTGATCAATCAAGCCAAAAGCTTCTCCAATGTTGCTGTTGTTGTTCTTGGAAGAAGAGGAGCTGAGGGTACTGATTTACCCAAAGTCCAATACGATGAAAATGGCAATGCAGATAACACTCGCAAGTATTCGAGCATCAGTGCGAAAGAAGAGAAAATGCTGGATATTGTCACGCAGAACTTCGAAAAAGTTATCGTGGTCATGAATACAGCCAATCCGATGGAGTGTGGCTTTCTTAACGATGAAGGCATCGATGCAGGAATGATAATGTACATGCCTGGAAATCACGGAAGCAATGCGATTGGAACAATTCTCACTGGAAATGTTACACCTAGCGGACACACAGTCGATACGTTCGCTTATGATTTAGCGACAGCTCCATCTTACGCAAATGCTGGTTCAGATGGTGTGCATTGGCCCGAAGGGCAAGGAAGCCGATTCTGCGATTATCAGAATTACAGTGAAAATATTTATACCGGTTACTATTGGTATGAAACAGCAGATAAAGATGGCTTTTTCAACAATGTCACTAACGATTATGGCACCGGATACGATGGTGTTGTGCAATATCCTTTCGGATATGGTCTATCTTATACCAACTTTGATTGGACTTTAAAAGATGTTTCCATTCCCGAGGGCAGCAATTTAAATGCTGATGATGAAATTAAGTTTGATGTGATTGTTAAAAATGTCGGTTCAACATTTGGTAAAGATGTTGTCGAATTATATTACGATCTTCCCTATACTGTTGGAGGAATTGAAAAGCCAGCATTGAAATTGGGAGCCTTTGCTAAGACTGATACGTTGGAGCCAGGCGAAGTTCAAGAGTTAGCACTGAGTGTCAAGGTGTCAGATATGGCGTCCTACGATTGCTACGATAAGAATAACAATGGCTTTATGGGATACGAATTGGAAAAAGGTGATTACAATTTCTCGCTGAGAACTGATGCCCACGATGTGAAAAAAATGACATCAGAATTTGATGATGGCATTTATAACTATCATATTGAAAACGGGTATAAGTATGAAAACGATCCAGTCACGGGAAATAAAGTTGAAAATAGATTTACTAATTTTACTAACTATGTTAGCGGTGCAACTTCCACGCGAGTAGAAAGAGCCATGAGCGATGAATCTAAAGCGTATTCTGTAGATGGCTTGGATTGCAATTTAAATGTTACCTATATGACACGTGAAAACTTTAAAGATACTTTCCCAGTATTTGCGGATACAGTGAAAATGTCCGATCAGTTTAAGAAGGAGACATGGTATGTCAACGCTCCAAAGGTTAATCCAGATGATCAGATGCCAATAACAGGATCTAAGGCAACCAATTACACTATTCAAGATGTGGCGGGTCTCGATATTTCAGACCCTAAATGGGAGGCATTAGTCTCACAGTTAGATGTGGAAACTTTGGGAACGCTATGTTCTAAAGGCGGTTTTGGAACTATTGCAATCGATTCTATCGGTAAGCCTCACACGGTTGATTTAGATGGACCCTCTGGCTTCAATGCTGTAGTAACCGGAAGTGAAACAGGTTTTGCTATCAACTATCCGTGTGAAACAGTCATTGCTTCAACCTGGAATTGGAAATTAGCTTATCAGTGGGGATTAAGTATTGGTAACGAAGCTAGCATTGCGGGAATTGATGGCTGGTATGCCCCAGGCGCTAATACTCATCGGTCAGCACTAGGCGGAAGAAATTTTGAATACTGGTCTGAGGACGCAGTTCTTGGTGGGACTATGTGTAGTTATACAATCTTAGGGGCCAAGGAAAAAGGTGTGTATTCTTATATTAAACACTTTGTTGCCAATGATAGCGATACGGGTCGAAACGGAGAATTTAAATTCTTAACAGAACAAGCTCTGCGCGAAATATATTGCAAGCCATTTGAAATAGCGGTGAAAGAAGGTGGCGCTAATGCCATGATGATTTCAGTCGATAGAGTTGGAACAGTTAGATGCACAGGTTCGAGCGCTCTGCTTCAAGATGTTCTTCGCGATGAATGGGGATTTGAAGGATCGTGTATTTCTGATTATTACCAAGGGGGAAATGTTAACGATATTGATGAAGGTATTCGCGCTGGAAACGATTTGATGCTCAATCCCAATGGTTCAATGGACACCTACGATGATACCGAAAGTGCTACAGCGATTATTGCTATGAAAAAGTCGGCAAAGAATATATTGTATACATATGCCGAAACAAAATATTATGCCGCGAATGCTTCAGGTCTTGATTTAGGCTCAATCGTGGGAACTCAAGGAAATGTCAACGAATGGTGGAAACCGGTTCTATACACAGTTGAAGCTGTAGTATATACGGGAATGATTGCTTATGCGGCTATCGTTCTATTAAAATATTTAAATAGATTTCCAACGAAAAGGAGAAAACAATAATGTTATTATTAGTTAATTCGATTCTTGAGCAATGGATGAAAGATAATGTCTTGACCATTGTGTTCATCGTTATCTTTGCTGTTTTGATACTGGGAAGTATCGTCGCGATGATTGTAAATAAAATAGTCGAAAAAAATAAAAAAGGCGAGAAGGATAAAAGCCCAAAAAGTATTCAATGATTGATTTATAATGTGTAATCATATATCTCTAGCAAATTTATTTGCTAGAGATTTTATCGTTTATGCTTGTAGTAAAAACATAGGAAAGGAAGTATACTTAGGACATGATTAACGTAGGAATAATTGATGATAGCCAACTGATGCTCGATACATTAAAGTCATATTTTCAACGATATTCAAAGGAAAACCATGTTCTTTTTCACATAAGAACTTTTGTTAGTGCTATTTCCTTTTTAAATAATTACAAACCAAATTATGATTTGATATTCATGGATATTGAACTTCCGGGAATGAACGGACTTGAGGCAGCGCATAAATTGCGCAAAATTGATGATTTAACGACATTAATCTTTGTTACCAATATGTCCCAATATGCGGTGAAGGGTTATGAGGTTCAGGCTTTTGATTTTATTGTTAAGCCTATTAAATATTCGGCTTTTGCCATAAAGGTTACCCGAGCATTGGGAGCTTTTACCGACAGAGAATTGCGCAAGTTGAAAATCAATACGCAGGATAAGGCAATATGCATCGATATCAACAAACTTATGTATATTGAAATTAACAATCATCACATGATATTCCACACCGAAGATCACGATTATGAAGTCTATGGTACCTTAAAAACATATGAGCAGAAATTGAGCAATCATTTCTTTCGGCGGTGCAATAATTGTTATCTAGTAAATCTTCGATTTGTTAAAAGCATAGAGGATAATTATGCTTACGTCGGGAAGGATAAATTATATATTTCTCGTCCCAAAAAGACATCTTTTATCAGAGATTTAAACAATTACTTGGGAGCAAATTAAATGTACATCATCAACACTTTCTTTTGGTATAAGGCTATTTTTATGACCGAGCTTATTTTAGCTGAGTTTATTTTTTGTTTTCGGCTAAAAAGAAAGAATAAATTTTGGTTGAGATTATTGATTTCTTTAATAATTTGTTACGGCATAGCTTTTGGCTTTCCCACTCCAGTCTACAATTGGTGGTATTGCTCATTTATTTTTCTATGTCTATTTGCGACAACGATTTTTTGCTTGAAATTTCTCTTTAAGGAGTCAGATAAAAATATTGTCTTTGTTTCGATAGCTTCATATACAACGCAGCACATCTCGTATGAAATATATACTCTCTTTTTATACATATTTAATATTTCTAGTTCAGATGAAGGAATATATAGCCAAAATTCATCTAGCTTTTTTCCTAATTTTTATGCCGGACTTACATATTTTATCGTTATTCCTTTGACATATTGGCTTATTTACTATGTCTTTGGACGTCGAATTAAAAGAAATGAAGAAATGAAGCTGCACAATTTTTCTATTCTTATTCTAACAGCCTTGGTTCTGCTTATTGATATTTTCTTCACGAGTGCTATTACATATTATTCATACGATCATTTTGATCGTTTCTACATGTGTTTTGTCTCAGTCTTTAATATTGTTTCGTGCATTTTGGCTCTGCTCATTCAATTTGAATTGTCATTGCGACGGAAACTTCAGGAAGAAGTGGTGACCATCAAGCAACTGCGCGAGAAGGAAAAGGAACAGTACTATATAAGCAAAGAAAACATTGATATGATCAATATGAAATGCCACGATTTGAAACATCAAATTAGAGAAATAGGTAATCGAAGTTCCCTGAATCAAAATGCAATCAGCGATATTGAGAATGTTATATCGATTTACGATTCAACCGTGAAGACAAATAATGAGGTTCTCGATGTCATTTTGACCGAGAAGAGTTTGCTTTGTCAAAAGAAAAATATTAGTTTGAGTTGTATTGCTGATGGGAAAAAGATGATGTTTATGCGCGAAGATGATTTGTATTCGTTAATTGGTAATGCTTTGGACAATGCGATTGAGGCGGTGAGCAATATTGAAGAGGACAAACGAGTTATAGGTATCACCATCAAGGCCAAAAATGATTTTTTATCTATAAATGTGCACAATTATTACGAAGGAAAACTAACCTTTATCAATGAGATGCCAATTACGACTAAATCAAATAAGAAATATCACGGTTACGGCACCAAATCCATTAGATATATTGTTCATAAATACAATGGTGATTGTTCTTTTACAGCGAAGAATCACATTTTTAATCTCAATATATTGTTTAATTTACATAATCTTGAGAACGATGAGGCCAATTTGACATGAAAAAAGAAAAAAGTGTTGCTTATTCAATAATTATCTTGCTATGCATTATGCTTACGGGAATTAATGCTGTGCTTTTTTCTTACACTGATAAAGTCAGTCAAGCCATATATGGAAATGGTATCAATTATGATAATGAAGGAGCAGAGGCCAGCCGATTGAAAGGGTCAGAACTTGCTTGTAGCATTGCAGAAAGTGGTATCACTTTACTTAAAAATGATGGGACGAGTCTGCCACTGAAAAATGATAGAGTCAATGTTTTTGGTTGGGGTGGTAGCGAAGATGGTTTTCTTTATCAAGGGGGAGGAAGCGGAGCCGGGAGTCTATATGCACAGACAAGTCTTTATGCTGGTCTTGCTCAAAATGGAATTTCAGTCAATCCTACTCTTATGAAGAGTTATAGCGATTTAAATTTCCATCGCCCCGGCTATTCGGAAGACATCAGTCTTAGCTATCGGCTCTATGAACCGGGCAAAGAATTTTATACAGCTGACCGCATGCAACAGGCGCAGTCATTTTCCGATGTTGCGCTCGTCGTTTTATCGCGCAAGGGATTAGAAGGTACCGATGTTCCCAAAGTACAATTTGATGATCGCGGAAATGTGATTGAAGATAGAAAATATTGTGGCATAAGCGAATTGGAAGAGGTAATGATAAAAAATGTTACCTCATATTTTTCTAAAGTTATCGTCATTTTGAATAATGCCAATGTGATGGAATGTCCTTTTTTATTAAATTCTAAGATCAACGCTTGTCTTGCAATATATATGCCAGGAAATTTTGGAACACTGGCCTTGGCTAAAATACTTAAAGGAGAAATTTCTCCTTCGGGAAGAACGGTTGATACTTGGGCCTATGATGTTGCGAGCAATCCAACCTATCCCACGACGGGAATAAATGGAGCGATGAATTATGCTGATGCTAAATCAATTTATTATCAAGATTATTTAGAGGATATTTATGTCGGCTACCGCTATTATGAAACCGCCGATGCCACTGGCGAATTTGACCAGATTAACAATGAGATTGGCAAAGGATACGATGGCGTAGTCCAATTTCCTTTTGGATATGGTCTTTCTTATACGACATTTGATTGGAAAATAACTGATGTAAACTATGTTGATGGCTCTTTTGTGGAACCCTCAGACAAAATAAGTGTTAAGGTTCAGGTTGTTAATACCGGTGAAACATATAGTGGCAGTGATGTGGTGGAATTATATTGTTCGCCACCATATAAAAAAGGAGAAATTGAAAAAAGTTCCATCGTCCTTTGTGCTTTTGCCAAAACCACAAACCTGCAGCCGCATCAAGGGGAAGAACTAACCTTGACTTTCAATATGAGCGATTTAGCCTCATATGATTGTTTTGACCGAAATAATAATGGGTATATGGGTTATGAACTAGAAGAGGGGAATTATTCTTTTTCTTTGCGAACTGATGCTCATCATATTAAACAGGAAAAGAATCAAAATAGTACTTTTGAATTAAAAGTTAAGCCCAGTGGTTTCTTAATAAGTAAGGATGCGACGACGGGTTATCAAGTTTCCAATCGATTTACAACCTTTACCAATCCAATCAGTCACGTTTCATCAATCATTGACGAAAGAGCAACATACAAAGCTTATTCTATTGATGGAATGGAATTAACTGATGACATTAGATATTTATCTCGAGCTAATTTTTCAGCCACAGAAACGAGATTGACAACTCAAAGAGCAATACGTGGTGAATTATTCGACAATACTTGGGTAAATCATGAACCCAATATCAATGAATCCGATTTGATGCCCACGATGGGTTCCACTAAAACACATTACACTCTCAATGATCTTGTGGATAAAGATTACGATTCTACAATGTGGAACGATATGATTGAACAACTGGATGCCTCAACCATTATCAAACTGGTGGCTAATGGCGGATTTGGAACAAATCGCATCGAGTCTATCAATAAGCCATCGACAGTGGATACGGATGGGCCGTGTGGTTTTGCCACTTACAAGGCTACCAATTATCCTTGCGAAACACTTTTGGCCTCAACTTGGGATTGGAAATTGGCT
>Ga0172378_10006518_pt1 | contig 10906 bp, 9 predicted proteins | sample GrowelOW332metaG_FD_119755 | JGI IMG/M metagenome (GOLD analysis project Ga0172378, IMG submission 119755) | Groundwater microbial communities from an aquifer near a municipal landfill in Southern Ontario, Canada - Pumphouse #3_1 metaG | ecosystem: Environmental > Aquatic > Deep subsurface >... | reverse complement strand
GCAAGACCGGCCATATACGGGTTCACGGTGGCCATTGACAGCAGAATCGGAGCCGTGATGGATCCGGCTGTCAGCATACCGACCGTGGCCGATCCGCTGACGATCCGCAGCAGGTATGCCATGATGAACGGCAACAGGATCCCGGGGATGCTTGCCTTGACCAAAAGATCAGCGATCGCCGTACCGGCGCCGCTGTCCTTCAGAACCTGGCCGAGCGCTCCGCCGGCACCGGTGACGAATACGATCACGCCAGCCTGTTTGATGGAATCATCAAGCATAGCGACGACTTCCTTCCGATCGATCTTTCCCGCCAAGCCGTAGATGGCGATCAGCAGACCGATGGCGACCGCGACGATCGGATCACCGATCAGCGCCATAACGGTTTTCAGAGCTCCAGAAGCCCCCATGGCGGAAGCGATGGTATTCATCAGGATCAAAAGAATCGGAATAAGAATCGGCGCAAACGAAATGAAAGTCCCCGGAAGATGCTCGCCTTCGATATCGACTGTATCGGCCAGTTCTTCTTTCGTGTACGGACGATCGATCAATACGGATGGATCCTTCGGGTCGGGCAGTTTGAAGAGTTTCTTACCAACCCATTTCGCATAGAACAGTCCGGCCAAAGCGATGGGGATGGATGCGATCAAGCTATAGATGATGAACAGCCCCAGATCCAGTTGGAAATAGTTGACGACCGCCAGCGGTCCCGGAGTAGGAGGTACCAGCGAATGGGTCACCAGCAGGGCCGCGCCAAGCGCACAACTGATGGTGATGACGCTTTTGCCGGTATTTCTCGATAGGGACTTCGCCAGTGGAGAAAGGATAACGAACGCGGAATCACAGAATACAGGAATCGAAACGAGGAAGCCAGTGATCGCCATCGCCACTTCCTCACGTCCTTTTCCCAAAACCTTGATGAAAGTGAGTGCCATACGTTTTGCCGCCCCACTCGCTTCGAACACGGCACCCATCATCACCCCAAAACCGATAATGATACCGATGCTCCCGATAGTACCACCGAACCCAGACTTGATGGCTGAAATTACCTGCAGAGGCGGCAATCCAGCTATCAAACCTGCGACAACAGATCCGATGATCATGGCAAGAAACACTTGGATCTTCGTCCTTGTGACAAAGTAGAAGATTGCGACAATCGCAACGATCAGGCCGATGACGACTCGCACGACACTTACATCATTCATCCAGCTACCCTCCTTTTTGAGTACCCCTTCGATGTATTAAAACTCTGCTCGCCGTCAGATGACTGGTCCGAGCATATAGAAATCCATTGACTTGTTGTATTTGATCGCTTCTCCCTTCGTCACCTCGCCGGACGCGACACGGAGTAACATCTCAAAGACTTCCTCCCCTACTTCTTGTAATGTCCGCTCTCCGGTGGTAATTTTACCGGCGTTCACATCCATATCGTGGCTCATCCGCTCGAATGTGATTGGATTGCCGCAGATCTTGATGACTGGAACGACAGGGAATCCCTGCGGAGCTCCACGGCCGGTGGAAAACAAAATCACCTGAGCGCCCCCCACGGCCATGCCGGACATCAATTCGATCTCTCTACCCGGAGAATCCTTGATCCACAAGCCAGGACCTTTCGGAATTTCCGTATAGTCGATGACGCCCTCGATCGTTTTCGTTCCGGACTTCACGATCGCGCCCAAGGATTTTTCCTCGATCGTCGTCAGACCTCCTTTGATGTTGCCCGGAGTCGGCTGGCCCTTACGCATGTCTACGCCGATCGCCTTCGCCCTGTTTTCCATCTGGTCGACGATCCGTTTAATGTCCGCGGCGACTTGCGGTGTGCGCGCTCTTCGCTGCAGGATATGCTCGGCCCCGATGAATTCCGTCGTCTCGCCGAAGATAACGGTTCCTCCTGCATCGACGACCTTGTCCGCCACATAGCCAATGACAGGATTGGAAGCTATCCCGCTCGTCGTATCGGAAGCTCCGCACTTGATGCCCATCGTGAAGCGGGACAAATCCACTTCGGTCCGCTGGATTTGCGCAATCTCACGAATCAACGCTTGAGCCTTGTCCATTCCTGCTTGTATGGCAGCGCTCGTACCTCCCAGTTCCTGGACGTTGATACGATCGACTGGTTTTCCAGTAGCCCGGAGCGTCGCTTCCAGACGGTCGGTATCAACCCCCTCACAACCGAGGCTGACGATCAGAATCGCTCCAACGTTCGGGTTCTTGCCGATGCCGATGAGACATTCGGTAGTCCGTTCCAGATCGGGAGGGGTCTGGCAGCATCCCTGATGATGGATAATTCCCTGCGTCATGGTCGTGTTGGCGACGATCGCCTCGACTACTTCGTTGACACATACGACTGCGGGCAGGATCGCGACATAATTTCTCGTTCCGACCGAACCGTCGGGACGCACATATCCCATATAGATATATCTCCCATTCTTGCTCATGCTTCACCTTCCTTGCCGGCTCCATGTTCCGCGGCCTTCGCCCAGTCGCCCCGGCCTCTGATGCTCTCCACATTATGGACATGCACATAATCGCCTACTGCGATCGAACAGGAGGCGATACCGATTTCCTCTCCGTACTTCGTCACTTGCTGACCGACCGCGATCGGTGCGATGGCGAATTTATGGCCGTATGGGACATCCTGGTTGACGACCACTTCGAATGAATTGCCCCGCTTGTCCAGAACTTGCACCGTGGAACCGGCCTGTACCGTATCGAAAACTGATGCGACATTGTCGGCATCGTTCAATTTGATGGCCTTAACCATTGTTTTTCCTCCTTGGTATCACGGCCACCCCGTCAGGAATGACCGCCACTGTAGCCGTTTCTCCAACGAGCCGTCGCGCAATCTCCCAAGCCTCCTGGGGGGTCGAAGCGGCAATGAACCCCATCCGGTTCACGATCGTCGGATCCAGCGTCGAAACCAGAATGATCCGATACTGCATCATCGCCTCGGAGAATCGCTGAACGCACCATTGTTCTGAAATCGTCTCTTCGGGCTTCTGTGCAAGAATCCGCTCCATCCGAGCTCCGGCATCCCCATCCAGCATCATTCTTCCGAAGTTTTCGCCTCCAAGACCGTCCCTGCAGGCCGCGACAAGAATGATGACGCCTCCCGTATGGACGCAGGCAAGCGCGGACGCCAGCCCTTTCGGGCATTGATAGAGGTTCTGATCCAGCGGATATCCGCCGTTGGTCGTGACTACCACATCGGCGAACACCTGGTCGACGCCGTTGGATTCCATCAATGATGCGCATCCGGCGCGGTGGGCGGCATCGACATCCCCTGCGAAAGCGGCTCTGATATGTTTCGACTCATCCATCACGACATTGAGAATGAACGCAAGATTCGCCTTCCGCGCCGCGACGATCATGTCTTCGTGGATCGGATTCCCGTCGAGCACTCCCGTCGTCGCGTTCGGATTCTGGATCGCCTTTGCGCTGTGGTTGATGTTCACACAATCCTGGCTAGCGATGCCGGGCAGAATGCTTTTCCGACCCCCGGAAAAGCCTGCAAAGAAATGAGGCTCGACGAACCCCTCCGCGACCAGAAGATCGGCCTGTACGGCCAACTTGTTGATTTCGCATTTGCTTCCGGAAGGCAGCGTCCCGAGGTCGATGAAGTTGTCCTTGTCGTATGCATCATGGTTCACGAATCGTTCCGATACGACGACTTCCGCCCCGAAGCGAGCGACCATTTCGTCATGGGTCATTCCCCGGTGCAGGCCGGTAGCGATGATCATGGTGATCTGCGCATCAGGGTTTCCGGCACGTATTTCCTTAAGCAGCAATGGGAGGGTGATATGGCTCGGCAACGCCCGGGTATGGTCGCTGGTGACGATGACCACGGTTCTCGCACCTTTTGCAAGCTCTCGCAGGCGGGGCGTCCCGATAGGATGCTCAAGCGCTTCGGATACGATTCGCTTCTCTTCCGCCAGTGATGGAGGATTATCGGACACCGAGTGGGAATGAACGGGACGCACGATGCCGACGAGAGCCTCGCCGGGAATGGTCAGTTCGACATGACCGGTATCATACGGCAACGAAACAATAGTTTGCATGCGACTCTCCGTGTATAATGTATAATGTATACATTTTACACCGAAAAAATGAGCTGTCAACAAAATTCGCCGTTAACTTATCGTTAACGAAATCGCGATGCAAAGGACTTTCGAGGGGGAATCGCCTGTCTTGAACGTGTCAGTCGCTTGGAGATGGGGTATTCCGGAGATACGATACGATTTCGTTCTTTGCCAATGTCAGATGTATCTCGCAGCACCTGACGGCGAGATCGGCATTCCCAGCTCGGATTGCATCGATCATACCAATATGCTCCTCCACCGATTCCGTGAAGCGTTTCCTACTCTTTAGAGATATCACTCTAAACGGAGTCACAAGAGTGCTGATCCGATGGAGCGTTTCGGAGATCATCTCGTTCCCTGCAGTTTCGATCAGAAAGGTATGGAATCGGTTGTCGATTTCGACGTAGCTCAAAAGATGTTCGTAACCGCTGTTTTCCATGAACTGCTGCTTGAAATCGGCAAGAACCCGATCCGTTTCCGAAGTCATGTTCGTCGAGAGTTTCTCAATCGCAAATCGCTCAAGAAGAACGCGGAACTCATAGGTATCGAGTATTTCCTTTTCAGAAAGTCGACGAACAGTGACGGATTTGTTCGGAATGCTTTCCAGCAATCCTTCGCCTATCAGCTCGTTGATCGCGCTCCGAACGGGAGATCTGCTTACATTGAGTTCTTTCGCTATCTGGAGCTCTTGAATCCGTTCCCCGGGCTTCAATCGCTCGTTGATGATGTTTTCCTTGATTACCTGATATACCTGTTCCTTGATAGTAAGGAACACCTTTCCTGTCCGACTTTCCATGGCTATCGGCCTTACCTTATTTTCCGAATTGATATGTTGCGATGTACAGCTCTCGACACCCGCCATCATGCAATTCAATATACACAATATCTATGAGAAAGGGAACTCAGACTGCAACTTCCCGCTATGTCAGCCACCCTCAACGCCACAGGGTCAGAGAAGGGTCTACCGGCAATACACTTGCAATGCCTCATAGAGGAATTGCGCGCACCCATCCTCGATGGCGTCGTAGTACCGCCTGAAACGAGGGTCGTCGACATACATCCTCCCAAGGTTCAGGTGTGCTTCCTTGGAATACTGCGGCCAGGTATACCCCAGCCACTGACGATGCATGTCACATACCTGTTGGGCGAGCGGACTTGCAGGATCGCCCTGCTCGAACGCGGTTTTCAGCAGATCATTCATCCTGGCCGACAGCGCCTGCATCCGGCCATACTCCTCCAGCGACAGCCCCATCATCCTCGCATTGCCTGCATCAACCCCCGCTTCTCCATATTTTTCGCGGATTTCGGCCCCGAACAGAGCCTCGTTGTCCTCGACCAGCTTCCGCCTGAACCCCTCGAACTTTTCCTGATCGTCCATGACAATTTCCCCTTGTTTCGCCGCGATCGTCTTCTCCACCGTAGCGATGAGACGATCCAGCCGTTTCTGCTTATTGCGCAACGCAGCCAGATGCCCGTCCAGTGCGGCAACGCAGTCATACCCCTTCGCCTGCATCACCCGAGCGATGACATCAAGCGACATTCCAAGTTCCCGATAAAACAGAATCTGCTGCAGCCGGTCCACATCCTCCGGGCCATAGACGCGGTAGTCGTTGCCCGGCATCCGGCGGGGGGGACAGCAGCTCGATCTGATCATAGTAGCGGAGCGTCCGGGCACTGACACCCGCCATCTTCGCCAGTTCATTGATCCGATAGTCCATACAATTCTCCTCCATTCCCGCCCCTACGAGAACCAGCATAAACCATGACGCAACGGCAATGTCGAGCGGTTTTTTCATTTTTTTTCATGAGCGAACTCCAACCCATACAAAGTAACGAGCGTACATTGAGAATACCACATAACCATACCGAATACGGTATAGTTATTTACTTGAACAGATCTTGCCGAAGCCTTTATCGAACAGGCATCCCCTGCGACAAGGAGAAAACCAGTCATTACGGCGGTGAAGAGGCATAGCCTGCGCCTGATTGAGGATATCAAGAACCTCCACGTCTCGCTCGTCAACTGGTCACCACCATTGTATGTAATGGTATAAGAAACAGGCCTCCGTCAAAAAGTACGGATCACGCCTGCTCCGAAGGAATAGCAACCTCATCGGAGACAACAGCCTGTCCGGCCTTCCTATGGGCAGGCATTTTGTTCGCACAGTACCCGTGGTCGCCGGTCAGATGCTGCCGGCACCCCTTCCGGGGGGCCGTGCTGGCGGCGATCGAATCAAGGGAGGTCGCGACCTCGGCGATCAGATGTCGATTGACATCGTAGTGTGTGTAGTAGCCACGCTTCTCGCCAGTCACCAGACCTGCGTTGCGCAATACCCGCAGATGCTGAGATACAGAGGCTTCGGAAACACCCAGCGTCCGGGACAAGGCTCCGACACAGAAATCATGATTCATCAACAGATCGATGATCTTCAGACGCGTACCGTCGGACAACGCCTTGAGCACCTGCAACAGGTCGTCCACTCGCTCCTCCATCAACAAGATTCGGCAGCAAATGCCGGCGGGAAGGATTCCCGTAGTTCCACGATGCCGAATCACGATTCCGATGTCAAGTCGGACATCCTGCGTATGTCCGACCTACCAAAACACAGACATGGGAATGCCATTATAGAGTATATATTCTTACAATTATATATAAATAAATAATTTATATTTATTTCAAATGAAAATCTATTTAAGTGAATCTTTATTTGATTAACCTTGACATGAAACGGACACATCGGGTAACTTCCTTATGTCCGTATGTTAGATATAGCTAACTTTACGAACCACCGACAAAATCACCTGAGGAGACCGTCCATGGACATCACATACTATGAGCAGTCGCTATCGAAACAGTATCGCGGATCTGCCGATGCGGAAGAGCGCTGGGATGCGAAAGCTCAGCATTTCAACCAAGCGCAGAAGGGAGAGCGCACCCCTTTCGTAGTACGCGTTATCGAATCATTGGAGAAACGGGGAGCCCTAACAGGAGCATCAGTACTCGATATCGGAGGAGGCAGCGGGCGCTACGCCATCCCCTTCGCATCCCGCGCCGCACATGTGACGATCACAGATATTTCGGCGAACATGCTTTCCCTTGCGAAGAAGAACGCTGAGGAAGCGGGACTTGGCAATCTCTCCTATGATAAGATGGAATGGGAGAAGGCTGATCTGGAGGCTCTTGGGTGGAACGAGGCTTTCGACCTCGCGTTCGCTTCGATGTGTCCAGCCATCAGATCTCCGCAAGGGCTGCGCAACATGATCGCATCCTCCAGGAAGGCCTGTCAAATCAACCAGTTCATCCATGATACCGATACATTGACCCAGCATCTTGAGGAGGCCCTTGACCTGCGCCGTCCATTCGACCCGCACAACGACAGGGACTCCGTGCAGGCGATCTTCAACATCCTATGGCTACAGAAATATACTCCGGAACTGACGTACATCCGACAGACGGAACATCTTTCGCTGTCCGTCGACGAAGCTTGGTGGCAATATTCACCCCGATTCGGGCAGGCGGCCCAAGACAACGGGGTCGACCTGAAAACGCTCATTGAAGAACAGGCGCGGGAAGGAGTTGTCCAAGTCACAGGAGAAACGACACTCGCCATGATCCATTGGAACGTCTGATTCCCCTACGCATTTCCACAAGCTCATGATATCCACATAAGAGGAGAAACATATATGCATCGAAGAAGAACCAGCTTACAATTCGGCATGGCGTTCGTAGCCCTGTGTTTGGTCGTATCCCTCGCCGGATGCTCGCAGAAGGGAGAGGATACGGCATCTCCCGGGCAGGAAAGCGGGACGTCTCCACTAGGGCCGATAAGCGCCCCGGCCGCCGACCAGCAGACGAGAACAGTCGCGAAACCTACGGTGCGACTGGCCGGAGGAAATACAGGGCTGCCCAATCCGTTCAAGCACTCGCCTCGAGGCCCCGGCATGTCCAAGATGCAGATCCTGTACGATACGCTGCTGGAAAAGGACGAGCATGGAGACATCCCGTGGCTCGCGGAAAGCTGGGAGGTCTCGAAAGACGGCAAGACCTATACGTTCCATATGCGTACGAACGCCCTCTGGCATGACGGACAGCCACTGACGGCCGAAGATGCCGCATTCACCATCGGCTACTACCGTGAACATCCTCCGGTGGTCAACGATCTGCTCATCGGAGGTTCCTACATCGTTACGGACGCCAAGGCGCTCGACGAATACACCCTCCAGGTGACATTCGACAAAGTATCCCCCACCTATCTGACAAAAATCGGCGGGATGAGAATCATCCCCAAACATATTTGGGAACATGTCGACGATCCCATAGCCTTCACAGGGGCCGGAGCGACTATCGGAAGCGGTCCTTACAAACTTGACAGCTACGATCCTCAGCAGGGAGCGTACCGTTTCATAGCGTTCGAAGACTACTGGGGACCGGAACCTGCGGCTGCGGCGATCGAATGGATCCCGGTCGGCGACAGCGTCCTCGCCTTCCAGAACGGAGAAATCGACTTGATCAACGCCCCGGCGGACATTGTACCGTCCTACCGGGAGAATCCGGAATTCACAGTCAAGACAGCCCATTCGTTCCATAGCTACCGACTGATGATGAACATGGACGCGGTCAAAGCGCTACAGGACGCGAACGTCCGCAAAGCTCTTGTCTTCGGCATCGATCGCCAGGCATTGGTCGATAAGGCGGCGCGTGGCGCTGCCATGGTCAGCAGCCAAGGCTATGTCCTTCCCGTCAGCCCGTGGTACAACAAGGATATCGAGCAGTATCCGTATGACCCGGACAAGGCGCAGGAACTCTTGGGAGGCGCGACCTACACCTTCTCGCTCTTGACTGACAACTCAGCCGACGGGATGAAAGTCGCAGAACTGATCAAACTTTCCCTGTCGCAGATCGGCGTGACCGTCAACGTCCAGAGCGTCGAGTCGAAGACCCGCGACAATGCTGTGAACACCGGAAAATACGAACTGCTGCTGATCAACTCCGGAGGAATGGGTGGGGATCCCGACTATCTGCGGACGATCTACGGAACGGGGGGCACCACGATCAAGGGCTGGTCAGATCCGCAGATCGCCTCGATCCTGGAGGCACAGTCCGTCGAACTGGATCCCAACAAGCGGAAAGAGCTGGTCTACGAGGCGCAGAAGCTCATCGCCGACCAAGTGCCGATGATCATGCTCCACGGCGCATTGGACAACTTCGTCTACCGACCGGCGAAATACGACCACTGGATGTTCCGCTACGACCACAGCAAGTGCGACCATAACAAACTCTCCTATGTGATCCGCACGGAATCCGAACAAGCAGGGCAAACCACATGACAAGGCGCTCCCGTGACAGTCGAGCTCAAGGGGGACGGTATCTCCTTGTCCTCGTCGTCATGCTTGCGATCAACTTTTTTCTGCCTCGACTGATGCCGGGCGACCCGTTCCTCTACCTTTCGGTAGAGGACGGGACCGTTTCGGTGGTCTTCTCCCAGCAGCAGATAGACCACTACAAAGCCTACTATGGACTGGACAAACCACTGCACGTCCAGTTCGGCGGATATCTGCTCGGACTCTTGCGCGGCGACCTGGGCTACAGCATCTACTACAACACCAGCGTAACGGAGATGATCTTCACCCGGCTTCCGTGGACTCTCTTCATCGTCATATCCTCGTTGGTCGTCAGTAGTGTGGTCGGCACGGCGCTCGGGGCGATCTCCGCATGGCATCGGGACGGAATGCTGGACAGGATTCTCTATGCGGTCATGATCGTACTTTCCGAGATCCCGTCGTTCCTGCTCGGAGTCCTGTTCCTCTTCATATTCGCGGCGCAACTGAAATGGTTTCCGCTTTCGGGAGGTCGTACCGTGTTCGCAACATACGGCTCTGTCGGGACTGCACTCGGGGATATCCTGCACCATGCCACCCTTCCGGTCGCCACGCTGGCGGTTTCCCGGGTCGGCGGCTTCTACCTGCTTTCCCGTAACAGCATGCTCACCGTCATAACAAAAGACTACATTCGTACCGCTCGGGCGAAAGGAATCGGGCGGCGCGCCGTTATAATCCGTCACGCATTGAAGAACGCGCTTCCCCCCGTCGTGGCGAGGATATTCATGAGTCTCGGCGGCCTGTTCGGCGGGGCGGTACTCGTTGAGAATGTCTTCGCTTACCCAGGAGTCGGCCGCTTGATGCGCGAAGCCGTCGGCAACCGCGACTACGTGTTGCTACAAGGAATCTTCCTGACGATCACGGTCATGGTTTTGCTGATGAACTGGCTCGCCGATATCGTCTATCGAAAACTTGATCCTCGAGTGGCCCGATGAATACCCGAACATTCCATACCTGCGCTTTCCTTGAGAAATTCTCGACGTACGGCAAGATCGGAATCGCAATCATCATCATACTGATATGCTTGGCGGGCTATTCACTCTTTGCAGGAAACGACATGCACATGATCCCAAGCGGAGAATCGCTGGAACGACCGAGTATCGCCCACTGGCTCGGAACAGATGATCTCGGAATCGACATCTTAGCTCAGATCGGCCACGGAGCGACGGTCAGCATGTCCGTCGGCTTCGCATCGGCGATCTTGGCCGGAGTCGGAGGTTCGGTGATCGGAATCTTCGCCGGCTATTTCGGAGGAACCGCCGACAAGATCGTCACGGCTCTCTGCGACATCATGTCGGCGATTCCCCAGCTGCCGCTCATGATCGTGCTCGGGGCGTTCTTCGGCTCCAGCACAGCAAACATCATCATGGTCATCGCCATGATCTCCTGGGTCGGGCCGGCACGCACCGCAAGGGCGAAAGTCCTGTCGATGCGCAACGAAACCTTCATTG
>Ga0172378_10006517_pt1 | contig 10907 bp, 9 predicted proteins | sample GrowelOW332metaG_FD_119755 | JGI IMG/M metagenome (GOLD analysis project Ga0172378, IMG submission 119755) | Groundwater microbial communities from an aquifer near a municipal landfill in Southern Ontario, Canada - Pumphouse #3_1 metaG | ecosystem: Environmental > Aquatic > Deep subsurface >... | reverse complement strand
TATGTCTATTTTTACGTAAACGTTTTTTACGCTTGTGAGTCGACATTTTATGTCCTTTTCTTTTTTTACCGCTTGGCATAATTTATTGTTTTTAATTGTTATTGTACGTTTTCTTTTACTTCATTCATGAAAGACTTAGCTGGTTTAAAAACAGGGATTTTATGAGCTGGAATAACTATCGTAGTATTCTTTGATATATTTCTCGCTGTTTTTTGTGCTCGTTCTTTAACAATAAAAGAACCGAAACCTCTAAGATACACATTTTTATCTTTAGACAATGAATCTTTCACGTTTTCCATAAATGATTCAACTACAGTTTGAACTGATGTCTTTTCTATACCTGTTGCTTTAGCAACTTCATTAACTATATCGGCTTTAGTCATAATTATATATAATATGTAATAACTGTTATTTCTTTTCCTTAAATGTTGTCAATCAAAATATTAGGGAATGCAAAAGTAGTATATATAATTGAATATAACAAAATCATTTATCATTTTTTTTTAAAGTTTCTTTTTTCCCTAATTATCAGGACATTATATCACCTATCCTTTTTTGGCATAATCATTGACACAACTATATCAAGATATTAATCATATAACAAACTGACATATTGACACGATGAATAAAGAATTAGAAAATTTATTTGGCACAAACTTAGGAGATGTTAATATTATTCCTGTTATGGACGTAAATTCTGACAACGCACTTGATATAAATAATTTACCTGAAATGGTTCCTATATTAACTATGCGTAATGCAGTTTTATTTCCAAACACTGTAATACCAATTACTGTTGGCAGAGAGAAATCTCTTCAACTAGTTAAAGACGCCTATAAATCTGATAAAATAATAGGAGCTGTAGCTCAAAAAGATAATAATGTAGAAGATCCAATAATGAGTGATTTATTCGAAGTTGGAACTCTAGCCAAAATTATTAAACTAATAGAATTACCAGATGGAAATGTATCTGCTATTTTACAAGGCGTAAAACGTTTCAAATTAGTAGAACAAGTATCGACTACTCCTTATATATATGCTAAAGTAGAATATCTTGAAGATATTCTTCCAAAGAAAGATGAAAAAGAAATGATTTCTATTTCTGATGCCTTGAAAGATCAAGCATTAAAAATAGTAGAACTAGACCCGACTATACCTAAAGAAGCTGCTTTCGCTATTAGGAACATAGAAGGATCGGAATTCTTGATAAACTTCATATCAACAAGCTTGAAATTAGAAGATAATCTAGAAAAGATGGCCCTGCTTACTGAAGACAGAGTTAAAATCAGGGCAATGAGACTTCTGTCTATGATAAATAAACAGATAGAAATCTTAAAGCTTAAAGAAAACATACAGAATAAAGTACGTAAAGAGTTAGACCAACAACAGAAAGAATACTTCCTCAACAATCAGCTAAAAACCATACAAGAAGAACTTGGTATGGACGAAGGTCAAGATGTAAATGAACTTCAAATGCTAGCTAAAGACAAAGATTGGCCTGACTATGCTGCTGAAACATTCCAACATGAATTAAAGAAGTTACAGAAAGCGAACCCTAATTCTCCAGACTATAATATACAATATGAATATGTAAAATTCATTCTAGACCTTCCTTGGAATAAAATGACTAAGGATGATATGGACTTGAAAAAAGCTCAAAAAATTCTTGATCAAGACCATTATGGTCTAGAAAAAGTAAAAGAGAGAATTATAGAATACCTTTCTGTTTTAAAACTTAAAAAAGACATGAAATCTCCTATAATCTGTCTATACGGAGCACCTGGCGTAGGTAAAACTTCACTTGGGAAATCAATAGCCAGAGCATTAGGTAGAAAATATAGAAGAATTTCTCTTGGTGGACTTCATGATGAATCAGAGATAAGAGGACATAGAAGAACCTACATAGGAGCTATGCCTGGACGAATTATTCAAGAAATAAACCGTGCAGGATCATCAAACCCTATTTTAGTACTAGATGAAATCGATAAAATCAACAGAGACTACAATGGAGACCCTTCATATGCACTACTGGAAGCACTAGATCCAGAACAAAATAATAAATTCCATGATAACTACTTAGATATAGATTATGATTTATCAAAAGTCATGTTTATAACTACAGCCAATGATATCAGCACCATACATCCTGCTCTGAGAGACAGAATGGAAATGATACCTATTAGTGGTTACCTAGCTGAAGAAAAAGTTCAAATAGCATCCCAACATCTAGTCCCAAAAGAATTACAAGCCAATGGTCTAAAAAAATCTCAGTTAAAAATAAGCGAAGATGCTCTTTTAACTATAGTAGATCAATACACTAGAGAATCTGGAGTCAGAGGTCTTGAAAAACAAATAGCGAAAATAGCACGTGTCACTGCTAAAAAAATAGCGATGGACGAAGTTAAAAGCTACACTGTAAATCCTAAACGAGTAAAAGAAATTCTTGGACCTCCAACGAATATGCATGATTTACAAAAAGGCAATGAGGCCCCTGGGGTAATAACCGGATTAGCATGGACTCAAGTCGGTGGAGAAATTTTATTTATAGAATGTAGTAAGAGCGAAGGCAAAGGACTATTAACAAGTACTGGTAACCTTGGTGATGTAATGAAAGAATCAACAGTAATAGCCCACCAATACTTAAAAGCACATCCTGAGCTACTTAATATGACGACTAAAGACATAATGTCATACGATTTACACATACATGTTCCTGAAGGAGCCATTCCAAAAGATGGTCCATCAGCAGGAATAACCATGGTAACAGCTATGGCATCTGCTCTAATTGGTAAAAAAATAAAAAGTGGAGTAGCGATGACTGGTGAGATGACACTAAGAGGACGTGTCCTTCCTGTAGGAGGAATAAAAGAAAAAATTCTCGCTGCTAAAAGAGCTGGAGTTAATACTATAATCCTTTCAGAAGATAATACTAAAGATATAAAAGACATCCCTGAAAAATACATCAAAGATTTGACTTTCAATTACGTTAAAACCATAGATGATGTAATCAAACTAGTATTACCATTAAACGCCAATAAAAGTTAAATTATGACTATTGACATTAATGATTCTTGGAAAAAAGAACTTAATAAAGAATTTGACAAGCCCTACTTTAAAGAGCTTGTCAATTTTTTAGATAAAGAATACGCATCAAACCAGACGATATATCCTCCGGAGAATTTAATATTCAACGCATTTAACATTACGCCCTTCGAAAAAGTCAAGGTAATAATCTTAGGACAAGACCCATATCACGGTCCCAACCAAGCACAAGGATTATCCTTCTCAGTTCCTGAAGGCATAAAAACTCCACCCTCACTAAGAAATATCTATAAAGAAATAAACTCTGACATAGAAGACACATCTATTTTTTCACAAAGAAATGGAGATCTCACCTCATGGGCAGAACAAGGCGTATTTCTACTCAACTCCATACTAACTGTAAGAAAAGGCGAACCAGCATCACATTCAAAAATTGGTTGGCAAACCTTCACCGACGAAGTAATCAGAACCCTCTCCAAAAGAAGAAAAGGACTCGTCTTTTTATTATGGGGCAATGTCGCCAAGTCGAAACACCAACTCATAGATTCAGAGAAACACCTTATATTAGAAGCAGCACACCCCTCCCCTCTAGCGAGAGGAGCATTTTTTGGATGCAAACATTTTTCTAAAACAAATAATTATTTAATATCCGAAGGACAAAAACCAATTCAATGGTAAACCTTCAAGAATAAAACACTCTCTAATCGATCTCGTTAACCATCACATCTCCCATAGATGAAATATCAGGAGTAAAGAAATTCTCACTCATATTCCCTATTTCAGAAAAATTTTTCAAAGAAATAAAATACTCTCTATTCTCATTTGTAACACAAGAAATCAGGATAGGGAGATAATTATCAGAAGAAATATCCAAAGTTATAAATTTATAATCACCTTTAACCTTAGGCTCCAGAGTTATAGACCAACCTTCGCCCAACTTTTTAACCTCAGCCTTAGACACCTTATACATTTCACTAATACTCTTAATAGCGACTAAAGGATTATCAGTAATCTCAAGAGAACTAGAATCATGACTAAAAACATTGATTTCATTAGCCTCTTTATTATAAAACCACTTCTTCACTCCATCACAATAAAGATCGAAATCTTCAGCCTCTATCTTATACATAGAAGCCATAGCATAGAACCTTCCTTCCTGAGAAGCGATCTCATCATCATCATCTTTCGCACTAAAAACGAAATTAAGAGATAACACTTTATACATAGACAATGCATTATCCATTCTATCCATTAGCTGATTAGGACTAATTATAGTTTCATCTTCACTCGTTTTCTTCTCATTAAGCGAGATAGCGAAAGAAGGAAATACTAAAATAGAAAGTAATAATACTAATATTGATTTATATATTGTTTTCATTATAATTAGATATTATGAATTCATAATTGAATTCTTTATTCAAGATCGAGCAAAATCTGTTCCAAATCATCCGAAGAAGTAATTCTAACCTCTCTAGCCTTACTGCCTTGAGAAGGGCCAACTATACCAACCTCTTCAAGCTGATCCATAATTCTACCAGCTCTGTTATATCCCAAATTCATTTTTCTTTGAAGCATAGAAGTAGAACCAACTTGATTTCTAACTACCATTCGCGCTGCCTCTCCGAAAAGTTCATCACGCTCTTGAGTAAATCCTCCATTTTTCCCTGAGGCAGATTTATCTTCAGGATGATACTCTGGAAGTAAGAAAGCCGTACCAAAATTCTGTTGTTTAGAAATATATCTAGTTATACGCTCCACCTCTTTTGTATCCACGAAAGCACATTGAAGACGCACAAGCTCTGAAGCACCTGTAGAGATAAGCATATCACCACGACCTATCAATTGTTTAGCTCCTGTCTGGTCCAGAATAGTCTTAGAATCAACACTAGAAGTTACTTTAAAAGCTATTCTCGCAGGGAAATTGGCTTTAATAGTACCAGTAATAATATTCGTCGTAGGTCGCTGAGTAGCTATAATAAGATGAATACCTACTGCCCTGGCCAACTGTGCTAATCTAGTTATTGGCTCCTCAACATCTCTTCCCGCGGTCATAATAAGATCTGCGAACTCATCCACGATTACTACTATATAAGGCATGAATACATGTCCTTTTAATGGATTTAATCTTCTTGAAAGGAACTTCTCATTATACTCTTTGACATTTCTAACAGAAGCTAACTTTAATAAATCATATCTATGATCCATTAACTTACATAAAGATTTTAAAGTATTAACTACTTTATCCGTATCAGTAATAATAGCATCATCTGAATCAGGCAGCTTAGCCAAATAATATTTTTCTATTGGTTCATATAATGACAGCTCGACTTTTTTAGGATCCACCAAAACAAATTTCAGTTCAGATGGATGTTTTTTATAAAGTAGAGATGTAATAATCGCATTTAACCCTACCGATTTACCTTGTCCAGTAGCACCTGCTATTAAAAGGTGAGGCATCTTAGCCAAATCAAAAGTATAAACCTCATTTGAAATGGTTTTTCCAATCGCTATAGGAAGAGCGAACTTAGAATCTCTGAATTTAGGATCTGAAAGAACGGATTTCATAGACACCACGCTTGGTTTATCATTAGCCACCTCTATACCTATAGCATTAGTACCTACTAGAGTTACCACACGTACTCCTCTAGCAGCCAATGAGATAGCGATATCATCCTCTAGTCTTTTGATCTGTGCTACTCTCACACCTGGTGCAGGTACTATTTCATATAGTGTAACCGTAGGCCCTATCCTAGCTGAAATCTTAGATATATTGATTTTATAATTTCTAAGAGTAGTTACTATTTTAGTTTTATTCTTCTCTAGTTCATCCCTTGATACAGTGAACCATTTATCTTTATAATCTTCTAAAAGCTGAAGTTTAGGAAATTTAAAATGAGATAATGATAACCGAGGATCATATCTTTCCGTCCACTTTTCATCTGATAAATCACTAATATAGTCATTATCATCAGTCTGTTCTAATACCTCTAAATCCGGATCCTCATCTGTATGAGTAGAATCATCACTATTTGCTGAGAGATCAATATCTACTATTTTATCTGATTCATCTTTATCAACTTCAGAAGCTGAATTATCCGGAGCAGGATTATTAATATTCTCTACTTCGAATTCTATATCGAAATCATTTATACTACTATTGTCTTCTATTTTCTCTTTAGTAGAAATCGCTTGGTTTTCATCAGATATATCATCAGTCTCGTTCGATGAAGAACTATCTCTTTCCTCTGATTCTTCACTCACACTCTCTGCATCATTCTCTGTTGCTTCTGTTGTGTCAACTTTTTTTCTGACTGCGAAAATTTTATCAAATAGCTTTTGGAACCAGTCAATAACCCTATTGTCCATAAGTACTAATAGTATTATAAGTAAAAACAATAGCACACAACCTGCACCAAAGACTCCTAGCATATCACTAAGCCAGACATTGGCGTAATGTCCGTAAGAGCCACCTGCTCCTTGTCCAAACAGTTCTGTCAGATTCGTTGTAAAAGAAAATATATAAGAAAAAATTACTGATGAGATTATACAACCGAATAACGAGTAAATAAAAACTCTCAACAAATGAAATTGTTTAATCTTAAAACATGCGATAGACACAATTCCAAAGAAGAAAGGAATAATAAAAGCTCCCAGACCAAATAATTTCGATACTAAAAAGTTAGCCCATAAAAAACCTATTTTACCTCCTCCATTTACTGCATCTGAACTCACAGACATCATATAAGGATCCGAAAGTAAGCTTTGGTCTTTATTCCATGTAAAAAGATAAGATATAAGTGTCACGAGAGTAAAGACCGCAACGAGAGAGAAGAACACTCCAGCTATAAACCTTATTATCTTTTGTTTTTCCAATGTTTCTTAGAATTTTTGTTATTGCTATTTTTTCTATAATTCTTATTATTATTGTTATAATTCTGACCCATAATACCAGGTCTTGTAAATACGGCTTTTTCAGAAATAGGTTTAAGATGAATATATTCAGGAACTATTAATCTGTCATTAGATAGTTTTCTGATATCATTAAAAATAGTTTCTTCAGATACGCTATCCTTATTCCATATTAAATATTGTTGACGCATGTAAGTAGCTAAAGCTTTTATCATCTCATCTTTAACTTCTCCCTCCTCTTTATTTTGAATCACCTCTATCATATTCTCGATATTTCTACCATAATGACGGGCTTTAATAGGCTTTTGACTATGTTCTAGAGGTTCTGGATGAGCTATGAATTCCTCTTTGGTAAGAAGTGGATATGGAGAATCAATGTCTAAATCAAAATCAGAAATTACCTCAACATGTCCCCACAATTTCCTCTGATAATCATTCATATCTTTTAATTGAGGATTTAAAGTAGCCATAACATTAACTACTGCTTTTATCTGCTCATTTCTTTTATCTTTATCCTTGATTTTCTTGACATATTCTATCATTTTCTGCACGTGACGGCCATATTCTGGCATAATCAGCTTTTCTCTCTGTGTATTGTAATCCATATTTACGTAATTTTATGCAAATATACGATTTTTTTCTGTCACATTTAGATTGTTTCTAATTTCATTTTTATCTTTATATTTGTAGAAATTGAAAATTATGAAGAAAATACTAGTAATTGGCTCACATGGTCAGCTTGGAAGTGAAATTCATGAACTGAGCGGTAATAGTCAAAATTACATATTCACCACAAGCTCTGACCTAGATATTCGCGATAAAGATGCCGTCGATTACTATATAAAAAATGCCGATGTTGATACTATAATTAATTGCGCAGCATACACTAATGTCGATGGTGCTGAGACCGACCAAGAAAATGCTAAACTTGTTAACACTATAGGTCCGAAAAACTTGGCCTCTGCCGCTCTTAAATATAATGCGAAGCTCATACACATATCGACCGACTATGTCTTCAACGGAGATGGCATTGCCCTAAATGGAAAAAAAAGACCATATCGCGAAGATGATGCGACGAGTCCTTGTTCTGTTTATGGCAGCACTAAACTCGCAGGCGAAGAAGAAATAATAAAATCACATTGTCAGGCAATAATAATTCGTACGGCATGGCTATATTCTGCTTTCGGCAAGAATTTCGTCAAAACCATGCGTAGATTAGGTCAGGAGAAAGCAGAAATCTCTGTCGTAAATGATCAATATGGCTCCCCAACCTACGCGAAAGACTTAGCTATGGCAATATCTGCTATCGTGGAGCAGCTTAATGAGCCTTCTGCGAAGCCTCATTATGGGAAAATTTTTCACTATTCGAATGAAGGTGTCTGTTCATGGTATGATTTTGCCGTGAAAATCATGTCTTTGTATAATCTGGATTGCCACGTAAAACCTATATCCTCAGATGCTTACCCTACTCCTACTAAGAGGCCGGCTTATTCCGTTTTAGATAAAAAATTGATATGTAAAACATTTAATTTGACCATACCTGACTGGGAAGATTCATTAAAAGATTTGGTAAAAAGGACTCTGTAAATTTAGATTGTAACAAAGATTTATTAGATTTGCATGATATTTGTAATATTATACTATCGTAGGATATTAAATTTTATTACTAAAATCTACATTATGATAAAGAAAAAACTTATTATTGGTTCAATAGCTTATTCGGTTCTTTTGACCTCTGCTATCGTTATTCTCGCTTCGTGCACGAGTAACGCTGGAAAAAAGAATAATAAAATCGAGAATAAGATCGAAGAGACCAGTAAAAATATTAAAGATAGCTTTGAAAAAAGTTCTAAAGAAGTCCAGCAGGACCTCAAAAAGACCAATAAAAAGCTAAAGAAAGACGTTAAAAAAACTAAAAAAGATTTAGATAAAACATTTGAAGTAGAATAACTTCTTGATTATAAAATGAATAGAAAACCATCAATTCCAAAAGGTACAAGAGATTTCGGTCCAGCAGAAATGGCAGGACGTAATTATATTTTCGACACTATAAAAAATATTTTTAAACGTTTTGGATATGCTCCATTAGAAACACCTTCTATGGAGACTCTATCAACCCTATTGGGAAAATATGGTGACGAAGGAGATAAATTACTTTTTAAAATATTAAATTCTGGAGACGCTTTTCGTCACGTAGATTTGAATCAAGATTCAAATGCTATATCAATGAAAGTATGCGAAAAAGGTTTACGTTATGATTTAACTGTTCCTTTCGCCAGATACGTCGTTCAACACCAAAATGACATAACATTCCCTTTTAGACGTTATCAGATTCAACCTGTTTGGAGAGCTGATAAACCTCAGAAAGGACGTTATCGTGAGTTTTATCAATGTGACGCAGATGTCATAGGAAGTAAATCTCTTATAAATGAACTTGAATTAGTTCAAATCGTTGATAGTGTTTTCGCCGCTTTCGATGTTAATGTATGTATAAAAATTAATAATCGTAAAGTATTAGCCGGACTTGCAGAAGTTTCTGGCTTCCCAGATAAACTTGTCGATATTACAGTAGCTATCGATAAAATAGATAAGATCGGTCTTGATGCTGTTAAAGAGGAACTATTAGAAAGAGGCATAGATGAGAAAGGTATATCTATTATAGAGCCTGTTCTTACTCTTAAGGGTACTAATGAGGAAAAGCTTTCTAAAATGCGTCCTATATTAGCTTCTTCAGAGATAGGTACTTTAGGTATTAATGAATTAGAAGAACTTTTTGGCTATATCGCTGAAGTGGGTATTAAACAAGAAGTAGAAATAGACTTATCATTAGCTCGTGGATTAAATTATTATACTGGTGCTATTTTCGAGGTTAAAGCGAAAGATTTCGAAATAGGAAGTATATGTGGTGGTGGAAGATATGATGATTTGACTGGTATTTTCGGTCTTGCTAATATGTCAGGCGTTGGTATTTCTTTCGGTGCAGATAGAATATATGATGTATTAAAAGGTCTGGATAAGTTCCCTAAGAATGCTATAGCTGGCACTAAAATATTATTTATTAATATGGGTGCTAAAGAGACATCTTATTGTTTACCTATAGTTAAAGCTCTTAGAGATAAAAATATAGCTGTTGAACTTTTCCCTGACAGCGTTAAACTTCGTAAGCAATTCTCTTATGCCGATAAGAAAAACATTAAGTATGTTATTATCGTAGGTGATGAAGAGATGAAAGCTGGAGAAGTTACTCTTAAGAATATGGAAACAGGAGAACAGAAAAGACTTCCAAAAGATTTCGAATTTAATTTTTAATATTAAATATTAGAATCCTTTCCAGGTCTAATATCTATTATACGTAGCTGAATATTTGCTATACCTCTATAGTAATTTTCAGCTATTGTGTAGCATATATCTATAGGATTACCTTGTCTAATATGATCGAAATATTCTGATAATTTGAAGGCGATAGCCGAAATACAGCGATATGGCTCATCTTCCTGAATAAGTTCCAATTTGATATGCTCTCCTTTAGCTCCTACTATCCTACCATTGCCATTATCATAAACATTTTTGGTAACGAATACAGGTGATACATTGCCAGGTCCAAATGGCTGGAATTGTTTTAATATCCTGAAAAATTTAGGTGTTATCTGCTTGAAATTAAGCTCTGCATCTATATGAATAATAGGTGTAAGTATTTTATTGGTTATTTTAGAAGCTACTTCGATCTCAAATTTTTTAGTAAAGGCTTCGAGGTTTTCTCTTTTAAGCGTTAGACCAGCTGCATACATATGCCCTCCAAAATTTTCCAGGTATTCTGAGCAAGATTCTATCGCTTCATATAAATCAAACCCTTTAATACTTCTAGCTGATCCTGTCAAATATCCATTTATCTCAGTAAGAACTATAGTTGGTTTATAATATGCTTCTACCAGACGAGAAGCTACTATTCCTAATAC
>Ga0172378_10006516_pt1 | contig 10907 bp, 9 predicted proteins | sample GrowelOW332metaG_FD_119755 | JGI IMG/M metagenome (GOLD analysis project Ga0172378, IMG submission 119755) | Groundwater microbial communities from an aquifer near a municipal landfill in Southern Ontario, Canada - Pumphouse #3_1 metaG | ecosystem: Environmental > Aquatic > Deep subsurface >... | reverse complement strand
GAAAACTTCAATCTTTAATTGAAATTATACAGCTATTTGGTTAATATATACTTTTTTATAAAATTTATTCAAAGCTATTGCAAAAACATTGTACCTATGTTATAATACAATCGCACAGATCAAAAAAATATTTTTTTACAAAATCATGGAACAAACCAAAAAACTTTACGTCAAAATTAGTATTGTATACAATGTTAGGGGGAAAGAATTTGAATTTTAAAAAATTTATTCGTAGAATGAACAGGGGAGTTGTGCTGGGAATTGTTTTTCTTTTGTTTATGACGGGATTCGTTATAATAGATGAATCAAATTTTAAGAACGAAGAGGGCAACATTGAGGAGATGATTACGAATTATCTGCAAGATGTGGGAGATTTAAATGTTGCTGCTTCAAGCACGATAATACCTGGAGATAAGGCAAATGCTGCACAGGCAGCCGCAGCTCGGGCATTACTTGTACAACTAATTGATGATTATTACACCACATCGGAAGTGCAGAATGCTTATGGCCAAACAAGTAGTGATGAAATATCAGCATACAACACATATCTTGAGAATGTTGTTATGCCGATTGTGAAAAAGCAGGATGTCGTACTAAATCCTTATAGTTTTGAAATCACAAAGAACGGCGTAGGGTGCGCTATTGTCAGAGTTGATTGTAGCTATGATATAGAGTATCAGGGAAATTATTATCAGACCATATATACTCCTGGTTCAAGAACTTTTTATGATAATTATTCTGATTATGGTATGGTTTATGTAAAAGGTAGCGCAGCTTATAATGAAGCAGTAGAGCAGGACACAACTATATCGTACGATACAAATTTAGCTGGAACATATTCTGTAGATGGAACTTTTTATATAAAACGTGTTGATGGGCAGTGGAAAATATATGCGGTTTCACTTTATTCATATCCAGATAATATTAATGAAGTGCAAGCAAATGCTTTCAACACTACAAACACAGAATGGAAATTGTCTTGCGATTATATTATCCCGAACAACAGAAAATTTATTGAAGGAGGGCTGGAAATATGAATGCTGTACTTAAAATAGAGCATCTTAACAAATTTTTCGGCTCACGACAGATTTTGAAGGACATTAGTCTTGAAATGTTTTCTGGTGAGGTATATGGTTTTCTTGGACCGAATGGTGCAGGTAAAACAACAACTATAAAAATCGCTGTCGGAATGCTTTCCTTGGATGAGGGCAATATCAATATCGGTGGATTTGATATGCATAAGAATTTTGAGGCAGCTATGGCAAATATAGGCGGCATAGTTGAAAATCCTGAATTTTATAAATATCTTTCTGGCCTCGATAATCTTCGTCAGTATGCGAGAATGAGAACGGGCGTAACCGAGGCGAGAATTCGTGAGGTGGTTCACCTTGTGGGACTTGATAAACGTATTAATGACAAGGTTGGAAAGTACTCTCTTGGTATGCGTCAGCGTCTCGGCGTGGCACAAGCTATATTGCATCATCCTAAGGTTTTGATACTTGATGAGCCGACAAATGGTCTTGATCCTGCTGGAATCAAGGAATTGCGTGATATTCTCAAAAATCTTGCTCATGAAGAGGATGTTGGTGTGCTTGTTTCAAGCCATCTTATGAGCGAAATGGAGCTTATGTGCGACAGAGTTGGAGTTATAGTTAACGGAGTGTTGATTGACGAAAAGCCAATCGCTGAGCTTATTTCTGCAGCGGCACCTGATAAGTTCGATTATGTTTATTGGGTTTCGGAACCTGAGGCGATGATAGAAAAACTTGATTTTATCACAAAGGAGAATATAGTTAACAACGGAAACGGAACTGTTGATATTATTCTCTCCAAAGATGACGGACTTGCTACATTGTCAAAAATAAACAAATTGATAATTGATAACGGCATAGAGCTTTACACGGTAACTCCAAAACAGAACAAGAAGCTTGAGGATGTATTTATCGAGCTTACCAATACGGCTGGAGGTGGTCAGATTGCTTAAAATGTTAAAACTCGTTCAAAACGAATATATTAAACTGCTTAAGAAAAAATCTTCATGGGTTATTTTGATACTTGTAGCTGTTATTGCAATAGGATTTTGTGCTTTGTTTACATGGAGTATGTCTAATACCTATTATGATGATGTTTCAAGAGCTTCACTTCAAGATGAAGCAAATTATTATTTGAATGAAGAGTATTACAAACAATATCTTGAGAAAAATGCTGACGGCACATATGTTTATACTGATGAAAACGCTAAAAGCACAAGACAGCAAATGGTGTTTTATCAGTTTATTTATGACAATAAATTGGAATATACTGATTGGCGTTATTCAGCAGATATTGTAACTAATTTGTGTTATGCAAAATATTTGAGCGTAGATGGAGAAACTGCTGAGGAGAGGGCAGAGGCACTCAGCGAATATAACACGCTTAAAGCGGTTTTTGATGCTGATGATTGGAAAGCTTACTATAATGAGCATATGGCACAAATTCGTGACACATATAAGGATGACGAGATATCTCTTGAAGCTAACTTGTGGTTTTATGACTATTCAATAAAAAATAATATAAAGCCTGGCGAGATTACATGGAAGGACACGGTTCTCCAAACTGCTTCCGTGGCAAAAATATCACTTATTCCTTATCTTAATAAGGAAGCTGCTGGCGAGGTAGTAGACTCAAATTCAATGGAGGAATTATTAAATACGGCTGCCATTGCTGTTTATAGATTAGACCATAATATTGAAATTGATGTTTCATCAGAAATGGATGGTAATAGTTATGGCTTTGATACTATGTGGGGCGTTTTCAACCAGAGCAAATCTCTAGTTACAGTAATTGGAGTGCTTATCATCGTTGTTGCTGGAAGTATAGTGGCAGGCGAATTTGCACAGGGTACTATAAAATTCCTTCTTATTAATCCCGTTAAGCGCTGGAAAATTCTTGTGTCAAAGTATATCACAGCTGTATCATATGGGCTTGCTCTTATGTTAATGCTTTATGCAATATGCGGAATTTTCTCAATGATATTTACAGGCTTTAATGGTGTCGGTGCTAAAATGATTATTGCCGAAAACGGAATTGCAAGAGCGGCTTCTCCGTTGTTTGCCGTTATGAAACAGTATCTCCTTGGGGGAATAAACATTATTGTTATGGCTACAATGGCGTTTGCGCTTTCTTCAATAGCAAGAAGTTCCGCTTTGGCTATAGGTATTTCAATGCTTTCTTTGCTTTCAGGTAGTATTATTATAACCGTACTTGGAGCTCTTGGCTTCGACTGGGCAAGATATTTGATTTTTGCAAATCTCAATCTTGCAAACGTGTATAATGGTACGGGTGGAATGTTCCCGAATCAGTCATTCCCACTTGCAGTATTTATTGTGGTTATGCATATAATCATATTCTTTATGATAGCTTGGGATGGCTTTACCAGAAAAGAAGTATAATTTTTAATATTTTGCATGGTGCAAAGAGTGCTTGAGAGAGTGCCCTTTGCACTTTTTATGTGTTAGTAGTTAAAAGCTGATAAATCTCTTGATTGTTGGTAAATAATGTGATAGACTATAACGAGATTCTTAAAAAAGGAACAAAAATGCTACAAAAATATTTTGGCGATAAACAATTCTGGAGAGTGACAATGCGTCTTGCTTTTCCTATAGCCCTTCAGAATTTACTTACAAGCTCATTTATGCTGGTTGATACTTTGATGGTCGGACAGCTTGGGGATACTACTCTCGCATCTGTCGGAATGGCAGGTCAGCTCAGCTTTATGCTTAATATGGTGCTGTTTGGGTTATGCTCAGGAGCATCTGTTTTTGCGTCACAATATTGGGGTAACGGAGATAAAAAGGGTATACGCAGAGTGCTGGGTATCACCTTGATTTTTTCTTTATTTCTTTCGGTGTGCTTTATGCTTTTCGGCATTTTTTTAGGCAAGCCGTTGATGTATATTTTCAATAAGGACAATGAGGTTATTTCGATAGGTCGGGCATATCTCAGTATTGCGGCGTTTTCATATCCTGCAGTTGCAATTAGTTTTATATTCAATACTTTTTTGCGTTCAACAGAGAAGGTTCATCTTCCTATGTATGTTTCAATAGTAACAACGGTATTAAACGCTATACTGAATTATGGCTTTATTTTTGGTAAATTTGGGTTGCCTCTTATGGGAGTTCGTGGAGCGGCGCTTGCTACTTGCATTTCTGCATGGTGCGGTGTATTTTTGATTTTTTTCATATCACTTATTGAAAAAAATATATTAATAGCTCCACTTAATCAATTATTTGGTTTTTCAAAAGCTGATATTGCACAGTATTTTAAAAAAGCAGCTCCAGTTTTATTCAATGAGAGCTTTTGGGGATTCGGAACTTTTATTTACAACGTGATTTTTTCAAATCTTGGTTATGAATATTATGCCGCTGTAACCATATTGCGTACTTTTGAAAATATTGCTTTTGTCTTTTTTGTTGGGCTTTGTAGTGCTTGCGGAATAATGATAGGAAAATCAGTTGGCTGTGGAAATATTAAGCGGGCCGTTGAGGATTCAAAACGCTTTGCAGTAATTGTACCATTGTTTGCCTTGATTATAGGTTGGATTATTATAATTTTCAGAGCGCCACTTATTTCGCTGTTCAATTTTCAAAATAATATAACTGATCTCACCATAAAAACAGCAATGGGAATTATGCTTATTTACGCACTTGAAATGCCGATAAGGAATATACCGTATATACAGATTGTTGGTATTTTTCGCTCTGGAGGGGATACGTTATCGGGAGTGAAATACGATCTTGGTAGCTTGTGGCTGCTTGCAATCCCTGGAACGTTTATTGCCGCTTTTGTATTAAAGCTACCTTTTGTGGCAGTGTTTGCGGCAATGTATATTTTTGAGGATTATTTAAAAACCTTTCTTTGCTTGCGACATTATCGCACAGGACGGTGGTTGCATCCAGTTACGGAAGAGGGGAAAAAAGCACTTGCTTTATATAATGCGGAAAAAATCGGTAAATTTATTTAATATTACTATTGGAATATAGGTGTCGGATAAAAATTTAAGGCAATTTATAAATTGACTTTTTTGTCGGGTAGTGGTATAATTAGTAATAAAACAACAGAGAGAAGGAATATCTGTCTGAGGGGACAGATTAAAGCAATGGAAATATTTGATTGTCACGCACATATTTATCCTGAGGCAATAGCGGAAAAAGCCGTAAAAAGTATAGGGGAATTTTATAGTATACCAATGGGCGAAAAGGGAACTGCCGACGTCTTATGTCAAATAGGCAAGGAGGCTGGAATAAGTCACTTTGTTGTGCATTCCGTGGCGGTGCTGCCTAAACACGTTCAGAATATAAATAATTTTATAGCTGCTGAATGTGAGAAGCACAAGGAATTTATCGGATTCGGTACGATACATGCAGATTTTGAAAATCCTGCCGCAGAAATAGACAGAATAACAAAAATGGGACTTTGCGGTTTAAAAATTCATCCTGACACACAGTATTTCAATATGGACTGTGACAATATGATGAAAATATATGAGATTATCGAGGGCAAAATGCCTGTGCTTATTCATTGTGGTGATTATAGATATGATTATTCGCACCCTCGTCGTCTTGCGAGAATTCTTGACACATTTCCAAACCTCACGGTTATAGCGGCGCATTTTGGCGGATGGTCAATTTGCGATTTGGCTCTTGAATATCTTGAGGGGAGAAATTGTTATCTTGATGTTTCAAGCTCAATGATGTATACGGGGAATAAGCGCGCAAAGGAGCTTATTCGCATATATGGGGCGGAAAGAATGTTGTTTGGCTCGGATTACCCTATGTGGTCGCCAAAGGAAGAGCTTGAGCGGTTTATGAGCTTGGGACTTACCGATGAGGAAAAGCGTTTAATTTTATGTGATAACGCAAAAAAACTTTTCGGTTTATAAAAACAAAAAAGCTGTCGTATTGATTACGATAGCTTTTTTGCTATTTTTTATATTTAGGGTGGACATTGTCTGCCCTTTAAATTTTATTATAAAATTTAAAAAAATATTCTTAAACTATATAATTTTTATCGGCATGATTCTTATTATTTTTAGTTTTATTTCATGTTTTACGGTCAGTTTGTGAAGCATTATGCCCTTTTGCAAAAAAGGATGTCGAGAAGTTCTTATTGACATTATTGGTAATAAATGGTATTATTGTTTACGTACCACCTTGAATAAAGGAAATAAATTTTTTACATAATGAAAGGACAAGCCAACTATGCTAAATTTTAAAAAGCTTTTAAATCTCGATTGGAAAAAAATTTTGATTATTGTTATACCGTCGGTGTTTGTTGTAACCGCGTGTATTATTATTGCTCTGATAGCAGCTAAAAAGAACGCTACCGTCGGAAACGAGCAGACAACAGACGCTAATGTTGTCGACGTATTCAGTCCTGTTACACTGGACCCTAATGAGAAAATTCCCGTTTTGTCGGGAATTGCATCAGAGGGATTGATTTTCCGCAGTTTAGGCGATGGTAATGCGACTTTATGTGGTATAGGAACTTGCACCGATACATATATTGTTGTTCCTGTATTAACGGAAAATGGTGAAATTGTGACACAAATTGCGGAAAATGCCTTTCTCGGCTGTAAAACCATAACTGGGATTGAAATACACAGCCGAATAGAAAAAATTGGCGAATATGCTTTTTATACATCCACACTTAAAAGTGTTGTGATAAACAGCAAAATTAGTGAAATAGGTAATTTTGCTTTTGCAGGTTGCTCTGACCTGTTAGGTATTTCGGTGGATGCTGCAAACATTTTGTTTTGTGATGTAGATGGTGTCTTGTATAGTAAGGATAAAACCGCGCTTATCTGTTATCCGTCGGGAAAGATATCGGAGATATGCTTTATTGATAAAGCTGTTACAACAATATCAAAAATGGCTTTTTATGATTGCATCAATCTTAAGAGCATAAAATATAATGGTACTAGCAGTGAGTGGACGGCAATTGTGAAAGGAGATTGCAATACCTCTTTGTCGAGCATAACCATAGCATATTATGTTTCAACACCTGATGATAAATAAAGCTTTAAAAATTTATAATTAGAATTCGGGAGTGTATATCGAGGAGGCTGACTGTCTTTCTTGTGTATATCCCTCAAAATTCAAGAGGGAAGCACAATCGCAAACCGAACGGTATTCAAAATTTGTAATTCGGCGGCGGAGATTTGCATATTCGCAATCGTCGCTCAAAAAATCGGGGGTATATTGACTCATTATGCTTATTCTAATATCTTTGACGGGAAGAATTTCTGCTATATGATGTAATATTGCTATGGAGTCTTTTCGGCAAGAGGGCAGGACAAGATGGCGTACAAGTAGACCGCTAAGCAGTTTACCATTCTTGTCATAACGCACAGCACCCGTCTGTTTGAACATCTCGATTACAGCCTCACTCGCTGTTTTGGCATAATGTGGAGCGGACGAATATTTCATTGCTATATCGTCGTTCATATATTTGAAATCTGGCATATAAATATCAATAAGCCCACGGAGCTTTGCAAGAGTGGCAACACTTTCATAACCACCGCAGTTGTACACAACGGGAATGTGCAGCTGCGGTTTTATTGATTTTAAAACAGAGGCAATTTGGTCTGCAAAGTGTGTTGGGGTTACAAGATTTATGTTTTCTGCTCCTTCATTTTGCAGTTTGAGCATTATTTCTAAAAGTTCCTCTTGACTTACAATTCTGCCCTTTAAGTTGTGGCTTATTTCGTAGTTCTGACAGAAAACACAACGGAGATTGCAACCTGAAAAGAATATAGTTCCAGAGCCATTTTTACCACATATGCAGGGTTCTTCGTACATATGCAAGGCCGATCTCGCTATAATTATATCATCAGTGCAACCGCAAAAACCTGTTTCCCCTTTTTCACGGTCAGCTTGACAATTTCTTGGGCATAAAGAGCATTTCATTTCAGAACCATCCTTAAAAACGGTTAAATTAACCATAAAATAATACGGTTTAATTGTACTCGTTTTTGAATTCTTTTTCAACTGTTTTAAAGAAAATTATTTACTTTGAGTGTGAATTGTTATATAATATAAAGATGGAATGTCAATAGCTTAAAAAATAACGAAAGGACACTTTATTATGATAGACAAGCTCTCACGCTATAAGACTTTTGCCTCAGTTGCTAAAAACAGTAGTGTTTCTCTTGCTGCAAAAGAGCTGTTTATATCACAGCCTGCTGTAAGTGCTGAAATTATGGCGCTTGAGGACGAGCTTAAAACAAAGCTGTTTTTTCGCACAAACCGTGGAATGAAATTGACTGCTCAGGGAGAACTTTTGGAGAGCTATATAAAGGGAGCTTTTTCTTATATAGAAGCCGCCGAAAATGCACTTTACGACATATCAGAGTTGAAATGTGGTACGCTGAGAATCGGAGCAAGCGACATGACACTCAGGTTTTTCTTGCTTGATATTATCGATAAATTTTGTGTAAAATATCCGCACATTAAATTGAATATAACAAACAATCCCACACCACAAACCATATCAGCCTTAAAAAGTGGAAAAATAGATTTTGGCGTTATAAGTGAGCCTGTGGATGAAAAAATAAGAGAGAATGATGATATCGAATACATTCCGCTCAGGGAAATACAGGATATATTTATATGCAAAAGCAATTCATCTTTAAAAAACAAGAAAGCAGTAAAGGTTGAAGAACTTCAATCCGAGCGTTTGATTATGCTTGAACAGTATACAAGCACACGGAAATATTTGCAGAGGACCCCGGGCTATGAAACGCTTGAGGCAGATATTGAGCTTGCTACAAGTGACTTAATTATAGATTTTGTAAAAAAGGGAATAGGAATAGCAACGGTTGTTGAGGATTTTGCAAAGGATGCAATAGAAAACGGCGAAATATGTAAAATTGATATGGCTTTGCCAATCAAGCCGAGAAGATTTCTTTTAATATATTATAAAAATGTTCCACTTACTGCGGCGGCGGAAAGAATAATCAAATATATAAAAAGCGGGGAATTATAATGGATAAACTTAATGAAATAAAAAGTGCACAGATTATCTGTGTAGGAACTGAAATTTTGCTTGGGGATATCCTCAACACAAATACAGCCTATCTTGCAAGACAGTTAGCAAAGCTTGGTATATCGGTTTACCGTCAGTCTGTTGTCGGGGATAATCCAAGCCGTCTGCTTGATGAAATGAGAGAGGCATATAAGCACTCTGATATGATTATTTTCAGCGGAGGGTTAGGCCCTACTTGCGACGACCTTACAAAGGAAACAGTCAGCGAATATTTCGGTTTGCCTATGTATATGGATGAGCATTCGCTTGAGCAGATTCAAATATATTTTCATGCTATTGGCAGGGAAATGACAGAGAATAATAAAAAGCAGGCACTTGTTCCCGTGGGAGCTGAAATCCTTGAGAACAGTTGCGGAACAGCCCCAGGAATTGCGATATATGACAGCAAGACAAACAAGACGGCTATTCTCTTACCAGGTCCTCCTGTTGAGCTTTGTGCTATGTTTGAGGGGAGCGTGAGGGGATATCTGCGTTTGCGTAGCCGTTATGTATTTGCCAGCCGTAATATTCATATATTTGGCATCGGTGAGTCGGGAGCGGAGACGATTTTACGCAAGCTGATGGATAACGAAAACCCCACTGTCGCACCATATGCAAAAGCAGGTGAGGTGAGAATAAGGGTAACAGCAAGGGCAGAATCTGAAATGTCTGCTTATCAGCTTTGCGACACAATGGTTCAAAAAGTCAGAGATACAGAGGTAGGCAAGTATATTTACGGCATAGACTGTGATTCCGTTGAGGGTGCATTACTTCCGCTTTTGCGTAAAAATAAAATGAAAATTGCCTGTGCTGAATCCTGCACAGGTGGATATATTGCAAAGAGAATAACCGATATTGGAGGTTGCTCTGATGTGTTTCTTGGCGGAGCTGTAACCTATTCTAATGATGTGAAAATAAAATTGCTCGGCGTCATGTCGGAATCACTTCAAAAATACGGAGCGGTTTCCGAAGATGTTGCTATGCAGATGGCAAAGGGCATAAGGAAAGCACTTGGCGCGGATATTGGTATTTCAACAACAGGAATCGCGGGCCCAGGTGGTGGAACAGATGAAAAACCTGTTGGGACAGTATATGTTGCAATCAGTACCGCAGAGGGTGAAAAGGTTAAAAAACTTAGCCTTTCTGCCATGAGAGATAGGGATTATATTAGGTACACATCGTCAAGTCATGCGTTAATGTTAGCTTTAAACTATTGCAACGAAAAAATTAACAATGGCTTATGAAAAATGTCGTAATTTGTACTTATTATTGCTTTAGAATATAAAGGATTGGTTTTCTAACAAATAACGATTAAATAGTTTTTTTATTGTAAAAAATTGTTTATTTTCAATCCGTCAAAATGACGGATTTATAGGAAAGGTGTGGTATTTTTTTATGGTTCAATTTAGAAAAATTGGTGTTTTAACATCTGGCGGTGATTCGCCCGGAATGAATGCGGCAGTTAGAGCTGTTTGTCGTTCTGCTCTTGACAGAGGCGTTGAGGTTATGGGCATTATGGGAGGTTATCGTGGACTTATCGATAATAATCTCGTAGAACTTAAATCTTATAGCGTTTCAAATATATTGAATTTAGGTGGTACGTTGTTGTATTCTGCTCGTTGTCTTGAATTCAAGACAGAGGAGGGAATTCAGCTTGCGGTTAAAACTTGCCGTGACAATCATATCGATGCAATTGTCGCAATAGGCGGCGACGGAACTTTTAGAGGTGCCGTTGACTTAACAAAGCATGGTATTCCTACCGTTGGACTTCCCGGTACTATCGATAATGATATAACTGCAACTGATTATACAATAGGCTTTGATACTGCTATGAATACATCAAT
>Ga0172378_10006514_pt1 | contig 10908 bp, 8 predicted proteins | sample GrowelOW332metaG_FD_119755 | JGI IMG/M metagenome (GOLD analysis project Ga0172378, IMG submission 119755) | Groundwater microbial communities from an aquifer near a municipal landfill in Southern Ontario, Canada - Pumphouse #3_1 metaG | ecosystem: Environmental > Aquatic > Deep subsurface >... | reverse complement strand
CAATAATAATCAGTAACATGTTTTCCAAGCGTATCTTTAACTAGCGTATCAGTCTTCAACAATTCAATCGCTGTAAATAGATCTTTTGGTAAGCTATCTAATTCATTATTATCAATTTCCGCAACACTCATCTCAAAGATATTCTCATTAACCGGAGCTGGTGGAACCATATCCTTTTCAATTCCCTCAAGCCCAGAGGCTAACATAACCGCTAAGGCTAGATATGGATTACAAGCCGGATCGGGATTTCTTAATTCAATTCTTGTTCCCTCTGCTAAAGCACTTGGTATTCTGATCAGGGGACTACGATTTTGTTTAGACCAAGCCAAGTAAACCGGCGCTTCATAACCAACGACTAAACGCTTATATGAGTTAACAAGTGGATTGGTGATAGCCGCAAATTGTCTGGCATGTTTTAAAAGACCAGCAACATAATTATAAGCGACTTTACTTAATTTATTCTCATCATTATCGTCAAAAAAGGCATTTTTACCATTTACCGTAAGTGATTGATTACAATGCATACCTGAACCACTAATTCCAAAAATCGGTTTAGGCATGAAAGTTGGATATAAACCATGTTTCTCGGCTACCGCTTTCGCCACCATCTTAAATGTCATAATCCGATCAGCGGTTGTTAGAGCATCCGCATATTTGAAATCTATCTCATGTTGGCCAATCGCCACCTCATGATGTGTAGCCTCTATCTCAAATCCCATCTCTTCAAGAGTAACGGCGATATCACGACGAGCATCATCACCTTTGTCAATTGGACTTAAATCAAAGTAACTACCATTATCATTGGTTATCGTCGTAATTGTCCCATCATCAAGGATCTTAAAGAGGAAAAACTCCATTTCCGGACCAACATTCATAACATATCCCATATCAGCAGCTTTCTTTAAAACCTTTTTTAGGACATAACGCGGATCACCTTCAAACGGTTTATCATCAGTTGTATATACATCACAGATAAAACGTGCCGTTTTATAACCATTCGCTAACCAAGGCATGATCGCAAATGTATCTAGATCAAGTTTTAAGATCATATCTGACTCTTGAATACGGACAAAACCATTAATTGAAGAGCCATCAATCCTGACGCCTTCATCAATAGCTTTTTCAAGTTGTCGACGAGTTATCGCTATATTTTTTAGCGTTCCAAAAATATCAGTGAATTGACATCTGATAAATCTAATATCGTTTTCTTCTACAATACTTAAAATTTCTTCTCTAGTATAGCTTACTCGCATATTAAATCCTTTCTTTCCGTAGAAATCATGTACTAAATTTAATACAAAATCACTGAAAATACAAGGAATATTTTACATTCTTCGTAAATGTTTTCATAAATACATTAATCGAAGTAATTCATCCTCTAAATTTGTCGTTTTTATTATAAATGATAGTATTTTGAAAAATACAATTAATTGACAGTGTGTTATGATAGTGATATATTACCAATATTGGTAAGTCAACTTACTAATGCTTGATCAATCAATATGTATTATATTATATATAGTAGAAATATTAGCATTCGATCAAATGAAAGGTATTAAACAATGAAAAAGAAAAAAGTTGTCTGGATAGTAATTAGCGTTATTGTCATTATCCTCTTAATATTTGGATACTTTAGATTAAAAGACTATTTCAATGGACTTCAAGATCAAATGTTGGAAAATCGTAGTGATAACCAAGCTGAAACAACAGTTGAAATTAAAAACGAGATTATTTTTAGTGGTAAAGTAACTCCTAAATATACGCAAAATATCAATTTAAGTTCTTCACTAAGTTTAGATAATATCGACGTTACCGAAAATCAAGACATCACCAATGGTGACACGATCCTGACTTATTATGGTGCGAAAAATATCAATGATTTAATTACAATCCAAGAAAATAAATTTGTCGGATGGCAAGAAGATCGCAATTGGTATCATCAACAGATCACAAGTTTAGAACAAGAATTATCTTGGGCTGATCCCACTGATGATGCTTACGTGACCTCCCTGCAAAAAGATATCGCTAGATACAATACATTACTTGCGACCAATGAGATCAATTGGAACACGGCCTTAAGTGAAATCGAACGTTTAAAAGCTAGTAAAGATGATTACATCGTAACCGCTGATTTTGATGGTTTTGTTTATCAAATCAATGAAGATGCCAAATCTCCATTATCGACATCTGCTTATATCATCATTTATTCAACCGAAAGAGTCGTTACTGTTGAGGTAAGTGAATATGAATTACAATACATCCAGGCTGGTGCTGCTGCGGAAATCACTGTTGAAGGCTTAAATAAATCATACACCGGCACGATCAGTAATATTGATATCATGCCAAATAATATCACCAGTAACGATACTTCCTACTTTAATATCGAAGTTACCATTCCCTCTGAAGTCCCATACGGTTATTCTGTGATCATTGCGGTGAAAACATCATAATGGCACTGATCGCATTTAAAAATATCACCAAGATATACAAAGTTGGCGAAATAGAAACCGTTGCCCTAAGAGATGTTGATCTAACCATTGAAAAGGGAGAATATGTCAGTATCGTTGGTTCAAGTGGAAGTGGTAAAAGTACTATGCTGAATCTATTAGGATTATTAGACGGTGCTACATCCGGCAGCTATCTTTTTAATGATGAAGATGTTACTACGTATGATGACTCAAAACAGACCAATCTAAGACTGACTAAATTCGGCTTTGTCTTTCAACAATTCAACTTAATGAATAATGTTAGTGTTCTTAAAAACATTGAATTGCCTTTATTATATAATGGTGTTGAAAAATCTAAACGACTAGCAAGAATAACCGAATTATTAGAGCTTTTGGATATCAGTGAAAAAAGAAAAAGTAAACCAAATCAATTATCTGGTGGTCAAAAACAAAGGGTCGCGATCGCCAGAGCATTAGCTAATGATCCGGAAGTCATCTTTATGGACGAACCAACCGGCGCATTGGATTCTAAAACCACCGCTAGTATCTTAGAAATCATGAAAAAACTAAATGAACTTGGTAATACATTGATCGTTGTAACTCATGAACAAGATGTAGCCCATGCGGCTAACAGAATGATCACGATTAAAGATGGCCACATTATCGGTGATGAGGTACTAATATGATAATCGAATATCTTAAGTTATCTTTCGCTGACCTTTGGGCTAATAAGTTAAGAGGTTTCTTATCACTGATCGGTATCGTGATCGGTGTAGCCGTTGTTTACGCAATCTTTTCAATCGCTGATCTTGCCGACTACGCGATCAAATCCGAGTTAATGGGTGGTGAGGGCATCGTAACGATTCAATATGTCGAAGATCCGGAAGATGAAGAATCAATGACTATGAAAAACTTTGCGGCACTTTTTGGCTTTAATGTCGGAAATTCCCTAAATTATCATTTCTCTGATGCTGATCTTACCGATTTATTACAAGTAGATGGTATCCTAGATACTTTCGCTAACTATGGCGTTTCAACATCTGTCAATTTTGAAGGTGCTAATACAAATGTCCAAGTAAAACGACACGCCGATAATTTCTTAGATTTCTATAGTTATGATCTTATCAGCGGAGAATTACTAAATGCTTACCCTCAAGATTATCGAATCAGCGTCGCCTTGGTCGATAAAGTCTTTATCTCACTAAACACAACACTAACGCCGACAGAAGCCATTGGTAAAACTTTTAGGATTAACAATCGAATCTTTACCATCATCGGGGTCATCGATAATTCACAGAATTCCGTAAACGGGATGATCTTAATGGACCCCATCGCCTATGATTCACTATTCTCACGAGGGACGATGACCAATATATCAGTTAAAGTAGATTCATCCAAAGATCTCGATGTTGTCAGTGCTAGTGCGACGGGATTTCTCAACAGTCGCTATGGAACAACCGATAATTATGAAGTTCAAGATCTCTCAGCGATCATAACGCAGATTACCAGTGTGACGGGCGTCTTATCAACGATCATGGCGATTATCGCGATGGTATCGTTATTAGTAGCCGGCATTGGTGTTATGAATATCATGTATATTTCCGTTTTAGAAAGAACGCGCGAAATTGGTGTTAAACGGGCTATTGGAGCCAGTAAAAAAGCAATTCAATTTCAGTTTCTTGTTGAATCAAGTACTTTAACGATTATTGGTGGGGTATTTGGGATTATATTTGGTATTGTTATCATTCAGATTGCCATGTCAATACTAAATTATCAAATGCCGATAAATATTATGTATATAATTTATGGTTTATTATTCTCGTTATCGTTAGGTCTCTTATTTGGTTTCTTACCTGCCCGTAAAGCAGCTAAGCTTAATATCATCGAAGCGATCGCTACCGAGTAAAAAAACAGCTGAATATTCAGCTGTTTTATTTTAAGATACTAATCGCATCTTTAATTGATTTTTCGTAAGCTTGCTTACCATAGCGATCAACTTCGGTCTTGCTTTTCACTCCATGCGTTAAGCAACCTGCTCCACCGATACAACCATCGATACAAGCCATTCCTTCAATGAAGTTCGCATCCAAAACATTCTTAGAAGCCTTTAATAAAGCGATCCGACATTCTTCAATGCCATCACAAACAATTGGTTTAAGCGTAAAGTCAATGTTTTGCTCTTTCAAAGATTCACAAACTGAATCACTTAATCCACCACTTCGAGCAAAGATCCGACCAAAATATGAGGCATTATCAAGTAAGCTTTCTTCAAAACTATTTATCTCAAGATCGCGACTATCAAATAAAGCTTGTAACTCTTCAAAAGTGATAACACTATCAATATAAGGTTTAACACTATCTTTTTGAAATTCCATCTTTTTAGCTGTACATGGACCGATAAAGACCACTTTAGCCGTTGGTGTTGTTGATTTAATATACTTACCAATAAGTGCCATGGGCGATAGATTATGCGAAACGTATTTTTTCATTTCAGGAAACTGTTTATCAACATACCCAACAAAGGCTGGGCAACAAGAGCTAGTTAAAAAACCTTTTTCGGCTAATTCTTGCCCTTCCAAAAATGAAACCATATCAGCACCAAGTGCCGCTTCAACAACACTGAAGAAACCTAATTGCTTAATTCCAGTAACTACCTGACCTAATTTTGCGTAACTAAATTGACTGGAAATGGATGGAGCCACCACTGCATAAACCTTATAATCAATATTACCATTACTGTTTTTTAATAATTTTATCGTATCCAAGATAAAGGACTTATCAGTTATTGCTCCAAATGGACATTGATAAACACAAGCTCCACAAGCAATACACTTTTCATCATCAATATGTGCTTTTTTATTTTCATCCATAGAAATAGCTCTTATCTTACAAGCACTCTCACATGGGCGCTGATAGTTAGCTATCGCATTAAATGGACATACTTTGGCACACATTCCGCATTCTACACACTTTGATTTATCAATATGCGCTTTCTGTTGATCGTCAAAAGATATCGCGCCTCTTTTACATACTTCTTCACAACGATGAGCGATACAACCACGACAAGCATTAGTTATCTCATAACCAGCAACCGGACATTCATCACAAGCGATATCGATCGTTTCAATTACATTCTTATTCGCTTTATTACCACCCATAGCCATCTTAACGCGTTCACCTAAGATAGCGCGTTCTTTATATACACAACAACGCATCGTTGGTACATTACCAGGAATGATCGTTTTTGGTATATCAGTTATATTTTCCAACAAGTCATCATTAAACGCATGTTTAGCTACTTCTTTTAATACCTGATATTTTAAATACTGAACTTTTGTATCAAATTTTTCCATTTACATTTCCTCTAATCGTAATTTACTTCGATTGTCTTTCCCATTAATTTTAGATTAGTAGATATTGATTCTACCAATTTTAATTTCATTGTAATATCGATTGGTAAGGCTTGATGAGCAGCGTTGATACTTTGACCAACAAAGAAAGTCACATGCGTCGCCTTTTCAAATAACATATCAGCTAATAGAGAAGCACCATCTTTTTCTTTATAAGTTTTAGCACTTAAATCATTGGTAGACAAATATTTATCAGATAAGTTTAATAATTTACGCAGTGTCAGCACACCTTCAGTTGTCAGATTGATACCATCGATATAGCCAATTGGTGGTAAATCATTATCCGGATAATCAAAGATCGTTTTGACCTCTTTATTAAGATAACGAGCCACGATCAGCGAGCTTGTTCCACCACAAACTACTTTTTTACTATCACCACTTAGAAATCTTGCGATATAAAAATTATCATGGTCTTTATCTACTGGTGGACCAACCATAATATTGACTTTCAATTCCTCGCGTACTTTTATCGCGGCGACTGTCGTATCATCACCTGGTTGACTAAGGTATAGATCATTACAGGCTTTAGCCACCAAACAAGCAATTGAGCGAGCACTCATCCCATTTTCAATCACTCGATCAATATACTCCATTATCTCTTTTCGCTCCCAACCAAAGTTCAATGTTAACCCAACTCCGGCATGAATCGCTCCATCACTCATCATTAGGATATAATCATTAACTGATAACTCGAGTTTTGTCTTAAAAACTATTTTACCGGAAATGTTTAATTCACTTCGATCAAAATCTTGACAATGTTGATTATGAATATAAATCGCTTGGGGATTATCAAATTCAAACAAGTAACCTTCACCCTTATCGTTAATATGAATCACCGTAAAGGTTGAATAAGCTAATCCCCGGACTTTACATATCGGAAGTGATTGAATGATTGTTTCAATACACTCTTCAATCGAGATATCATTGGCGATCATCGTACACAAGATTTTGGAAGTTAATGTGGCCAAGATATTAGCTTTGACCCCACTTCCTAATCCATCCGCTAAAACGATCGTCATTTGACCATCTTGCGTTGTAAATTCAACCTTATCACCACATAATTCTTCATTAACCTTATTAAGCGAGGTATAACCACTTTCCAAATAAAGAGCCATTATTTTTCCTCATCACTTTGTAAAGTGTGTTTTAGTTTTACCAAAGCGACTTTTGTTTCAGCAGTTGTCTCTCCTAATAAGGAAGCAATCTCTTGGGCAACACGCATCTGTTTCTTAATAACTTCATCGGTTGTCCTTAAAGTCTTAAGTTTCATTTCAATTAAACGATCATTATAATTAGTCTCATCCGTAATATCTTTAAAGACACCAAACAAGACATTCTCTTTTTGTAATTGAACGATTGATAATTCAACATAAACATTAGTCTTACTGATAAATACTTTTTTCCGATAAATATTCTGCTTTTCTATTTGCGCTTTCATAAAATCGGAAGCATCAAAATAATCATAGATATTATTACCTTGTGCTACGTGGTTTTCAATGCCTAATAAAGAGATCGCTTTTCCATTAATCTCAATAATCTTTAGATCATTATCGATTAAAACAATCCCATTAGGACTATTTTGAATGATCTCATAAGACATTGATTCCGCTCTTTCACGCATATAAGGAATACACATTTCAATCGCTGCATAGCCATTAGCGACGGCCCAAGCTTTATCGCGACAACTGTTATAACCACAAGCTCCACAGTTTAATTCATCTTCGGGTTTAAATTTACCAGTCTTAGCTAAAATAGCTCGGATCTCATCTTCGGTTGGTGTATATTCAACAGGTTTTTGATATTGATGTAAATGATAAAAATTAAGCTTAGTAAGATCAACCATATCACTACTATCGACACTATTATGACCACGATTGGCATATTGACGGATTTCTGCATTAGCCGCTACAGCGGTTCCCTCTTTAATTAAACTACAGGGGCCATTAACACAAGCGTATTCACATGAGTTTAATTCTAAGAACATTCCATTTAAGCTATCAATATTTTCTAGTACTTCTTTACATTTATCGATGCCATCGACCGCCACGAATTCATAACCATCGACATATTTATCAAAAGATTTAATAATGCCACGACTGATAGGATAATACTTCGCTTTATTTATTTTATTTGACTCATCATCATCGATCGTGATCTCGGACAATTTGATATCATTGAGTTTAAACATCTTTTCTAAATCTTCAAAAGTTAAGACTCCATCAATAATATTACTCTTGAAAGCTTCTTTTTTCTTGGCAATACATGGCCCGATAAAAATGATTTTAGCTTTCGGATAAACACTCTTTAAAATTTTAGCGTGCGCAATCATTGGTGAATCAATCGGCGCCAAATATGGTAGAGCTTTTGGGTAGTACATCTGGATCATTTCATTGACAGCTGGGCATGATGAAGTTATAAAGTTTTTATACTTGTTATTCAATAACAATTCTTTATATTGTTCGGTAACGATGCGAGCTCCAACGGCTGTTTCTTCAGCATAACTAAATCCCAACTTTTTCAAGGCGCTGGCCATGATCAAAAAATCTTGAATTTTAAAACTTGAAACAAATGAAGGGGCAATACTCGCTATTACCTCTTTATTATTTGCCAATAATTCCGTTATTTCATCAATCTCACTATGGACACTTTTCGCATTTTGTGGACAAACAGTTGTACATTTACCACAAAGGATACATCTCTCTTCAATGATCTTTGCTTGGTGATTAACAACTTTAATCGCCTTTACCGGACAATTTCGCAAACATTTATAGCAATCTTTACACATTGAATTCTTAAATTCCAGATATTTAGCCATGAAGTTTAACCTTTAACAGCATTAAGAATCACATCGTTGAAAAATGTTTCGACTTTTTGCGGATCGAGGGCATAGTAGATTCCATCAACACTAACACTAACCCCATTTTCTTGACATTTACCTAAACAAAATGTTCCTGCCAAATCAATATTATCTTGATATTTACTTTGGATTATTAATTTTTGTAATTCTTCAACTACTTGTCTTGATCCTTTTAGATGACAAGCACTTCCAATACATACGGTTATTTTAATCATTGTTATTACTCCTTTATTGATAATCAACTACACCAAGCAAGTGCAATAGAAAGGTTCTTTCTTCCGGTTTGCCACGTACTGATTGAGATGCGGCAACGATTGGTATCCATCCTTGAACATATTTTTTTGTGATACCACTTTTTTCACAGAACAGATCCAAATATTGCTCAGCACGTGATATATTACCATCTAACAAGAATAAAAGATAGGTTCTTGCGGCATCTGATGAAGCATTCCCTTGGGTAGCATGAGACCAATCTAGGATATAAGGCTTATCATGATCATCAAGGATAATATTACTTGGGTTAAAATCTCCATGACATAGTTTACTATGATTTGGTTTTGATTCTAAACTTGTTAGCAAGTCATAACGAGTTGTCGCATCAATATCAGCTTGTAAGATCTTACGATAGATCTTATCCTTCATCTTATTAAGCAAAGGACATTTTTGTTTATGTACCATTATCTGTAAATCAACAAATAGGTTCATATATTCATCATAGTTTTCCGGATGTTGTACCATTAGATCAGCTAGCGTCTTTCCTTGAATATATTCAAGAGTGATCGCCCATTTATGATCATATTGCTTAACTTCGATAATCTTTGGTAAATGCAATTTAGTCTCTTCAACACGTGCTTGATTTAAAGCTTCATTGAAGATATCCGCTTTCGAATAATTTTCAGCGAATAATTTGATTACGATGTTATCTTTACGATAGATCGTCTTGTCGGTTCTTACCGCTATAACGCGACCAAAATCCATCCTATTTACCTCCCTTGCCATAATAAGTATTTAGATACATTTGTCTAAGTTCGCTCATTAATGGATATCTTGGATTAGCACCAGTACATTGATCATCGAATGCTTGTTCGACCATGTCATCTAACCGTGCTAAGAAATCTTTTTCATCTACATCATAAGCTTGGATACTATCTTTGATTCCAATCTTTGTTTTTAAAGCTTCAATAGCTTCGATAAGTGATTGTAATTTTTCTTCATCACTTTTACCATTATAACCTAAATACTCGGCAATCTCAGCATATCTTCTAAGGGTATGTGGATGATCATATTGTGAGAATGTGCCCATTTTTGTTGGTATCTCACTGGCATTGAAACGCATAACTTCACTTATTAATAAAGCATTGGCGATGCCATGAGGTAAATGATGGAAAGCTCCTAATTTATGAGCCATTGAATGACAGACGCCTAAGAAGGCATTAGCGAAAGCCATCCCGGCCATCGTCGCCGCATTAGCCATTTTTTCACGTGCTAATCCATCATTAGTACCATTCTCATATGCACGGGGTAAATATTCAAAAATGATTTTTAATGATTTTAAAGCTAAAGCATCCGTATAATCCGTAGCTAGCATTGAACCATACGCCTCAATCGCATGGGTAAGTGCATCAATGCCACTAGCTGAAGTTAACCCACGTGGAGCATCCATCATCAAATCAGCATCAACAATCGCCATTTTAGGCATTAATTCATAATCAGCTAAAGGATATTTAATACCACTGGTTTCATCAGTAATAACGGCGAAAGGTGTAACTTCACTACCAGTCCCGGCCGTTGTTGGTATAGCGATGAAATATGCTTTCTCTCCCATTTTAGGAAAGGTATAGATACGTTTACGAATATCGACAAAACGCATTGCCATATCCATGAAATCAACTTCCGGATGTTCGTACAATACCCACATAATCTTACCGGCATCCATGGCACTACCACCACCTAGAGCGATAATACAATCTGGTTCAAATGCCTTCATCAAAGCCGCTCCCGCTTTCGCACATTTTAGGGTTGGATCGGGTTCAACATCAAAGAATATCGTATACGTGATCCCCATCTCTTCAAGTTTTTGCGTTATCCCTTTAGTGTAACCATTTTTATATAGGAAATTATCGGTTACGATAAAGACTTTTTTCTTATTCATAACACTCTTTAATTCATCAAGTGCGATTGGTAAACAACCCTT
>Ga0172378_10006513_pt1 | contig 10908 bp, 10 predicted proteins | sample GrowelOW332metaG_FD_119755 | JGI IMG/M metagenome (GOLD analysis project Ga0172378, IMG submission 119755) | Groundwater microbial communities from an aquifer near a municipal landfill in Southern Ontario, Canada - Pumphouse #3_1 metaG | ecosystem: Environmental > Aquatic > Deep subsurface >... | reverse complement strand
CCTGAAGTAACCATCCGCAGTAAAGCATTCCTTATTCAAGGCATCGTTCTCATAATAGCCTTTCATCACATTCGGGCCCTTGACCAGTATCTCACCCACTCCCTCGCTGTTTATGTCATCAAGCCGCACGGATTCACCTTCAATGATCGTACCGAGAACACCAAGAGGATGGTCTTTCGGTCCATGCCCACAAATCATGGGACTTGTCTCGGTCAGACCATAACCTTCCGCATAAGGAAACTTGGCATCCTTGAGGAACTTTTCCACTTGCTTGTCCAAAGGAGCCCCCCCGATACCATAAAAGGTAAGCTTCCCTCCAAAGGCAAGCTTGAGTTTTCGTCCAACAATCCGGCTGATAAACTTTCGGGAAGGTCCCCAATTCAACCAGAATTGCAGTTTCATATTATTCTCGAACACAGGCTTAACAGCGGACTTGTAGACCTTCTCAATCAAGAGAGGAACTGTGAGCATAATCTGAGGCCGCACCTTCTTGAGCGCTGGCATCATAATAGAAGGCACAGGGGGCCTTCCCAGATAGTGTATCTCGGCACCACAGAGAAGCATCAGGATCTGACCTGTGGTAAACTCATACACATGGCTCAGGGGCAGGATCGAGAGCGCACGGTACCCCGGCTTTATCCTGGTGTATTTGTCTGCGCATATATCAGCATTCCATACCAGATTTTTATGGGTAAGCATGACTCCCTTGCTCTTTCCCGTGGTACCGCTGGTGAAGATGATGGAAGCCAGATCGTCTTCATCGGGCTCGTTCTCCTCATACAACTTCTCCCAACCTTTCCTAGCTTTATATCGAGTAAGGTCATTGCCCGGTGCTGAGGCGAACTGATCCTTGTTTTCCAATTGTTTTTCCATGAAAACCGGTATCTCAAATAAATCATCAAGCCTGATCAGGCGAAGAGAATCCTCAAAGAGGGGGATGCATTTCTCAAACTGCTTGATGTTGACGGCCACAGCCTTGACCTTGCTGGTTTTGATGATGGTATCCACATCCTTGCTGGAAAAATCAGGAAGGACAGGAACTGCAATGATGCCCACAGAAGTCATTCCCAGATAAAAAACAAGCCAGAGCGGACTGCTTTCACCAAGAATGGCTATCTTGTCCCCTTTGACAAACCCATTTTCCAATAAATAGAGGCCGATATTGACCGCCATCCGTTTCAACTGGGAATAAGTTATCGCACTCTGGTCATCCTGATAGGTGCAGAGCGCCAGCCGTTTGGCATAGCGGCTCGTACTACATTCCACCACCGAGCGCATGGTATAGCTGGCGACTCTTCTCAGTTTCAATCCATCGGTACGCTTGAGAGTCTTGATTTTCCTTAAAGTCCATTTGACCGGTTTTGTTTCTTTGTTTTTCATTGTAACATTCCTTGGTAACACTTTCCCCTTTCACAAACAGTAAAAGGACCTTGATAGTGCTGCCTTACCTCACTTGAAAGAAGAATGGGATTATTATTGACAGCAGAAAGATGTACAAAGTACACCTCTTGCCCATGAAACGCGCTTTTTTGCAGAAATTGAAGTGCCTGGGTATTGGACAGATGCCCCCAATTCCCCGCAATCCGTCTTTTCAGCACCACAGGGTATGGTCCTTTGGCTAGCAGCTCCTCATCATAGTTGGCTTCAAGAAACAGTATATCACTTTGAGAGGCCCTGACAAGTTCATCATCACTTGAGACCCCCGTATCGGTCAAGACCATAAGTTTCCGTCCCTCAATCGAGATAAGCCAACCGACGGAACCACCACAGTCATGGCTGGTGGGGAAACAGCAAAGACCGAAAGGATCCAGAGAGAAACAGGAGTCCTCCTGAACGGTCCTGACACAGACGGGGGGCAGATTGAGCTTGTCAAACACCTCAGGTTCTTTCCTTATTGCATTCTCATTGAGATACACAGGCAGGCCACTTCTTCGAGCAAAGGTGCCCAATCCCAAAGTGTGGTCAGGATGCAGATGGGTGACGCACACCCCCAATACGGTCTCAAATGGTATGGAAACGAAGGATAGTCTTCTTTTCAGTTCAACCAAGCTGAACCCCTGATCTATTAGAAGTGTGGAATGTCCATCGGTGATGGCATAGCTATTGCCACTTGAGCCACTGCCAAGCACTGCATACCTGATCATTGAGCCTCTCCCAAAGCCAAGAGCCTTTGAAGATCAAAACCCACAAGAACCTTTCCTTGCGATCGAGCAACGGGAAGCCTGAGCAATTCAGGATGTTCCATAAGTTCCTCCTTGGCGTCATAGGAAAGATAGGCATAACCTTTCTTGATAAAAAAGGAACAGTCCGTATCAAGAAGTTCCTCGGCCTTGCAGTGGGAAAAAAGAGAATCCCACTCACCCGAGGATAAAGAACGAGCATCAAGGTCGACGAAATCATAGGGAATACGCCGCTCACTTAAAGCGCGCATCGCCTTTTGGGTATTTTTGTCTTTTCGTGTTCCAATTATCTGCAACATCCCCTAAGAGTACCTAAAGGAATTGAATTTAGCAAGTTTATTTTGACACAACTTACTCAAATTGTTAGGAAAAAAACTCTAGATAATCTCTACTATTTTTTTATCCATTACTAGTACGAAAAATTTCTGGCAATGAAAGTACGCAATCCTTGGTTTTGTCTTGAAATCTCATTTAAATCCTTGGTTGTAGCGGTTCTCTCATATATGATATACTCTCGTCTATGTTTGTACGATGCAAAGCCAAGAAGCTTAAGACAGCACAAAAATTGATTCTTGGGTTTATTTTTTTTATAATTCTTGGAGGTGTATTGCTTTCACTTCCTATCTCACATGAGCAAGGTGCGCCCCTGTCCGTCTTTGATGCCTTCTTCTTGTCTGTCAGCGCCGTATGCGTAACCGGGCTCTCTCCTGTGAATTGCTCAATAACCTTCTCCTTATTCGGCCGCATTGTCCTGGCCTGTCTTATGCAAATTGGAGGACTGGGATATGCAACCTTCGCAGTGTTGCTGTTGGTCATGCTCCGTCAGAAAGTAGCGTTCTCACAGCGCAACCTCGCCAAGGAAGCCCTCAATCTGGAAACAGGACGAGGTATTGTCGGTCTGGTAAAACTGGTCATCGGCAGTTCCTTGATATTGGAATCAGCCGGGACCCTATTGCTTTTCATTGTTTTCAGACCACATTTCGCAACGGCAAGGCAGGCGTTGGGTATGGGGGTGTTCCATGCAATTTCCGCCTTCAACAATGCCGGTCTTGACCTGTTGGGAAATAGTTTTAGCGATTATCATGACAATGTCCTGCTTAATCTGACAATCACAACCTTGATTGTCTGTGGCGGCATAGGTTTTTTTGTCATCAGCGATGTACTCAGTGCGAAGAAGTGGCGACGATTCGCCTTCCATACAAAAGTTGTACTCAGTTTCTCCTTTGCCCTGATACTCATTGGGACCGTCCTTCTTCGCCTCTGCTGTCCAATCTCCACACTGGAAGCTTTTTTTCTTTCAGTGACATCAAGAACTGCGGGTTTCAATACTGTCGATACCGCGGCAATCGGCACCAAGGGATTGATTATCACCATTGTGCTGATGTTCATCGGAGCATCCCCCGGGTCCACCGGAGGTGGTATCAAGACCACTACCTTCTTCACCGTTCTGGTTGCGTTACGTGCAATCGCCACCGGACATGAGCCATCCGCCTTCTGTAGAAAAATAACCACAGACAGTATCCTCAAGGCGTTCACGGTCATCACGTTCTCTCTCTTGGTCCTTGTGTTGGCGATCTTTGGTATTTCCGCATTTGAGGGGACCAGGTTCTCTCTGTTGAGTCTGGTATTTGAAGCAATCTCCGCCTTCGCCACCGTGGGGCTTTCCTGTGGAGTGACGGGAAGCCTGGGCATCCCGAGCAAATTTATTTTGATGCTGCTGATGTTTATTGGAAGAATCGGACCCCTTACCATCGCCAGCAGCCTGAACTCAAAAGAGAGGCACCTGCATTATGTCGAGGAACATATTATCATTGGATAAAAGAGGTATCAGATATGGCAAAGAAATATAACGATCCAAACTTGTTCGGAATTATCGGCATGGGACGCTTTGGTTGCGCACTTGCCCTGGAACTTATCAAGGCCGGTAAAGAGGTCATTGCAATTGACAACAACAGTGCGAAGCTGGAGGGAGTGAAGAAGGATATCATCCATGTCTACCTCATTGACCAGATAACCAAGGATTCCCTCGCCGATGCTGGCATCGCCTTATGCGGCACCGTCATTGTTGGTATCGGCAAGGATATCGAAAGCAACCTGCTTGCCACGCTCAATGCCTTGGAACTGGGAGTTCCAAGAGTCATCAGCAAGGCAATCAGCGCTGATCATGGCCGTGTTTTGGAAAAACTCGGAGCCGAGGTGGTCCTTCCAGAGGAAGACATGGGCAAACGCATCGCCAAGAGTCTCACCTCAACCATGACGCTGGACTGGCTTCCTGTCTGCAATGATTTCTCAATCATAGAGTTGGGAATCCCCCAGAGCCTTGACAACAAGACAGTCATTGATATGGATCTTCGTAAGAAGTTCGGAATCAATATTATCGCCATCATCCACGAAGGAAAGGCTGATGGTACCATATTGCCTTCAACAGTACTTCATAGCGGCGATCAGCTGGTGGTGGCAGGGGCAAACACAAACCTGCAGCAATTTCAGGAAGCCAATGAGAAATAGTATGCACCTGTCCTCATAGCGCTTCAAAAGCCATGGCTCTCTTTTAAAACATTCCCAACCGAGTAGGAGGATAAGCCTTAGAGGAGCTTATCCGTCCTCTCAGAGAATCTTTGTTCTGCATGGCCTTCTTCACCACTTCATGGATGTTCGGGGGAAAAAATCTGTTGTTCACACAGCCTCGTGTTTGGTCTTTACCTGTTTTCCTCTCTCATCCCGTTCCTTTTGCTGGCAAGCTCTCGTTGTTCGGATTCCGCGGTTATAGGCCGGCTTGTCCACTCTGTCTGCCTACTATCTCAGGTTCCTGTCCATCGGGCCACGATTTCACTATTGCTTCTTTCCTCTTACCCCTCACGCTGTGAAACTTGCAAGCCGCTATCGGGTTCGCCGACGACTATGCCCCTTGCGACCTTCATCCAGGATTTGATGACATGCCCGTCATACATAATGAAGGGTCGGCTTGTTATTCCGACCCTTCGTCTTATCATTCTGAAATTTAATTATGCAACAGCCTTCTCATCCTTATCAAAGAAAAGCTTCTTGATGGAATTGAAAGCAATGACCAGACCAAGACAGATAAGCAAAACAGCAAAGACAAGCTGCATGCCATCGCTCGCGAATTTGAAACCGGCATTCCCCACAAGGCCAATCTTCTTGACCACAATCTGGGACAAGGCGGTGAATGTCACCGCAAGCATGATGAACATGGGAGCCCAGGTCATCCAACCTTTCCTGTTGGTCTTCTTAAGGAAGATGGCAATCGCGCAAAGCGCCAAGGCACTGACCATCTGGTTGGCGGATCCGAACAACGGCCAGATGTTCTTATATCCATTGGTAGCCAATATGAAACCGAGAATCAAGGTAACGACCGTTGCAAAATACTTGTTCTGCATGAACTGGACAAGCTTGCTCTGCTTCTCATAAGGAACCTTGCTATCCTGGAACATCTCCTGGAAGCTCAAGCGTCCTACACGGGCAACACTATCAAGGCTGGTCAAGGCAAACGCACTGATTGCTAAGGTGATGATGGTGTTACTTGCAGCGGAAGGAACCCCTAGCTTGGCGAGGAACATCGCCACGGCATTGGCAAAGATGATCGGAGGGGTGCCTTTTGGCATCACTCCACCCTTCGCCATCGCCCCGACGCAAATAAGGGAGATGACGGCAAGAAGCGATTCGACAAGCATGGAACCAAAGGCAATGGGAAGCATATCCTTCTCATTCTTAATCTGCTTGGAGCTGTCCGCACTTGATACCAAACTATGGAAACCCGAGACTGCGCCACAAGCGATGGTGACGAACAGGAAGGGGAACATGCCGTTGCCATTGACCACAAAGCCATTGAAGGAGGCTAGTTCCATTTGGGGATTATACACGAAAATACCGACAACAGCCGCTGCAATCATGAAAATCAACAGGAAACTGTTCAGGTAGTCACGAGGTTGCAACAATGCCCATACGGGTACGACACTTGCAACAAAAATGTACACAAACACAAGATACAGCCAAGTCATCTTGGAGACATACATCGGGGCCGCCAGACCGATAGCTACACAAATAACCAGCAAGGCGATGGCGACCACTGTGGTGATCCATTCTTTCTTTGAAACGCCCTTCTTGATGAAGAACCCGAGACCTACAGCCGCACAAATGAACAACATACTGGTGGTCGCGGTTGCTCCGTTGGAATAACTCTGGGCCTCAGTCAGTCCCTCACCAACCCCAAAGGTACCTGCGACAATATCGCCAAAAGCGGCGACAACCAAAATGGAGAACAACCATACAAACAGCAAAAACAGACGCTTGCCAGTCTTGCCAAGGTAGAGCTCGACCACATAGCCAATGGACTTACCCTTGTTTTTTACCGAAGCGAATATGGAGCCGAAATCCTGCACGGCACCAAAGAATAGGCCTCCGACAAGAATCCATAGCAACACAGGAAGCCAACCGAACACAGCAGCCTGGATAGGACCATTAATTGGGCCCGCTCCCGCAATGGAAGCAAACTGGTGACCGAATACAACCTGGGTTGAGGTTGGAACATAATCAACACCATCCTGAAACTCATAAGCAGGTGTCTTCTTGTTGGGGTCAACGCCCCAGGTCTTCGCCAACCATCTGCCATAGGTGAGATACCCTCCCCCCAGCACGACAAGGGCGATGACCATCATGAGAACTCCGTTCATTATATCTCCTCCAAGCAAAAAATTCATTTACTACTAACTAAACCTTTACCTGGCTCTAGTCAATATATTTCTGTATTATTCTGGAATATTTATTCATGTTATGCATATTTTTGACATATGTGGCACTGTTGCAAAGCAACCTCACTTTTGTATAGAATTGTGAGAAAATTTTAGTATGGGGGTTTCATCTATGAAAGAAAGAATCAAATCATTGCTTTCCCGTCAACCAAGTGACGAGATTGTCAGCGCTGAAGGCTGGGTGCGTACAAAACGTGACAGCAAAAATGTCTGCTTCCTGGAAGTGAACGACGGCTCTTGTCTGAAGGGCCTTCAGGTAGTCATCGACCGCGCCAAGTTGAATAATGAGCCCCTACTCTCATCAATAACCACTGGAGCCTCGGTAATCTGCAACGGACCCATCATCAAGAGTGAAGGGGGAGCACAGGATGTCGAGATGCAGTCAACGGACATCATCCTTGTCGGTGACTGCCCTCTTGATTATCCTTTGCAGAAAAAACATCACTCTTTGGAATACCTCAGGGAAATCGCCCATCTTCGTTCCAGGACCAATACTTTTGGTGCTGTGGCGCGGGTGAGAAACACCCTTGCCTTCGCAGTGCATCAGTTTTTCCAGGAAAACGGATTTGTCTATGTGAACACCCCTCTTATCAGCGCAAGCGATTGCGAAGGAGCGGGAGAGCAATTCTCTGTCACCACGCTGGACATGGACAATATCCCCAGGACACCCGATGGGCAGGTTGATTACTCCAAGGACTTCTTCGGCAAGAAGACAAAGCTCACCGTAAGCGGCCAACTTGAAGGCGAGACCTATGCCACTTCCTTAAAGAACATCTACACGTTCGGACCCACTTTCCGTGCGGAGAACAGCGTGACCAAGCGCCACCTGGCGGAATTCTGGATGATAGAACCGGAGATGTCGTTCTGCGACATCGAAGGAGACATGGATTGGGCGCAGGCTTTCCTGAAATTCATCTTCAAGGCCGCCTTGGAAAAGAACGAGGAGGACCTCGCCTTCTTCGATGCCATGGTAGAGCACGGCATCCTTGATACCCTGCGTCATGTGGTGGAGACCCCATTCGCTCATATGACCTATACCGAGGCGATGAAAATCCTTGAGCCAAAGAATGACAGTTTTGAATTTCCCGTGCACTGGGGTTCCGATATCCAGACCGAGCATGAACGTTTCCTGACCGAGAAAGTCTGCAAGAGCCCGGTAATCGTCACTGATTATCCGAAGGAGATCAAATCCTTCTACATGAAGGCAAATGACGATGGCAAGACAGTACGGGGCATGGATGTGCTCGTCCCCCGTCTCGGGGAAATCATCGGAGGAAGCGAGAGGGAGTCCGATTATTCGGCGTTGAAGACGCGTATGGACGAATTGAAAATGAACGACAGCGAATACTGGTGGTATCTGGCCTTGAGAAAATATGGTACGGTACCACATAGTGGCTTCGGCCTAGGATTCGAGCGGGCTGTCATGTATGTGACCGGCATGCAGAATATCAGGGATGTCATCCCGTATCCTCGTGCAGTTGGTCAGGCTGAGTTTTAAATCAAAACGCAAGAGACCCCAGGAAGAGTTTTCCTAGGGTCCTGTATTCCAGCCTAATCATCGACTCCTTGTACTTTCTTTTATGGCAAAAAAGGAACCGGTATCATATATTGAAAACCAAAGACAAGCAGATATATGGTTGCCTCTCCCCCTGCGAAGCACAAGGAATTGATATGCGAACCTTTGCTTGGCCATTTGTCCCTTCGGACAGTGTTTGTAAGGGAGCGGCTTTTTTCATGGCGGGCTGCCGTTCTGAACCCATCCACTGCGTAAAGGAAGAATCCTTGTCGCCGAATTTCCGTGCGGCAGAGCCATTCCTCTGACGTCTCGTAGTAGCTCTGGCTGCATTCATGGACAATAAGGTATTCGTCGAACTCGCGCCCGTCCAGATGACGACGTTTTTCATGAGCAAGGTTTTCACTCTTGTGCTTTGCCCTATCAAGAAATTCACCGACTTAGGCGGACACTTCCACTGATACGGTCTGCCTGTGGATTTTAATTGGTACTTCCATGACTTTTCCCATCCTTTCCGAATTGATTGAAAATTTACGGAAAGGACAATGGGCAACGAACGACAATGAAACAAGAAAACGCCCATGGCTAGCTTTTCTGAGAACGAGCTTTCATATTTGGCAATATATAATCGGTATTTCAAAAGCGATATGCTCATTCATTCAATAATGGAAGATATATTTCAGTTACATACTTTTCTTGATTTCCTCTTAACACCATTCCGGGTCCCTTTTGGTAGATTTCAATAATCGGTTCATGATAAATTAGATTATATTTTGCAGCATAGTCAAAAATAGCTTTATAAGCCAATTTTAATTGTCCATACGGACCAATATGGGTAACAAACAAGGCCTTGCTATCCGGTAGCTTTCTATTTGAAATTCTTACCACAGAAACCGGCGCTGATATTGGGACACAAATCTCAATATCGGCTGTTTCCTTATATTCCAGATCATGGTAGCATACCAAAGGCGGCCCAATGATTATCTTTTCTTCGACAGACTCGTATAATTTGCAAAAATAGTTGCCTATTTCACCATATTTGCCACTATACCTTATTGATGCTATTAATATTTGGGGAATGTTTTTGATTTCGACAGTATAAGTCGATTTGCTGACTCCTTTATTCTCATGAACATCTGTTGTTATATAAGACTGCAACTCTTCTAATATATGTTGTTGCTTTTGTATATCAGATTTTATAAGTTCAGCTTTTTCTTTAAGATAATCCATCAAATCAGAATTAGATTCAAAATTCGATAGAACATCTTTTATTTCCATCATTGAGAAGCCGAAATCACGCAATAAAGCAATAACCCTTGCTTTTCTCAAGTCCGTTTCATCATAATATCGATAACCAGTTTCCGTATCGCGTGATGTAGGTGAGAGGATTTTTTTATCGTCATAGTAACGAAGGGCTGTTGTGGTCATTCCTGTGATAGTTGAAAATTCACCTATTTTATACATACTTTCAACTCCATAGTTTTGCTTTAACAATGCCAAAGAAAGGTGTCAGAATCTCTTTATCGATAATTTTTAATCCTGCTGTATCAAAAATATCTTTCAATTCATTTTGAGTGTAGAACCAATTATTTTTAGGAGTGTACTTCTTCATGTCATCCCAAGTATAAATGTGTTCCTTATCGTTTTCTAGATAGGGCTTTACCTGTTTTTCATAGATGTTTTTCGGTAATGTTCTGGGCAATATATATCTGTATACTTGATTAAACTTTTTTGGTTCTGAAAATGGATCAAAAAGCATCAGGGTATCACATAAAACAAACGTTCCGCCATCTTTTAATAAACTTGCGATGCTTGCGATCGCACTCTCCCTTTTTTTAAAGGGGACTTGGTGAAATACCAACGATGATATTGCTATATCTGCCTTTACACAACAATTGGGCTCTTCAAATCTACCTTTTACAAATTCAATGTTACATATTTTGTTTTCTATAGCTCGTTGCTTTGCCATTTTTATGTTTTTGCCTGATGGTTCAATAGCAATCACTTTGCATGCAAGACGAGCAATTTCAAGAGTAAGGTCACCCCAACCAGCTCCCATATCAATAACTGTTGATGATTTATTAATATTTGCAATATCGATTATTTTACTGGATAACATCGTTGTTGATTCAAAAGTATCTCTTTTATCCGGACTTATTAACCTATGTATATAGTCTTTCAAAATCATATCCCAATCTGAACAATTACACATCTAACTAATCGGTCCTTTCTTTTATTAAGAATTAAAAACCTTCAAGCGCGCTGTAAGGTCAAGTGTTTTTAATGATTTTTTTAAAGAGCCAATTCCAAAATGCTGAAGTATGTTTATAAATATTCAAGAACACCTGCATATCCATGCAAAGCATGATAAGAGTTGAGATCTTTTCTTATGCTCCCACTGATATTGGCATAACTTGCTACGGACCGCTACATGAATCCTTCACTT
>Ga0172378_10006508_pt1 | contig 10911 bp, 7 predicted proteins | sample GrowelOW332metaG_FD_119755 | JGI IMG/M metagenome (GOLD analysis project Ga0172378, IMG submission 119755) | Groundwater microbial communities from an aquifer near a municipal landfill in Southern Ontario, Canada - Pumphouse #3_1 metaG | ecosystem: Environmental > Aquatic > Deep subsurface >... | reverse complement strand
GGAGAAATAAAGTGAAAAACCAATTCTATGAATATTCTCACCGTATTGTTTTATCGGTTGGAGTATCAGCGCTGTTGCTTGCTATCCTCATTCAAGGCAGTTTGTCTTCTACATCTTTTTCCTTTTTACCAAAACTTACAGCTGTTATTACAGCAGTCCCTGGAAGCTGTATTGCGTTGTATATTGCAGCTTCAATCTTTCGCACAAGTTTGAGAGCGTATCGATATCGTATTATAGTTGCTTCATCGGAAACCCATATCCCCTCTTTTTTCCATTTTTTTCTGGTGACAGCATCAAGGAATATGTTTATTGACATGCTCCCTGCCCGGCTTGGTGAGTTAAGTTATGTTGCCATGTTAAATAAAGGATATGCTGTTTCTGGCCCGACGTGTATTTCTTCACTTATTATCAGTTTTGTTTTTGACCTTATCGCTCTGACAATATTAATTATTGTCCTTGTTCTGGTGCAGTTGTTTGCAGCTGAAAATTTTTTGTGGCTTATACCTGTTCTGTGCCTTTTGTGTGTGATGCTGACATGCTTTTATCTATTTTTTCTTCCTGTTTTACGTTTTATTATCAATACATTTGACAGGTTTAATTTTTTCAAAAGTGGCCTTGGACAAAAAATCACCTTTTTTGTCAGAAAAAACATTACAGCATTAGAGCAGGCGAAGAACGCCGGAATTGGATGGCGCCTTTTAGTCCTGTCAGTCGGTATAAGAGTCGGAAAATATATTGGTCTCTACGCATTGTTCATTGGTGTTGCCGTAAGTTTTCCCCTGGTGAATAATGCCCCGGCAGCAGCTGTTATTGCCTTGATCAGTGCAGAAGCTGGTGCTTCACTGCCTCTTCCTGTTTTTATGGGATTCGGGGCATATGAGGCTACTGGCAGCCTGGCAATGGTTGCCCTTGGTGCAACGACGTCTGCTTCCCTTGTTATGATGCTGGCGTTGCATATAGTCAGTCAAATTGTTGATTATACCTTTGGAGGTATTACTCTTGTCCTTTTTTTACTTACCTCTACTCAACCTGTAGTGAAAGAGCAGTTTGAACAAAGAAGGTTTTTCAAGCGTTCTGGGCTGGTTGCATTACTTGTTCTGGTAGCGGGGGCGTTGTTATTGGTTCCACAGCTCAAAAAAATAAAGAATCTGGGGGCCATTCGAGCACCTGACAGCGGACAGATGGCAGTACGTGAAGATGATGCGTCCAAAACGGAGACGCAAAAAAAACTCCACGGATTTATTGTGTGGAGCTCAAATCGGAATGGGAATCATGATATTTTTAAATATTCTTTCGACAGTCAGAAAACTGTACCGCTCACCTCCAACCCGCATACAGAGTATTTTCCCAGAATATCTCCGGATGGAGAAAGAATAGTTTTTGCAAGGTCACAGGTTCCCTGGGTTTCACAGCGCAATCATTATCCATGGGACATATATGCGTTGAATTTGACTGACGGTGTGGAAACCCTGCTGGCTCGAAATGGTACATTTCCAACATGGTCTGATGATGGACAATATGTTTATTTTTTGCGGGAAGCTCATAAGGTTATCCAACTGAATATTGCATCTGGAAAGGAAACTGAGGTCTTGCAGACCGGAGGGAAAGGTATATTGCCAGAAACAGTACAGTTGGAAACGCCCTCTGTTATGCCAAATAAGGATCTGGTTGCTCTGACGTTACGCGGCAGTGACCGAGCCGTGGTTATAGCTGCACCGAATGGCAAGATTACAAAACTTGGTCAGGGGTGTCAGTTGAGCTGGTCACCGTCAGGAGATTATCTCTATAAAATTGACCACGGTGGTAAACAGCAAAATGCAGTTTTTTTTATTGACACTGTAACCCTTGAGCAAAAGAAATGGTTTGACTCTCCAACCAGTTACAGTCACGAATATTTCCCTAAAGTATCAAATGACGGGCAGGTATTGGTTTACGGTGCCAGTAAAGAAGGGCATGAACACGATTCTGCCGACTATGAGATTTTTTTATGGGTCATAGGAACTCCCTGGGAGACAGTCCAGCGGATCACACATCACACCGGCAATGATTGCTGGCCTGATGTCTATATTACACCACAAAATGCGGAATCAGATTAATACAGTAACAAGGGAGACAGGAGAAGGGAGACGGGAGAAAGGGAAAAGACGGAAAGACTGAATGATCAAAAAAATCTTGAAACAGTCTTCTCCCACAGCGGATATCATCGGGTTTTGTTGTCCGGCTTTTTGTCTTTGTCTTTTTCCATATTTTTTTGAGAAGTTACATCATTGTAAGATGAGCACCCGTTTATTGTTTTTTGATGAAGTGGTCGGCATAATATTTCAACTCATCGATCGACTCTTTGATGTCGGCGCAAGCCTGATGCCTGTTTTTTTTATTGAATTTTTGCAGATGGGGGGCCCAGCGCTGAGCCAGCTCCTTGAGGGTGCTGACGTCGATATTACGGTAATGAAAGTAATTTTCAAGCTCTGGCATGAACCGGGCAAGAAAACGGCGATCCTGACAGATCGAATTGCCGCACATGGGAGATTCTTGATATCCCACCCACTGACGAATAAAGTTTAGAGTTTCCACTTCAGCCTGTCTATAGTCGCAGGTGCTCTCGCGAGAGCGTTCTAACAGACCAGATTCTCGATGCTGCCTGGTATTCCAGGAATCCATTGCATCCAGCACCTCGTCCGGCTGATGAATGGCGAAGACTGGTCCTTCAGCGAGGATATCCAGGTTGGCATTGGTAACAATCGTCGCCGCCTCTAAGACCCTGTCTGCAGAACAGTTCAATCCGGTCATTTCCAAGTCAACCCATATGAGATTGCCACAGTCTTTCATAGAGATCCATTCCTTGTGAAAATTTCAATTGCCTGTACAGAAACATCTACAGGTTAACATAGAACTCCATCTGTGAACACAAAACGAAGAGAAAACAGCTTTTTTTACCGCGAAGGACGCGAAGAAAATAAAAAATTAAGAACAAAGAACGGATAGAATTAAAACCGGGATCTGCTCTCGTTATCAATTTTCTCTTTACCCTTTCGCGTACCTTCGCGATCTTCGCGGTAAAAACCCTTGTCTTTACCTTTTTGCAGGCCTTCGTGCTATTCTCAGTTAAACAGCTCTTTTCAATCCAGTTGTGGAGCCTTACTCCGACTGTCGTGGACTTGCCAGCCGCCGCCCAGGGCCTGATAGAGCCGGATGGTCGTCTGCGCCATGTTTAAGCGGGTCTCCACCCATTTGTCCCGATATTGCAGAGTGGCCAGCTCGGCATCGAGTACATCCTGAAAAACTTTATCGCCGTGCTTATAAAGCATTTTCGCGGCGTGGGTTCTCTCCACTGATTTTGATATGGTCTCATCCAGAAACGTACTGCGGGCGTTAAGTGCAGATCGCATTTGACAGGCGTTGTCCACTTCCGATAATGCCTTCAAGATACTCTGGTCATATTGCCGCGCAGCTTCATCAAGACGCGCTTCAGACGCACGGATATTGGCCTGGATGCGGCCGGATGTGAAAATTGGCAGATGCACCCCTGCATCTAAAAGGCCCATCCAGCCATCGACATCAGGAAGATCACTCAATCCAATATGCCCATCCTCAGCCAGAAAGCTTATGTAAAAACGCGGAAGCAGGTCGGCCCTGGCACTCGCCACTCTGGCTGAAAACGCATATAACGCCAATGCTCTGGCCCGGATGTCGGGTCGCCGCAGCAACAGATCACTGGGAACCACGCCCCGGGGGGCAGGTGGTAGTTGAGCCAGCACATCACTTTTACTTTGCTGCAGGGTGAATGTTTGCGGAGGTACTCCAAGAAGCACGGCAATCTGACGCACATGCAGGTCATACAATGCCTGAAGCGGTGCGCGCTGCGCATGCAGGGCAGTCAGTTTCGTTTCCACATCAGCCATCTCAAAACGGGTTGTCTGGCCGGCATTGAAACGGCCTGCAACATAATGCTGCATTTGGGTTACCGTTGCGATGGTGTCATCCAGGAGCCGCATCTGTCTGGCTGTCCCGCGGGCCTGCACGTAATGGTCGGCGACATCAGCCGCCACCAGGACCCGGGTACCGTAGGCAACTTCTTCAACTCCGAGGGCCGCATATCGTGCAGCATCGGCATTGCTCTGTTTTTTTCCGAAAATATCGGGTTCCCATGAAGCACTGATGCCGTAAGCATAATGAAAGCCATTCACGGAATACGAGTCCGAAACATCCTGATAAAGAACCGAGGATGCCAGACTGTTCACCTCTGTACTGAGATTGTTGTCGACTTCCCCGGTCTGCCCGCCGAGATGGGCATTGACACCCACCATGGGGCCCAAATCAGCGAGGGCAAGATCGGCAAAAGAACGTGCTTCCAAAACCCGTGCCTGTGCGACTTTAATATCAATATTATTGCGCAACGCGCTTTCAATGAGTTCGTTTAAATACCTGTCATCCCAGCTTCGCCACCAGTGGGCAATATCAACCTCCACACCGTTGTCTGCCAGGCCGGTAAAGGTGTATTGCGCCGGGAGTTCTATCTGCGAAACGGTGTTCACCGTGGTGGGCTGGCATGCCGTCAACAGCAGCCATCCCCCTGCCAAAAACCAAATACATGTTTTAGAGTTCATCATTTTTTAATTTCCTTCCCCTCGAACCACTCTCCCCAAAATGTCTGGTTAAACCAGCAATCGGGAAGAGACAAGAAATGTACCATAACATTCATTTCTTCATCCCTGCCGGGCCAGCATGGATCGGAATTTTCCCAAAGCCAGTATCATAAAAGCTACCCCCATGAAGCCCATGGCCGCAAACTCTGGCCAGACAATACGAAAACCAGCTCCCCTGAACAGAATATTCTGGGCCAGGGCGACATACTGAGTTGTTGGAAATATCTGCGAGATATATTGCATCGCCATCGGCATACTTTCCAGGGGCGTAGCCGCACCGGAGAGGAGATACAGGACCAGAATCACAATGGAGGCGAGGAGCCCAAACTGGGGCATGTTGGGAGCCAGAGTCGCTAAAAAAATTCCCAAAGCAGTGACGGAAAACAAAAAAAGGGCCGTGCCCACGGCAAAGAGCAACCTGGAGCCGTGGATGGGAACCCCCAGTCCCAGGTGAACCACCAGGGCAATGGATAAGAGGGAAGCCACCAGGATAACAGCAGCGTTGGTGAGAATTTTTGCAAATGCAATTTCACTTGCCCGTACGGGCATCACCAGCAAATGTTCAATAGTGCCATGTTCCCGTTCCCGAATAACGGCTGCTCCCACGAGGATGATACCAAGGATCGTGATTGTTATTACGATGTGCATCACGGAGGTAAACCAGGCAGTCTTTGTGTTGGGATTATAAAGCATCCGAATGACCGGTTCTACCGGCAACATCGAATCAATACCCTGCATGTGTAAAAAACCCATGATTTCCCGGGTGAAAATTTGCTGAAAGTAGAAGACCCCTACCCCGGCCTGCGTCATGGCGGTGGCATCAACCAGCAATTGGACCACAGGCTGCCTGCCGGCAAGAAGATCTTCCTCAAAATTTGCAGGAATATCGAGGACAAAGATAACTGCGCCCTTGTCCATCAGTCCATCGATCTGGTCATGGGAAATTATCTGGGGAGTTTTGAAATACGGTGGCAAGATGGCATCTCGAAGACGCATCGACAACGTGGAATGATCGTTATCGATAATGCCCACGGAAGCATTGTCCACCTCCGCCTTTACTCCTTTGGCCACGCTGACCACCGCAGCGGACAAGGTGAAGGCAATGAAAAACATCAAAATAATGTCAGTGAGCAGACTGCTTAATTCCTTTCTGCTCAGACGAATAACATTCCAACACCACTGTTTCATAAGGGTACCTCGAATAATCGCCCATCTTCTTTATTACAGTCAAAATTTATCCTCCGACAAAGCGAGGAACGAGACGTCGAGATATCAAACATGGCTGCAATAAATTCCCTCCTGTGCCTCGAATATGAACGAAATACAAGCTGTTTCAAGGCACCCATAACACTCAGATCTCCTGCTTTTTCAAAAGTAAACAGGCTGCCAGTAAATAGGCCGCGGCAAAAGCAGCCAGCGCCGCATACATCGGGAGAAAGCTTCGCCAGTCCAGCCCTTTTGTGAAAGCGCCCAGACTGATGAGTTGATACCACGACGAAGGAAAGCCCAGCCCCACCACCATGCTGGAGCCGGTCAGCGTTGAGACGGGGTAGAGCAGGCCAGAAAAATTAAGTGAAGGAATCAGGCAGATAATGGCTGAAGCAAACATCGCGGCCACCTGTGAGCGAACGAAGCAGGAAATCAACAGCCCAAACGCGGTGGCGGCCATGACAAAAAGCAGCGCTCCAAAACTCATACTCAAAAAGGAGCCGCGAACCGGAACGCCCAATACCGAGATGCTCAACAGCACCAGGGTAACATAGCTCACCATGCCCACAGCCACATAAGGAAGCTGTTTACCGATGAGATACTGGCTGACTCCAGCTGGAGATGCATAAAGATTGATAATGGAGCCAATCTCCTTTTCTCGCACCACGCCCAGGGCTGTCAACATGGTGGGAATCAGAATCAAGGCCAGCATGACAAGACCAGGCGCGATGGCATAGATGCTGCGAAACTCCTGATTATAGACAAAACGCGGTTCCAGTGAGGCAGGTAAGGCTGCCTGCTGAGGAGATCCCACGCTTCGCATGAAATTTTGAGTGTACTGCAACAAAATCCCGGAGATAAAGCCGCGAACATTTTCGGCGGTGAAGGGCTGCGCGCCGTCTATATAAAATGCCACCTTCGGTTGGCGCCCGGCGAGCAGATCCCTGCCGAAATCCGGCGGAATTTCAATCACCATGCGGACACGAGACCCCCGGAGCAGAGTGTCAACCTGATCCGTATCATGGATCAGAGGGCGCATGTTGAAATAATGCGATCCGCTGAATTGTTCGATCAGTTCTCGACTGGAAGCGCTCTGGTCGCGGTCGAGAACTGTGAATTTCACGTTTGCCACATCAAAGGAGACGTTCCATGCCGCCACTAAAAGCAAGACAACAGGTCCTGCAATGGCGAAAGTCAGTCGAATTTTATCTCGCAGTAATTCTTTGGTTTCCCGGCGGGCAAAGGAACCAACAATTTTCCACCACTGTCTCCACCCTCGTGAAGAGCTTTTCCCCTCCACAGGAGCCAGCGACGGCGCGCTCTCTTCAACAGCTCCTGCCGTCTTGATTTCACCATCATTTTCTTTTGCACCCTCCTTCTCCAGATAGCGGATAAACGCCTCTTCCAAAGTTGGAGAACCTGCTTTTTCCTGTAGTTCTTTTGGCGTGCCCATCGCCAGGACCCTGCCTTGATGCATCAAAGATATACGATCGCAGCGCTCGGCTTCATTCATAAAATGGGTAGAAACGAAGATGGTGACTTTTTCTTCGCGGGACAGGTAGACAAGACGTCTCCAGAACATATCCCGGGCCGCCGGGTCCACCCCGGAAGTCGGTTCATCAAGAATCAGTACTTCTGGCTTGTGAAGACAGGCGGCCGCCAGCTGCAGCCGCTGGCGAATACCTAAAGAGACCTGCATGGGAAGGCTGTCCGCCACCTCATTCAAGTCAAAATCATTCAACACGCCATTGACCACATCCTCCCTTTGCTTCGAAGGAATTTGATAAAGCTGCGCATGCAGCACCAGATTTTGCCGCACCGTTAACTCTTCATACAATGAAAAGGACTGGGACATATACCCGACCCGCATGCGTGTACGCATATTTTTGGAGTCAATCGGGCGGCCGAGCAGTCTGGCCGTGCCACTGGTGACCTCCAATAAACCGGTCAGCATTTTCATTGTAGTGCTTTTACCGCAGCCGTTGGAGCCGAGAAAACCGAAAATTTCCCCCCGTTCAATACGAAAATTCACCTTGTCCACGGCCGTGAAATTGCCGAACTTCCGAGTGAGGTTCTCCGCCTCTATGGCTGGAGGAGAATCTTTTTCCGGCACAAACGGTGGAATTTCTAAACCTGTCCCGCTGCCCTTCCTGTCTTTGGGCAGCAATTTCACATAGGCTTCTTCAAGGGTTTGGCTTTTCGTGTCTTCCAATACTTTGGAGGTGAGATCATTGACGAGGATTTTGCCATTATCCATCGCAATGATATATTTGAAATTCTGTGCTTCTTCGATGTAGGCTGTGGCCACGATAACCGACATCTCAGGCCGATCAGCGCGCATCGAATCCACCAGCGACCAGAATTGACGCCGGGCCAGGGGATCCACCCCCGTGGTGGGTTCATCAAGAATCAACAAGTCCGGGTCATGAACCAGCGAACAGCAAAGGCTCAGTTTCTGCTTCATTCCCCCGGAGAGTTTCCCCGCCGGACGATCAGGAAAAGGAGCAAGACCAGTGGCATCGAGCAGATGCCTGATGCGTTTTCCCCGCTCGCGTTCCCGCAGGCCGAAGAGACTGGCAAAAAAATCAATATTTTCGTACACGGAAAGAGTGGGATAGAGGTTCTTGCCCAGCCCCTGAGGCATGAATGCAATCCTCGACGAATTCTGCTGGCGGAAACTTTTGTCCGCCATATCCCCCCCCAGTACATTCACCTGCCCCTGTTGAATAATTTTGACGCCGGCAATAACGGACAAGAGTGTCGATTTGCCCACTCCATCTGGTCCAATGAGGCCTATGGTTTCGCCAGACGCCAGTTGGAGGGAGATGTTCTCCAGAGCAGTGACTTTACCATAATGATGCGACAGCCCATCGATGTGCACGCTGAAACTTTTTGCTGCGGCTTCGGGCTGTAGAGATGCACTCATCTCTGCCCCTCCGTTCCCGGCAGGTGCTCGTTAAGGTGCAGCGGCCAGGGGACCTCGTTTGTCAGCCGTACATAACCGTTGCCCGTAAGCCCTCCCTTGATCAAATCCTTGTATTTCAACGCAATATCAGCCGACAGTTGCAATTTAACGCGATACATCATCTTGGTACGTTCATCCGCAGTTTCTACATATTTGGGAGTGAATTGCGCTTCTGAGGCGATAAAACTGACTTTTGCCGGGAAAACGGCATCTATACCGTCCAGGATAACTCTGGCATCGCTGCCGATACGAACCTGTCCCAAAGTATATGTGGGTAAAAAGAGGCTCATGCAGGCATCAGAAGGATCCAGCATTGTGACCACTTTGCCACCAGCGGGAATCACCCTGCCCAACTCGGCAATACGATATTCGATGCGTCCCGCCCGGGGTGCGCGAATTTCCAGATCTTTCTTCACGGAACGGATCCGCTGGACCTGGGCTTCGGCTTCACGTATGGCGGCCCTGCCTTCGGCTTCCGCAGCATGGGAGGCTTTGACAGCCGCTGTTTCTCCAGCAAGGACCCGTTGCCGCCGCTCTACTTCCACAGACGAAACCAGAGAATCCTTTTGCAGTGCTCTGGCGTTTTTAAATTCCAGCTCGGCCAGCCGCTGCTGTTCTCTCCGGGCCGAAGTTTCCGCCTCGGCACGTTTCACGGTCTGAGTTACCCTGTCTCTTGCCGCCTGAGCTGCATCAAACAGAGCCTGTGTCTCTTCCGAGGAGAGTCTGGCGACCACCTGCCCTGCCGCTATCTCCTGCCCCTCTCTCACCGGCAGGGCTTCAATACGCCCCGGGTAAAGGGAGGCAACATCCATCCGTCCCAACTCAAAACGACCGTTTACCTTGACGATACCTTCTGGCAACTGCTCCATCTGACGTTGATACCACCACCATCCTCCTGCGACAGCGACTCCTCCCAGAATTATCAGGGTGATAACAATAACGAGTTTTTTCATGACAAAACCTTTAGGCAACGTCGTCCATATTCAGCTGCCTTCTCAAATTTTCACCCAACATCGCCTGCCCCGTTGGTCAGGGCAATCAAGGCATTCCCGAATTCCCGTCACAAGAAAAAAAGAGTCAGAATCGGGAAAACCTGATACCTCTAAAAAAAGCAGCCACTGCTTGAGAAATCAATGCAGTGGCTGTCTGATTCCTTCGCAGCGGACACCTCTTCGAGCCCTCTAACTGCCGTCCCTTTGTCGCAGATCCTCTGTACGAAAAATTATATCACTTTTCAAAAATTTTGCCTCTGATCTGAGGATTCTCTGCCTGTTCTCATGAAGAAGCAGAGAATCCTCAGAAAGCCTGGCAGCGGGTGCGTCAGGACGCTGCAAAAAAAGATTTCACCTGAGCGACTATCTGGTTTTCAGTTAAGCTGTCGCAGACTTCGACGGCTGAAATTCTTTCGGGCTGGCCTTTTATTTTCTCAATTTCTTTTACCAGTTCCCCCTTTGCCTCCCCTGGACCAAAAATATAGAGCAGGCTGGCGTTGTGAGCCTTCTCTATTACCTCTTGATAGAAATTGCGAAACTGGTGCTTGCGGCGCTCGTCCGCTGTTTGTTCTTTTGATACAGACTGGGCCACGTTCGTTCCAGAGGACTTCCAGCCACCTGATGGCCGAAAATGGCTTTCGGCGTTAGACTCAATTCGATTAATCGTTGTCTGCCCGTCTTGCAATGAGACTAAAACTGCTTCTCTACGATCAATCCAAATCCCCATCTTCTGCATTGTGGTGCTGTCTAATTTTGTCATGTGGTCTCCTGTGGTTTGTCTTGATTTGTTCTTCTTTCCGCTCCTTTTGCGTTCCTCACACGATACCTCACATTTTACCTCCTTTGACGTGTGATTGTGTATCAGTTCACCTCACCGTTCAACGCTTCAAAGCCGGAGATAACGTCGAAGAGTTCCTCGTCAATAGTACTCTGGCGTAAATGATGAAATGTTCTATTGAGCTCCTCCAGTAATTCGCTGATGTTATTGTCGGCACGTTGCATCGCTGCCAGACGGCTCGCGTTTTCACTTGCCAGCGACTCGGCACATGCCCTGAATATCGAGACGAAAAGATATTCGCTGATGAGCTTCTGCAACGTC
>Ga0172378_10006507_pt1 | contig 10915 bp, 8 predicted proteins | sample GrowelOW332metaG_FD_119755 | JGI IMG/M metagenome (GOLD analysis project Ga0172378, IMG submission 119755) | Groundwater microbial communities from an aquifer near a municipal landfill in Southern Ontario, Canada - Pumphouse #3_1 metaG | ecosystem: Environmental > Aquatic > Deep subsurface >... | reverse complement strand
TACACATAAAAGCATACTAAAAATTTTAGATTTTATATTCATTACTTTATTATTATAGTTAAATATTTTCTTTTAAAATCGTTTTTAAACAAACAAATCTACATTTTATGGCATACGAAATTTAGTCGATAACATATCGAAGACATACACAAGACTAATTTTATAAATAGCCTTATTATTAAATATGAAAAATTAAATACTGTATTTTTATCGTCGAATAAAATGCATATAAGCTAATTGAAAACGATTCATCAATTCTCTGCTATACAAGTCGGGGAATGATGCGAAACGAATTATTAGTGATTTCTCAGGTATCATAATAATATTCTTTAAAATTTAGTTTAACATCAAAATTCTTTCTTATATTTTCAAAAAAAGTGCCAAACATAATTTTTATTTCATAACTTTTCTCTCAACTAGTTCTGTGAATGACATTCCAGACATATGTTTTAAGACGGTATCCATATGATTTTTGGATTTAAAGCCCATTTGATATGCTAATTCTTCTTTCTTCTTTAGAATATCTAAATTATTTTTACCATACTGTTTATACAATGAACATTCTTCTTCTAAAGCGCCATAAAGGTGATTTACTCTAAGACTATTCATAAAATTAGTATAAGTATCATTATGAGAATGTATAGCATGTGAAAGATATGACCTATTAGTACATAATTTACTTGCTACTTCTTGTAAATGAATATCACTATTCAAATATAGTTTTTCTTCTTTCGCTATTTTTTTAAGGTCACTATAAATTTTATCATCAAGTTGATTTATTCTTTCTTTCTTTATTATGTCCTTTTCTAATTTTATCTTTCTCTCTAAAATTTTCCTTTTCACGTTAAATAATTTCATAATATTTAATTTATTAATGACTGTATTTTTCTTCTTTTACTTTATATAATTTTAACCACTCGGCAGGAGTATTCCCAACATATAATTTGAATGCATTATTAAATGAGGCTCTATTATTAAATCCAGCTTTACTACATACTTCTATTACAGTTAAATCACCTTTCTCAGAAAACAATCTCAAAGCTTCTTCGATTCTATAATAATTATTAAATTCTGGAAATTTCATATGAAAATTTTTATTTATTTCTCTAGAGATATAGGTTTCATTAGTTGATAAAGCTAAAGCTATATCTCTAAGTTTTAGATTTTTATTTAAATAAGGTTTTTCTTTAATATAATATGCTTTAATCTTAGAAGCATTGCCATCACCATCTTCAATATTAATCTTAAAGATATCATCTGGCAGGCTAGTTATAAGTGAACTACTTTCATCATCCCTATCTATAAATAATCGATTATTTATCAAAATCTTCATTATAATAAAGGTTATTATAAGAAGCATTATATATATATCAACCTCAACAGTCAGTAAATTTTCTTTTTCACTACATGAAAAGTTTAACAATAATAGATTAATGAAAGTAGCTAGAAAAATGACCAAGTAATTATAGAAGATTTTAATATTTCTAGTAAAAATACCCTTATTCATATCTATATAAACAGCATATAATAATCCAATAAAAAATGTAGTAATTATCACCATAGCTGGAATGTAATAGTATAGAATATTAGCATTATTTAATAAATCTGATAAAATAATCCATAAGAAATTCATAATTAATATAAAAGTATAAAGAATATATACTTTTTTACTTTTAAAATATTTTGATCTTATATTAACTATAAAAAGAAATAATGTTAGAATATAAAATGAAGTACAATTATTAAATATAATAGCATTTTTTTCAAAGATGGAATTAACATGAAATTCTTTCACTAAACTATAGGAAATAATACTATAAATAGTAAAAGTCAATAAATGCCCAATTAATAATTGGTTAAAAAAAATAAAATCTAGATTCTTCTGTTCTTTGACACAAGCTAGATATTTTACTATTGTAAATGACAATAGTGCTAAAAAAAAGATAATTAAAAACATAGTTTAAAGTTTAATACACAAAAGTAATATGAAGATTTGTGTTATAAAACAATTATGATGATAATTATTGAAATTTTTACTAAAAATACTTATTTTTTAAAAAAAATATAAGATTTTTTATTTTTTTTGTCTATTTAATCATGCTTTTATAGTTAAATGTATATTAAACTACTTGTAGCTATACTAATAACTACACTTTTTTACTAAAAAAAAACATAATATTTTTCTCAAAGCATTACTAATAAATAATTTTACATATAAAAGATATGGAATTTATTATTTTTTTAGAATAATAATCCTTATTTTTGACGAATCAAAATAAACTATTATGAACGAACAAATAAAACAAATAGCAAGACGTCTTTTTGGACTAAGAGATTCTCTTGATAAAAGTATTAGTGAGATGGCTGAGATATGTAGCATCACTCAAGAATCTTATGAAAAATATGAAAGTGGTAATTATGATATCCCCATGAGTTTTATTCAAGTAGTTTCTAGAAAAACTGGAGTCGAGATGTCTGATATATTATTCGGACAGAGTCCTAAAGTGAAAGGATTTTACATTACTCGTGCAGGAGAAGGAATCGCTATGGAAAGGACTAAAGCTTATAAATATCAAGCTTTATCTGAAGGTTTTGCTCATAGAAAAGCGGATCCATTTATAGTCAAAGTTGAACCAAAACCTGAAAATACTCCAATAACATTAAATTCACATGATGGACAGGAATTTAATTATATTCTATGTGGTAAAATGTTATTAAGCATAGATGGTAAAGATATTCAATTAAATGAAGGAGATAGTATTTATTTTGACGCTAATTTAAAACATGGAATGAAAGCCCTAGAAGGAGAAAGTGTCAAATTCTTAGCATTCATATTATAATAATTCAGATATCACATGATAGAAAAGTATTTAAAGCAAACATCGTTTACTAGTTACGAAGATTTTAAAGAAAATTATGAACTTATAGTTCCAGAACATTTTAATTTTGCTTATGACGTATTAGATGAATGGGCGAGAATTGAGCCTAATAAAAGGGCTTTGTTATGGACTAACGACGAAGGAGATTGCGAGCAATATTCTTTTTCTGATTTAAAAAAGATTACAGATAAAACTGCTTCTTATTTCCAAGAATTAGGATTAGAGAAAGGAGATGTCGTTATGGCTATATTAAAACGAAGAAAAGAATTTTGGTTTACAATAATGGCTCTTCATAAAATAGGTGCCATAATTATTCCAGCTACACATCTACTTACAAAAAAAGATATCGTATTTAGAAATAATGCTGCTGATGTAAAGGGTATTATTTGTGCAGGAGAAAAGATTATTACAGACCACGTAGATGCAGCTATGAATGAATCTCCAACTGTAAAAGTAAGAATTTCTGTCGGAGATTATTATCCAGAAGGATGGTCAAAATTCACAGAGGGAATTGAGAATGCTAAACCATTCGTAAAACCTTCTTTCGAAACAGAACATCATGATATTCAAATTATTAGTTTTACGTCTGGCACTTCTGGCGAGCCTAAAATGGTAGCTCATAATGCAATTTATCCTTTAGGACATATCATGACCGGTAGTTTTTGGCACAAATTAAACAGAGATAGTATACATATAACTATAGCTGATACCGGTTGGTTGAAAGCCATTTGGGGTAAACTTTATGGAGCTTGGTTTGCAGGCGCTACAGTTTTTGTTTACGATCATAAGAAATTTACTCCATCTGATATTTTAGAGAAGATTCAACAGTATAAAGTCACTTCTATTTGTGCACCTCCTACTATATTCAGATTTTTAATCAAAGAAGATTTATCAAAATATGATTTATCATCTTTAGAATGGGGATGTATCGCTGGGGAAGCTTTGAATCCTTCTGTATATGAGACATTTTATAAAATGACTGGCATAAAACTTAGAGAAGGATATGGTCAAAGTGAAACAACCCTTACAGTGTTTACAAATCCTTGGATAGAACCAAAACCTGGTTCTATGGGTGTACCAAGTCCTGCTTACGACATAGATTTACTTATGCCAGATGGTAAAAAGGCGGGTGTGGGAGATAAAGGTCAAATCGTCATTCGCACTGATAAAAAGATTCCTGTAGGTTTATTTGAGGGTTACTATAAGAGTGATAACATAACTAAAGAACAATGGCATGATGGAGTATATTATACAAATGATTTAGCTTGGAAAGATGAAGATGGCTATTTTTGGTTTATAGGTCGCGCCGATGATGTTATAAAAAGCTCAGGATATCGTATAGGCCCATTCGAAGTGGAAAGTGCTTTAATGACTCATCCTGCTGTTTTAGAATGTGCTATAACGAGTGTTCCCGACGAAATAAGAGGGCAGATAGTTAAAGCTACTATTACTTTAACGAAAGAATATAAAGATAAAGCAGGTGATTCTTTAGTAAAAGAACTGCAGAATCACGTTAAAAAAGTCACTGCTCCATATAAATATCCTCGTGTTATTGAATTCGTCGATGAACTACCTAAAACTATAAGTGGTAAAATTAGACGCGTAGAAATCAGAAATAGAGATAAGAATAACTAAAATTATTTAGTTTTCTTAAACCGATCAAAGCCTTGTCCGTATACTCCTGTTACACTTCCTACGGATAAGAAGGCTTCGCTATCTATTTCCTTGGTTATTCTAAATATATGACTCAATTCTGGTTTTTTTACGATTACTAGTAGAATCTGAGATTCTTTTTTTGAATACCATCCTCTTCCGTTAAGTAAAGTAACACCTCTATGAGCTTCGGTAGAAATTCGTTCTGCTATTTTTTCATAGTCTTTAGAGAATATGAAAATTTGCATAGACTGTTTCATGCCTGAAAGATATAAATCAAGTGCAGATGTAAATATAGCATCCATAATATAGCCATACATTACATTCGCCAATTTTTGACCCCAGGTTAAATTAACATTAGGTATAAAAATACTACATCCTATTATAATGATATCCATATATAATGTCATCTTGCCAGGAGAAATATTGTATTTATTACTGACAGATATTGCAACTATATCAGTACCTCCAGAACTTCCACCTTGTCCAAACGTTATTCCTATTCCGAAACCAGATAAAGCACCAGCACAAATCACAGATAGTAGTAATCCATTATCTTTAGAGAACATTTGTACGATAGTACCATCTTCTGGTAAAATCATAGGGAGTATATAGAAATATAATGTAGCTAATAGAGCTGCATATACTGTTTTAAAACCAAACCCTTTTCCCAAGACCTTGACCCCTATTACAAGCAATATAAAATTTAAAAGAAAATATGTATAACTAATTGGAATTCCAAAAACATATTTCACAATAGAAGAGATACCTGTTACTCCACCACCTACGATTCCATTAGGAATCATAAAAATTTGCCAGCCTAAAGCATATAATAAAATACCAAATGCTATTAGCACATATTCTTTAATTAGTCTTAAGCTCTTGGATTTTTTATTTGTGTCAGTCATTGTTTAAATATTACTTTACAATATTAATAATCTTAGTAGGAACTATTATAACTTTCTTAATTTCTGCTCCATCCATATATTTTTCGAAATCAGGCATTTTTTTAACAGATGCCAATATTTCATCTTTAGAAAGTTCTTTTGATAATTCAATTTTAAATCTCATTTTTCCATTAAAAGATACAGGATATATTACCTTATTTTCAATAGTATATTTTTCTTCATATTTAGGGAATTTCGCATAAGTAACACTTGAATTATTACCCAACATATGCCACAACTCTTCACTTATATGAGGAGCAAAAGGTGACAGTAAAATAACTAATGGTTCTAATATTCCTTTACTTGTACATTTTAGTTCTGTTAATTGATTAACTGCTATCATAAATGCACTTACAGAAGTATTATATGAAAAGTTTTCTATATCTGTTTCTACTTTATGTATAAGATTATGTAAAACTTTTAATTCATCAGCATTAGGTTTAGCATCTGTCACTTTAAAATCTTTTTCCCCTTCTGTATCTCCTATTTCTGTATATAATCTCCATAACTTCTTAAGAAAACGATGTACTCCATCTATTCCTTTTGTATCCCAAGGCTTAGATTGTTCAATAGGGCCTAAGAACATTTCATACATACGAAGAGTATCAGCTCCATAAGCTTCACAAACATTATCTGGATTAACTACATTATACATCGATTTACTCATCTTTTCGACAGCATATCCACATATATATTCGTTATTTTCTAATATAAACTTAGTATTATTATATTCTGGTCTCCATTTTTTGAATTCTTCAATATTTAGCTTATCATACTTAACAAGATTAATATCTACATGTATCTCAGTCGTTTCGTACTTATCTTTAAGTCCCAAAGAAACGAAAGTATTAGTATCTTTTATTCTATATACAAAACTAGAACGACCTTGTATCATTCCTTGATTTATAAGCTTTTTAAATGGTTCTGCTTGACAAACATATCCCATGTCATATAAGAATTTATTCCAGAAACGAGAATAAATAAGATGACCTGTAGCATGCTCTGTTCCACCAATATATAAATCTACATCTTTCCAATATTTATTAGATTCTTTACTTACCAATTCATTTGAATTCTTAGAATCCATGTATCTAAGATAATATGCACTACTACCTGCAAAACCAGGCATTGTACTTAGTTCTAAAGGATAACCTTTATATGTCCAATCTTTCGCTCTCGCCAATGGAGGTTCTCCATCTTTAGTAGGTCTATATGAATCTACGTTTGGTAATTGAAGAGGTAAATCTTTTTCATCTATAGGAGTTGGTATTCCATTTTTATAATAAATAGGAAATGGTTCTCCCCAATATCTCTGTCGTGAAAATATGGCATCACGAAGACGATAATTTATTTTTTTTCTTCCTATACCTAATTCCTCAACTTTAGCTATAGCAGCTGGAATAGCTTCTTTAACTTTCATTCCTGTTAAAAAACCTGAATTAATCATTTCTCCTTCCTTGGCATCGAAACTTTCTTTCGACACATCACATCCTTTTATAAGGGGAATTATAGGTAAATCAAATTTCTTAGCAAAAGCATAATCTCGACTATCATGAGCAGGAACAGCCATAATAGCGCCAGTTCCATATCCAGCTAATACATATTCAGATATCCATACTGGAATTTTCTCATTAGTAAATGGATTAGTAGCATAAGAACCTGAAAATACACCTGTAACATTATGTGTTTCAGATATTCTTTCTCTCTCTGTTTTCTTCCGTGCCAACACTAAATAATCTTCTACTATTGAACTTTGTTCTGGTGAGGTAAGTTTATCAACCCAATCACTTTCTGGAGCTAATACCATAAATGTAACACCAAAAACAGTATCTGCCCTAGTAGTAAATATGGTCATATCATATTCTTTTCCTTGATTGGAAACCTTAAATATCATTTCAGTTCCTATAGATTTTCCAATCCAGTTACGCTGCATATCTTTTAATGAATCTGTCCAATCTAAATTATCTAGATTCGAAAGTAACCTTTCTGCATAAGCTGATACTCTTAACTGCCATTGTTTCATTTTTTTCTGTTCTACAGGAAATCCTCCACGAACAGATAAACCTTCTTTTACTTCATCATTAGCTAATACAGTACCTAATTCTGAACACCAATTGACAGCTGTTTCTCCCTGGTAAGCTATTCTATAGTCCATTAAGACTTGACTCTTCTTAATATCATCAAAAACATTCCACTGTTCAGCTGTGAAATTTTCTGCTTCTGCAGAACAAGCTGCATTTATATTAGAATTGCCACTTTCTTCGAATTTATTAATTAAGGTATCAATATCCTCAGCTTTATCAGTATCGTTATTATACCAAGCTTTAAACATTTTTAAGAATGCCCATTGTGTCCATTTATAATAATCTGGATCACTAGTACGTACTTCTCGAGACCAATCATAGGAAAAGCCTATTTTGTCCATCTGTTCTCTATATCGATTGATATTTTTTTCTGTAGTAATAGCAGGATGTTGTCCAGTTTGAATAGCATACTGTTCAGCAGGAAGGCCAAAAGCATCGTACCCCATAGGATGCAATACATTAAATCCTTTTAATCTTTTGTATCTACTATATATATCACTTGCTATATATCCAAGTGGATGACCTACATGTAATCCTGCTCCTGATGGATAAGGGAACATGTCTAATACGTAATATTTTGGTTTGGAATCGTCTTCTTTTACTTTAAATGTTTGATCCTGGGCCCATTTTTTCTGCCACTTTTTCTCAATTTCTAAAAAATTATAATCCATTTTCTCTTATTTTTTCTTTAGTCTAAATTCGACAGGCAGTCTATATTTGACTCTTACTTTTTTTCCATTTAACATTCCTGGTTTCCATTTAGGAGATGCATTCACTACTTTTAAAACAGCAGCATCTAAAGCATCGTCATCACTTTTAACTATTTGTGCATTTGATAAAACGCCATCTTTTTCGATAATAAACTCTACTATAACTTTACCTTGTATACCTTTAGCTACTAAGTCTTTAGGATATTTAAGATATTTATATATCCAATCATTTAAGAAATTTAGTTCATTTCCTTTGAAAAAATTTGGTGGTGTATCAATAGTATAAGCAGAATAGACTTCATTAGAATAATCAGACTTTACTTGTAAATTTTCGTTATTATTTAGTTTATCTGCGGAATTAGCAGTTTTTAAAAGAAATTCATAAATAAATCCACATATACTTTCAAGTGACTCGTAATCAATTCCATCAGGGGTATCTCTTACTGTATTATCATTTTGATGAACACCTGTGGTAAATAGAATAGAAGGAATTTCATCATTATGAAATGCTACATAGTCAGAAGGTATAACACTTCCATATCCCTTTTTAGGAGAAATAAAGAAAGTACTATCTTGAATGTTATTAATTAAATTATCTACTGTATTATTTGCATTTGAAGCAAAATAAAGAAATTGTTTACTTTTATCATATATTCCTACAGAATTAATATCTGTCATAAGTTTTACTTTTTCCATATCAGGAAAAGCGCGATTTACGAAATACCATGCACCTGCCATATTTTTTGTTTCTGCACCAAAACCTACAAATACTATAGATCTTTTAAATAAAAACGAAGCTTCTTTAACTCTTTTTGCAACTTCCATTAAACAAGCTACACCAGAGGCATTTTTATTAGCTCCCGGGAATATCTGTGAAACTTTTTTTCCATTAACAGTAAGAATGTTTGTTCCTATATGGTCAATATGAGATCCTACTATTATATATTCATTTTTAAGTTTAGGATCATAACCTTCTACGATACCAGCTATATTTTCAGAATGTATAGTATCTCCTGGATTTTTTACTATTGTAAATTCTTGTCCGTGTATAGAATTAAGCATAATTAATCCAGACTTCTTAAAATCTTGATATAAATACTCAGCTACAGCTTTTTCTCCTATCGAACCAGCAGCTCTTCCTAGTAAACTATCAGAAGAAATGTATTCAATATGTTTACGAAGCCTGTTTTCTATTTGTGTATTCTGAGCAAAATTTACTTGTGGAATCGATAGTAAAATTAATACTATTCTAAAAATATTAGCTTTCAAGGTATTATTTATTTTTGTAAAAAGGCATTTTAACAACCTTAGCAGGTAATAATCTTTCTCTAATTTTAATGAAAATCTCAGTACCTATTTTTTTAAAATCTGATTTAACATACCCCATACCTATGCCTTTTTTAAGATATGTAGATAAAGTACCAGAAGTAACGTTTCCTATAACATCACCCTTCTTATCACAAATTTCATACCCATGACGAGGAACTCCTTTTTTTATGAGTTCAAATCCTATTAATATTTTCGATACTCCTTCTTCCTTTTGTTTAAGAAGAAAGTCTCTATCTATAAAATCTCCTTTTTCTGGGGAGAATTTAGTAATCCATCCTAAACCTGCCTCTATAGGAGAAGTCGTGTCATCTATATCATTGCCATAAAGACAGAATCCCATTTCAAGACGAAGAGTATCTCTAGCTCCAAGTCCTATCGGCTTAATTCCAAACTCTACACCAGCTTCGAAAACAGATTTCCAAAGTGCATCTGCATCGTTTTTATCTACATATATCTCACATCCGCCTGATCCTGTATATCCTGTAATTGAAAATATAGCAGAGACTCCTGCTACATTCATTTTAGTAAATGTATAATATTTCATCGTAGAAATATCTCTATCACATATTTTTTGAATAGCTTTTATAGCTTTAGGTCCTTGAATTGCTAATTGACATATTTCATCAGATGCATTGTAAAGTTCTTTTCCAATAGTTAAATCGAATTTTGGAGCATAATCACATAGATGTTTCCAATCTTTATCAGTATTAGAAGCATTAACTACAAGTAAATATGTAACCTCATCAATACAATAAACCAATAAATCATCAACTATTCCACCTTTTCCATTAGGGAAACAAGAATATTGAACTTTTCCAGGATACAATTTGGATACGTCATTCGACGTTACATATTGTAAAAATTTGAGCGCATTAGGTCCTTTAACCCAAATCTCTCCCATATGTGAAACATCAAAAACGCCCACGCCATTACGTACAATAGCATGTTCTTCACTGATTCCAACATATTCTATTGGCATATTGTATCCAGCAAAAGGAGCCATTTTAGCCCCTAAATTAATATGTTTTTGTGTAAATGCAGTAACTTTCATTTTTAAATTTTTAAATTTAAAGAAATTATTTATTATAATGTAATTTATCAGCTGTAGAATAGATCCATATATCTTCTGGAGCATATTTATACTGAGTAATTTTATCCATTTCTATCCAAGCTTGATGATGTGTATCGCAACGTACCGCAGCTATTACATCGAAGCCACTTATAAATTTAATGCGAATAGGATCATATCCATGTTCCTTTAACATATTTAACATTTGATTAGCATTACTTTTAACTTTAAAACTACCCATTAT
>Ga0172378_10006504_pt1 | contig 10917 bp, 9 predicted proteins | sample GrowelOW332metaG_FD_119755 | JGI IMG/M metagenome (GOLD analysis project Ga0172378, IMG submission 119755) | Groundwater microbial communities from an aquifer near a municipal landfill in Southern Ontario, Canada - Pumphouse #3_1 metaG | ecosystem: Environmental > Aquatic > Deep subsurface >... | reverse complement strand
TTAGCTTTAATCATAGGCTATGGGGATATGGTTTGCAGATGGGACAGTTGAATTCCTTGGAAAAAGCACAATTGTCAGACAAAACTAAAAAAGAAATAACAGCATTTTCAACTGCTGCCAGAGAGATTAGCGTTTGGCGTATAAAGAAAGGGAATGCTATTGAACAGTAAGATATTCTGGCAGCTTTGCATATTTTAGTGCAGAGCTGCTTTTTTTGTGGTATATTTAATACAGGAAGATGAGAGAATAGGTGGGGTGAAACTATGATTTATGTTATTTTAATGTGTGTAGTTAGCTTAGGAGTAGCTTTATTTGCCGTGCAAAATTCTGTGGCGGTAGCAGTAACGTTTTTGGCTTGGAATTTTCAAACCAGCTTGGTTATGGTTATTTTGAGTTCTTTAATTGCTGGGTTGTTTATTGCTTTTTGTTGGGGGCTAAAGTTGAAGGCTCAACATTATTTGCGGGATCGTAAGTTACAAGAGCAAATAGCTAGCCTGGAAGAAGAAAAAAATAAGCTGCAAGAAAAAATTAAAATGCTTATGTATACTCAAAAGCAACGCCTAGAGGCAAACGAAAAAGATCAACCGGTTATGGATTCTAGTAAGTTTAAAGGGGTACCTAAGCCTGAGAATATTTCTGCTTTTGAGCCGGAAAAATAAATAAGCTTATTGTATGCAAAAAAGCACCTGCCGCTAGAAGTTAGTTTAGTGGCAGTGTGTTTTTGGCTTTGCGCTGAATGGGAGATTATATGCTGAAAAGAGAAATTATACGTAAGGAAAACTATAATTGGGATAGAGCTGAAGAATTAGCGGTACAATTAAATATTTCACCGCTAGTTACAGGCGTGTTATTAAATAGAAATATGACGGATGTAGCGGAAATACAAGAATTCTTGTATGGCAGCGAAGAACCTTTTCATGATCCATTTCTTTTAAAAGATATGTCTAAAGCGGTAGGGCGTATTTTACAGGCTATTCAAAATAAAGAAAAAATAACAGTTTATGGTGATTATGATGTGGACGGTATTACAGCCAGTTCACTTTTGTATATGTTTCTCAAAGAGCAAGGAGCATTAGTGGATGTTTATATCCCTAAGCGTGAAGATGAAGGTTATGGACTTAATATTGATGCCTTACAAAAACTCTTTTCTAGAGGCACAAGGTTGCTTATTACTGTAGATTGTGGAGTTAGTGGTAATAAAGAAGTGGCTGCTGTACCAGAGAAAATGGATATAATTATTACTGACCATCATATGCCTCCGAAGGAGCTTCCGGCAGCATATGCTATTATAAATCCTCAACAACAAGACTGCTCATATCCCTTTAAAAAATTAGCAGGGGTAGGCGTCGCTTTTAAATTATGCCAAGGAATATACAAAAAATTAACACAGGAAAAGGAGTTATGGACTGATAAAATAGAATTTGTTGCTATGGGCACTGTAGCAGATATTGTTCCTTTAGTTGGAGAAAATAGAGAGTTAGTACGTAGAGGCCTAAAACGTATTAAGCACACTAAAAGTAAAGGCCTTATGGAACTTATGAAAGTTGCAGGTGTGGCTGGGAAAAATATTACAGGTGAAACCATAGGGTTTGTCATTGCGCCAAGACTTAATGCTGTTGGCAGGCTAGAACACGCCATGAGTGCAGTAGAACTATTGACTACTGATGACCAAGTAAACGCGGAAACGATTGCGCAAAAACTTAACGAAGAAAATATTATTAGGCAAAGTATTAGTAAAAAAATTTTTGCGGAAGCAGAAGAAATGCTAAGACAGCAAGAACATATAGAACATGCAATTGTTTTAGCCAAAGATGATTGGCATGCCGGTGTTGTAGGTATAGTAGCGTCTAGACTAGTTGATAAATATAATTTGCCGACGATTTTAATCACCATGGATGGAGAAAATGCTAAGGGCTCTTGTCGGAGTATACCTCCACTTAACCTTTACGCTGCCTTAGAAGGCTGCAAAGAATATTTGCTGCAGTTTGGTGGACACCATCAGGCCGCCGGTCTTACTTTAAAAAAATCTGATATTATAAAGTTTAAAGAAGCTTTTATAGCTAAGGTTAAAGCAACGTTGCCTGAGGAGGGCTATGTACCTAGAGTTATGCCTGATTACTTTGTTCCTTTAGATAAAAAAATAACTATAAAAACTATTAACGATTTGGCTTTACTAGAGCCTTGCGGCGCAGAAAACTCTTTCCCTATATTTGCTTTTGCCGCAGCTACATTGACTAATTTTTATACTATGGGTCGTGAAAAAAATCATCTTAAACTATTTCTTAATTATGCCCAAAATCAGTATAAAGCAGTTGTTTGGAATGAAGGAGAGAATTTTTCGCATTATTATGTGGGAGAAAAGGGCGACTTTGCCTTTGTGCCAAAATGTAATGTTTTTCAAGGAGTAGAAACGGTAGATTTACACCTAGTGGCATTTAAACCCTTTCGTAATATTATAGATATGCGCCATAATAATATAAGTAAAAAGCAAACGGTAAAAAGTATTTTACAAACAGGCGAAAAAACTGTAATATATGTAAGTAACAAAAGAGCTATTGACCAATTAAGTGTAAAGGGGAATTTTCAAGTTCATAGTTACGGTTCTAAGGTAGTGGAACATGATATTAAAAATGTGATTTTTTATGATTTGCCCAGTATAGATATTTTTGCAAGTGATAATTTCCCTTTGGAGGGAAATGTTAATGCAGCACTTTATATACTTTATAATAACAAAGAGGTACTGGCGGCTGAACAAGAATTAAGCAAACTTTACCCGGAAAAAAATGTTATGCGAGCTAATTATAAGTATCTAATAAAATTGATAAAAGCACAAAGTGTTGTCAAAACAAATGTTTTGCTTGATTGTGAAAAAAACAGGGAATGTTTCTTTACTGAACGCATTTTAGCAGTATTTGCGGAATTGAATTTTATTAATTTGTCCCATGATCAAATCACCTTTAAGTCTTCGGTACATAACGATTTGGTTAATTCATCGACTTATTGTAAAATGAAAGACGAATATATAGAAAAGAAGCGAGTATTAAAAAATCTTATGAGTACAACAGCTTTGGAAATAAGTAAAAAATGGAAGTAGTGTGGAAAGGTGATAATATGGAGGATGTAACAGCATCTGATATAAATGTAGAAGATTTTTTTGCTACTATAACAAAATATCTTTCCCAGGACCAAGTTTCTTTTGTGCGCAAAGCTTATAATTTAGCAGCCGACGCTCATGCTTCACAAAAGCGTGCTTCCGGTGAGCCCTATATCATTCATCCTTTAGGTGTAGCAATGATTTTGGCTCAGCTGCAATTAGATGAAATGACCTTAGCGGCGGCTTTTTTGCATGATGTAGTTGAGGATACCGACTATACTTTGGCGCAGCTTGCAGAAATTTTTGGCCCTAAAGTAGCAGATTTAGTGGATGGCGTAACAAAGTTAAGCAAAATTGAGTATATATCTAAAGAAGAACAACAAGTTGAAAATTATCGCAAGATGTTTTTAGCAATGGCCAAAGATATACGTGTAGTAATGATAAAACTGGCTGATAGATTACATAATATGCGCACAATGCGTTATATGCCAATTAATAAACAAAAATCAATTTCCAGTGAAACTTTGGAAATTTATGCACCACTAGCTCACCGTCTTGGTATCTATGCTATTAAGTGGGAATTGGAAGATTTGTCTTTTAGATATATGGAGCCTGAAAGATATTATGAATTGGTTGAACAGGTTAAGAACCGTCGCCGTGAAAGAGAAGCCATGATTGAAGAGGCTATTGCGGAAATGAAAGAACATATTGACGCAGCCGATATTCATTGTGAAATTAAAGGCAGGCCCAAAAGTTTTTATAGTATTCATAAAAAAATGCAGCGAGATCATAAAAACATCAATGAAATCTATGATCTTTTGGCCGTAAGAGTTCTAGTTGATACAGTAAAAGATTGTTATGGGGTTTTGGGTATAGTGCATAGTTTGTGGCGGCCAATTCCTGGTCGTTTTAAAGATTATGTGGCTGTGCCTAAATCAAATATGTATCAGTCCCTGCATACAACCATAGTATCATCAAATGGTCAACCTTTGGAAATCCAAATACGGACATTTGAAATGCATCGTATTAGTGAATATGGTATCGCGGCACATTGGCGTTATAAAGAGTCAGGCGGCTCTAAGGCACCTGTGGGAGGAACTAAATCCTTTGATGCTAAATTATCTTGGCTTCGTCAATTGTTGGAATGGCACCAAGATATGCGAGATCCCAATGAATTTGTTAACACAGTTAAAATGGATGTCTTTGCCGATGAAGTATTTGTCTTCACTCCTAGGGGTGACGTCATTGATTTGCCGGTAGGCTCAGTACCCATAGATTTCGCCTATCGTATCCATACCGGTGTAGGCAATAGTTGTGTGGGAGCCAAAGTCAATGGGCGTATAGTTCCTTTAGACTATACGTTAAGCAATGGGGATATTGTTGAGGTAATTACGTCAAAACAAGCCAATGGTCCTAGTCGCGATTGGCTAAACATAGCAGGTTCTTCAGAAACTAAAAATAAAATTAAACAGTGGTTTAAAAAGGAACGTAGAGAAGAAAATGTCGCTAAGGGCCGGGAAATGCTGGAAAAAGATTGCAAACGCTTGGGCTATGAGGCGAAAGTGTTATTAACACCAGAATATTTAAAAGAAGTTGCCGGCAAAGTTCATATGGACGGCGGTGAAGAAAATCTTTTAGCCGGTTTGGGTTATGGCGGGGTACCTTTAAACACCGTTATGGCTAAAATCATTGAACAATATAAAAGTACCCAAAAGAAAAATACAACTAAAGATTTGTCGCAATTGTTGGCAGGGTTAAAACCAAGGACGTCTAAAGCAAACTCTAGTCATGGCATTTTAGTTAAGGGCGAAGATGGAATTATGGTAAAACTGTCTCGTTGCTGCAATCCAATTCCTGGGGATCCTATTGTGGGATATATTACTCGTGGACGTGGTATTTCTATACATAGACCATATTGTTCTAATGTTTTGTCTAATACCTAAGAGGGTGATAGAATGATTGACGTTTCTTGGGATATTGCTACAGATGCTGTTTACAAGGTTAATTTGCAAGTTACAGCTGCAGATCAGCCAGGTGTTATGGCTAATATTATGATGGTGGCATCTGAATCAAAAATTAATATTAATTCCTTGAATGCGCGTACGGATAAGAACAAACCGGCCGTTATTCATATGGGCTTAGATGTTACTAGTTTAGAACAGTTAGAGTATATTATTGGACGTATTAAACGTGTTAAAGGAATATATAATGTGGAACGTGATATTCCAGGCAGCATAGGAGGTTAAAGTGCGAGCAGTAGTACAGCGGGTAACTAGAGCTTCTGTAACTGTTGATTTGGAAGTTATAGGGAAAATAGAAAAAGGTTTGTTGCTGTTCTTAGGAATAGGGAAAGATGATACCGAGGAAGATGTCGACTTTTTGGTAGAAAAAATTATAGGTCTGCGTATTTTTGAAGATGAACAGGAAAAAATGAACTTGGCTCTAACAGATATTAAAGGGAGCTTGTTAGTAGTATCACAGTTTACTCTGCAGGGAGATTGTCGTAAAGGCAGAAGGCCTTCTTTTGCTGAAGCGGCTAGTGCTAAAACAGCCAAGGTCTTGTACGATAAGTTTGTGGCCTTATGTAAAAACCGAGGAGTGAATACCCAGACGGGACAATTTCAGGCTGACATGGCGGTAGAACTTATTAATGATGGCCCGGTAACGTTGTTATTGGACAGCAAAAAAACATTTTAATAGATGGCTGCGTAAGATCGTAGCTACAATATTATAATCTTAGCGAGTGAGGGTTTCTCACAGCTATTAACAGGAGGAAACATGAAAATATTAGTTTTGGAAGTCGGTGTGATTGGCACCAATTGTTATATCGCCATTAATGAAGCAACCAACGCGGGTGTTATTGTTGATCCTGGCGGTGATGGTGATAGAATTCTTAGTACCATAAAAAAGCATGGCGTAAAAATTGAAGCTATTTTTATTACTCATGGGCATAGCGATCATATTATGGCCCTTGATGAAGTGCGCAAGGCAACAGGAGCTAAGGTATATATTAGCAAGGCCGATGAACCTATGTTGACAAATGCTGATAGAAATTTATCCGTATTTATCGGACAAAACCAGACGTTTTCTGCGGCAGATGAATATTTTACAGATAACCAAGAACTGGTTGTTGCGGGCATGAAATTTAAAGCTTTAGCAACTCCAGGCCATACTCCAGGTGGTATGTGCATCTTAGCCGGCGAAGTTGTTTTCTGTGGGGATACTATTTTTGCTGAATCTATTGGGCGCACGGATTTGCCAGGTGGTTCTTATGAAGATATAATTAAATCTATTAAAGATAAAATCTTACCATTAGCTGATGACATACAATTATTACCGGGACACGGACCGGCGACTACAGTTGGCTGGGAAAGGCGCAGGAACCCATTCCTGCAGTAGAAAATTATGATAAAAAATTTGCAAAGCTTACCTCAAAATGTTTGGTTTAAAGTTGCTTCCGCAGTAGTAGCACTATTTATTTTCTATTTAGTGGCGGGATTTTTATTCCCTGTTTTTATGGGTATTGCTTTGGCTTTTGCTTTAAATTCTTTGGTCAAAGGTTTTAGAAAGATACCTTTTAGAGGCGGGAAACATTTACCACAAGTTGTAGCCATTATGCTTTCCTTTGTTGTTTTTTGCGCTTTTTTGTATTTTTTGATAAATTTTCTTGTTCTGCCGCTTTTTAGTGAAGTGAATAGATTGTTGATAAGATTACCGGCACTCACTAATCAGTCGGAAAATGGTTGGGAAATTTTATTTAATCAACAAGCCAAAGCATCGTTGCCTTCTAATTTACAGACACTAGTTGATAATGTTTTATCTTTGGCGACAAGCCATGTTATGGCGGTAGTACAAGATTTGGTAACCTCTACTTTTGACATGGCGTTAAGCTTGATAGGTCTTATTATCGTGCCATTTTTAACTTTTTATTTTTTGAAAGATTGGCGCACCCTGCGCGCAATGACTATCAATGTCTTTTCCTATGAAAGTCAGCCTTTGGTGGCTAATATTTTAGATGATATAGGCAATATGCTCAGTGGGTATGTGCGCGGCATATTTAAGCTTTCTATGATAGCAGGTTTATGTATTACAATTGGAACATATTTTCTCGGCGTGCAATTCCCTCTTGTTTTAGGGTTTATTGCCGTTGTAGTAGAGACAGTTCCTGTTCTTGGCCCTATTTTAGGTTCTATACCGGCAGTATTTATTGCTTACTCTCAGGATTCTTCGTTGGCGTTAAAAGTAGTAATTTTCTACTTAGTATTTTATCAACTTGACGGGCAATATATTATGCCAACAATTATGGGTAAATCCATTTCTTTGCATCCAGTACTTATTATTTTAGGAGTTTTAGTGGGTGGAAAACTTTTTGGTATCGTGGGCCTGCTTTTTGCTGTGCCTGTGGTAGCCGTTTGTAAAGTGTTATATGATCATTTATGGCATATGGATGAAGACCTGGCTATTGAATTAAAAAAAAGAAGCTAAATTAAGGCTTTTTAGGGTAAACAGCTCTAAGAAGCCTTTTTTGCTGACACAATTTAGAAAAGTTTATATAAATTATTGAAGAAAACAGTAAACTTGTGTTAAAATACTTAAGTATGCATAAAAGAATATAAATATATTAATTAGTTGTTGTTAGGAGGAGTTATAGTGTTAACAGGTGCACCCCGTGGTACAAAAGATATATTACCAGCTTCTATTACGGCCTGGCGCTATGTGGAACAGGTAATGCGCGAGGTATGCGCTATTTTTGACTATCATGAAATTAGAACTCCTATGTTTGAGCACACAGAGCTTTTTCATAGAGGTATCGGTGATACTACTGATGTAGTAGAAAAAGAAATGTATACCTTTACGGACCGAGGCGCAAGAAGTCTTACGTTACGTCCGGAAAATACCGCTTCTGTTGTACGCGCTTTTGTAGAAAATAAGATGTACGGTGATGTGGCACCGACAAAACTTTATTATATTGGGCCCATGTTTCGTTATGATCGTCCCCAAGCCGGACGCATGCGGCAATTTCATCAGTTTGGTATTGAAGCTTTGGGAGCGTCTTCGCCAATTATTGATGCGGAAGTAATTGTGTTGGCGCTGCAAGTTCTTAAAAAATTGGGTTTAATGGATTTAAAACTAAAAATTAATTCTGTCGGGTGTGGCAATTGCCGTCCTGTACACAGAAAACTTTTACAAGATTTTTTTCGCCCCAATTTGCAAAAATTGTGCAGGGATTGTCAGAGTCGTTTTGAACGCAATCCTTTGCGTATTTTAGATTGCAAGGTGCCGGAATGTAAGCAGATAGCTGTTGGAGCACCTAAAATTACGGATTGTCTCTGTGACGAGTGCAGCGAACATTTTGCCAAAGTACAAGTACTGCTAAATGCTGCGGGAATCGAGTATGAAATTGATAGCAATTTGGTAAGAGGCCTTGATTATTACACAAAAACTGCTTTTGAAATACAATACTCGCCTTTAGGTGCGCAAAGTGCTGTTTGTGGAGGAGGACGCTACGATGGCTTAGTCGAAGAACTAGGTGGACCTAGCACTCCTGGTATTGGCTTTGCCATGGGCATGGAACGCGTACTCTTGGCTTTAACCAAACAAAACCTTTTACAGGAAGCTGCGGAAGATATTGATGTTTTCATTGTAGTTCCTGATGTGGAAAATTTGCCGTTAGCATTTAAAACGCTGAATGTTTTGCGTGCCGGTGGTTTGTCCTGTGACATGGACTTTTTGGGGCGCAGTATGAAAGCACAGATGAAGCAGGCAAATCGTTTAAAAGCACATAAGGTAATTATTTTTGGCCAAGAGGAAGTTGCTAGAGACGCTGTGGTTTTACGTGATATGGATACCAGCGAGCAAAATGAAGTTCAAATAGTAGACCTTTCTATAATTTTAAATAAAACAGAGGTGCAAAAACATGAGTAAAAAACGCAGTCATTATTGCGGAAATTTAACAAAGCAAGCAGCCGGTACAGAAGTAACACTTTGTGGTTGGGTAGCAAAACGTCGTGACCATGGTGGCATTATTTTTATCGATTTAAGAGATCGTTCCGGGATTGTGCAAGTAGTTGTATCACCGGAATTTGCTAAAGAAAATTTCCATTTAGCAGAAGATGTTCGTAACGAATATGTTTTACAAGTATCCGGAAGTGTTAGACCGCGTTCACCGGAAACTATTAATCCTCATATTGCTACCGGAGAAATCGAAGTAGTAGTAAAGGAATTGGAAGTATTAAATACAGCTAAAACACCTCCTTTTTATATAAAAGACGGCGTTGATGTTGACGAGAATGTAAGATTGCGTTATCGCTATTTAGACTTACGCAGACCTGAAATGCAAAAAAATCTAATTTTGCGTCATAAGGTTACCAAGCTTATGCGTGATTACTTGGATAACCAAGATTTCTTGGAAATTGAAACACCCATGTTAACTAAGAGCACACCGGAAGGTGCTAGAGATTATTTAGTTCCTAGTCGTGTTAATCCGGGAAAATTTTATGCATTACCGCAATCACCACAAATTTTTAAACAAATTTTAATGGTAGCCGGTATGGAAAAATATTTCCAAATCGTACGTTGTTTCCGCGACGAGGATTTGCGTGCTGATAGGCAGCCTGAATTTACTCAATTAGATATGGAAATGTCTTTTGTCGACGAAGAAGATATTATGAGCCTTATGGAAGGCTTAATTTCCTATATATTCAAGGGTGCTTTAGATAAAGATTTGCAAATTCCTTTTCAACGTATTACTTGGGATGACGCTATGGACCAATATGGCAGCGACAAACCGGACTTACGCTTTGACATGAAATTAGTAAATATGTGCGCTGCGATTAAACAAAGCAACTTTAAAGTATTTAAAGACATAGTGGACAAAGGCGGCTTAGTTAAAGCAATAAATGTAAAAGGTTATAGCAATATTGCCCGCCGCGAATTAGATGGTTTAGTCGAATTTGTAGGAATTTATGGTGCTAAAGGGCTGGCTTGGATTATGGTCAATGAAGATGGCACAGTAAAATCTCCTATTGCTAAATTCTTTAGTGAAGATGAAATTAAGGCTATTTTGGCTACCGGTAAAGCAGAACCAGGAGATTTGCTCCTCTTTATTGCTGATCAGAAACCGGCAGTAGTAGCACAAGCCTTGGGTGCTTTACGTTTAGAAATGGCAAAACGCAGGGGTCTAATTGACGAAAAACAACTTGCTTTTACTTGGGTTGTAAAATTCCCGATGTTTGATTACAGCGAAGAAGAAAAACGCTGGGTAGCTGTGCATCATCCGTTTACGGCTCCTTGCCCAGAGGACATTCAATACTTATGTTCTGATCCGGGTAGGGTTTATGCTCAAGCTTATGATATGGTACTTAACGGTACTGAAATTGGCGGCGGCAGCATACGTATTCATCGCAGAGAAGTACAAAAAGAAGTTTTTAAAGCTATTGGTCTTACCGATGAAGAAGCTAAAGAAAAATTTGGCTTCTTGATGACTGCTTTTGAATTTGGAGCACCACCACATGGTGGTTTGGCTTTTGGTTTAGACCGCCTGATCATGATTATGGCCAATCGTCCCTCTATCCGTGACGTTATTGCTTTCCCTAAAACACAAAGTGCAACAGATTTAATGAGCCAAGCACCTGACAATGTTGAAGATAAGCAATTAAGAGAACTACATATTAGGTCAAGCGTGGTAAAAAAAGAAAGTAAAGAAAATAAAGAAAGTAAAGAATAATTGCATATACAAGCAAACTTTGTTAGAATATAACTAAAGAGAATCCCCTGCGATGTACGAGTGAGATTCCGTGTTTTGAGCCAACACATTATTTTCG
>Ga0172378_10006503_pt1 | contig 10918 bp, 13 predicted proteins | sample GrowelOW332metaG_FD_119755 | JGI IMG/M metagenome (GOLD analysis project Ga0172378, IMG submission 119755) | Groundwater microbial communities from an aquifer near a municipal landfill in Southern Ontario, Canada - Pumphouse #3_1 metaG | ecosystem: Environmental > Aquatic > Deep subsurface >... | reverse complement strand
TCAGGAATCGGAATTATGGCCGTTGCTGGAGTTGCCCGGGATGCGCCGCTGTTGCATTGATTCTACGGGGCTGGGTATGCAGCTGGCCGAGCGGGCGCAGGAGCGCTTTGGCAGTTACCGGGTTGAGGCCGTGCAGTTTACGGCTCCGGTTAAAAGTGATTTGGCTTATCCGCTGCGGGCGGCATTCGAGGATGGGAATATCCGGATCCCGTTTGACCGTTTTACCAGGGCAGATTTGCGGGCGATCCGGAAGGAAACGACGGCAGCGGGGAACATACGGTTTGCTGCCGATCAGAGCGAGAACGGGCATAGCGACCGGTTCTGGGCGCTGGCTCTGGCGGTGCATGCGGCGGGTGGCGATGGCGGTCCGTGCCGGATTTTGCCGGCGTCGGATTTGAAGTCGGATCGTTATGGCGATGGTTATTATCGTCCGGATCATTCAGGTGATTATTGAGGTAAATGATGCGTGAAGTGACAAAAAACAAGGGTAAGGGCAAGCCGACGGTGCTTTTTGAAGTATCCGATCGCGCAACCAGCGACGCTTCCCGAGATCTGACTCCGGAGAAGGCCGACCGGATTATGATGCAGGCGAATTCCGGCGACAGTCGGGAGCAGTGCCGGCTGGCGAAAGAGTTGATCGAGAAGAATGAGAGCATCGCGCAGGCGATGGAGACACGCAAAAACGCGGTATTGGGCTGTGAGTGGCATATCAACCCCGGCGGCAAAAGCGCGCGTGAAAAGGCGGCTGCTGAGCAATTGCAGGCTGAGCTGGAGGATTGCGGGGATGGAGATGAGCAGGACGGTTTTTCGGATCTGCTGGAAGACCTGGTGTATTCGATCATTCCCGGGTTTCTGGTATCGGAGATTTTGTGGGAAGCTGGCGGGACGATCGCCGGATTCCATAGTCTGCCTGGCGAGGCGGTGCATTTTCTGGAGGGCTTTCTGCCGAAGCTGGTCACCAGGGAGAATCCACGTGGCATTGATTTACCGCGCGAGCGGTTCCTGTTCCAGCGGTTGCGTCGCAGCAGCGGGAATGATCCGGCCCGTGGCGGGCTGATCCGTCCACTGGCCTGGCTGCATTGTTTCAAGCAGACCAACTTGAAGGATTTGCTGAGTTTCATTGAGCGCCATGGGATGCCGTTTATCGTGGCCAAGGTGGATCAGTCGGCCTTTGAGAAGGATTGGAATACCATGCAGCGCCTGGTGCGTAATTTCGGTCCGAGCGGCGGTGGTGTAGTTACGAATAACGTGGAGATGCAGCTGCTGGAGAGCCATTCGACCGGCGATGTGTATTTCCGTCTGCTGGATTATATGGACGCCGCAGTGGAGAAACTGATTCTCGGGCAGATCGCTTCGAGCGGTGAATCGGCAGGCTTGAGCAAGGGCGATGCACAGAGCCAGGTGCGGCAGGATATCCTGGAGGCGGATTGCCGGATGCTGATGAAAACCGTCAATATCCAGGTGTGTAAACCGTGGACACGGTATAATTTTGGCGATGCAGTGCGTCCTCCGCAGCTGTTGATCGGATATGAGGCTCCGGAGGATCGTCTGCAGCTGGCGCAGACGGTGCAGACATTATCCGCTGCGGGTCTGGAGGCGGATGAACAGGAGATGAGTGAGCGCTTCGGGATGAAATTGACGCGGCGTGCGGCGGCTCCGGCGGATGTTGCCAATCCGGATCAGCCGGATCCAAATGCCGCTATAAAGGGAAATGCGAAGCCGATGGGCAGTGAGACAGAGGATATCATCCCTGGCTCGGCGCTGCAAACGTGGCTGAGTCCGGCGGCGAAGCTGCTGGAGAAATTGGCCTCGGACGAGCTTTCCGATGAGGATTTTTCCCGCGAGGTTAGGGCTTTGCGTGATCTGGATCGCGGTGAACTGTTCGGAGATTCCGAAGCGTTCGAGAAGGCTTTGGAAGAACACATTGCAGATCACCTTACGGTTGGTGCGACCGCCGCATGGCGGAAGGCCAGGAAGGGGCTGAAAGGCTGATGGAATTTACCGCTGCCAAAGATTATCTGGAGAAACGGTTGAATATGCCGACCGATATGACCAGCCGGGTGATTTCGGAGGAAATCCCGGCTCAGGTGCGGGCGCATTGTTTTTTCTCGGCGCGGGTGGCGGAGTCGAATGTTTTGGAACGTCTGCGCGGCATATCGGATGCATACGGAAATGGCGAGATCGATTTGGCGACAGCACGGATGAAATTCAAGAAGTGGTACGACCAGGAGAAACCTGGGCAGCGCTTTGAGGATGGTGAGGGGATTACGAATATTGGCTCAACGATGCGGCTGGACTTGGTGATGCGGCAGAATGCAGCGATGGCGGCAGGGGTTGGTCGCTACCAGGTAAGCCGTGATCCGGACATCGAGGAGCGCTGGCCGTGCTGGAGGTACATCACCGGGTCGAATCCCCGGGATGCGCATGCGGCGTTGGACGGCAAGGTGTTTTTGAAGAGCGACCCGGTGTGGCACCGGATTTATCCTCCCTGGGAATTCAACTGCAACTGCGATGTAGAAGACGCGGAATTGCCGGACGGAGGCGCGGAAAAGATTGAGGCAAAGGCTGTTCCGGAGAGCGACTCGGGTTTCCGGTTTGATCCGGCAGAGGCGTTCAATACCTTTGATGCCAGTCAGTTTGATGCAGGTGAAGAACGTGAGGAAATGCATGAGGCGCTGGTTAAATTCTGCGCAAAAAACAATGCGACGACCATCGTTGTCGCAAAGGATGCTCCGGGCGGCACACGCTTTGCCGGTATCGTTGAACAATCGCCTGCCCGGAAAAATGAAATCAAGGCGCAAATAGACGAATGGGTTGCGAAGATTCCGAAAGATGCGCAAGGGAAGAGCGATGTAAGCGGGATGAAGGCTGAAAGCATTGATCTTGGCCGAATGCTGGAAACCCACCGCCTGAGTCTTGGAATAAGTTCAAAGGATGCCCGGATTCGCCTATCCATTCCGGGAAGTAAGGATATTGGTGTAAAGCATTGGCTAAAAAATCATGCGGAGACTTTGAACGGAGATACCGTTATTGACCTTTTGGAAAGGACGATATGGAATAATTCAGTAGTTCCCAGAGAAGAGATCAGTGGAAAGAAACGCCGTTTGGTGTATGAAGTCAAGGGAGAAGATAAGAATGTCAACACTATTCTTTTTGAACTGATCGACAATTTACAAACAGGTGAACTTCACTGGGAGCTGGTTGATACCTGGGAACCGAGCGATGAATACATGGATCGAAGACAAAAAAAATGACAGACGCTCACCGGAATTGAACCGGATCTTGCCTACGCCGCATAAACGACGTATACTGCGGTAACCGTTCCACCATAGCGTCTGTCATCAAGAGATAAGTTACACGAGGAAATGAGAATGTCAAGTTGTGATTTTTCAAACCAGGTACTGTTTCATGAAGAAGTCAAGCGCAAATTTGAGGATTTCGATGGATGCTGTTCCTCCGGCTTTTTTCATAAATTCTTTCGCCTTCTGCCACACGACCTCGTTTCTGGCGTTGTCCAGAAATTCGCAACCATTCCAAGAGAGGGACGTGATTGCAGCGGCATCCGGAATTCCACCGCTGCCGGGCGGGATTTTCCCGTGGACGAAACCTGCGTCAACAAGGAGAGACGCATGAAAGGCAAACTCTTTTCCCGAAAGTCCTTCGATTTTTTGGACAACGTTGTCGCTTTCTTCAACGGCGAGCAGGATTTTTTTAATGGTCTCGAGGTCTCGTTTCATCTGATTTTCCTTTCTGCTTAGTTTTTTTAACCGGAGCCGTGCGGCTCCACACACAAACAATAAAAAAAGGAGACAAAAACAATGGAAACCAACAACGACAAGCTTTACGGGTACTGGGTTGATTTGAGCAATCCGCTGTTTGCGGCCACCGCCGAGGGGCGGCGGATGCGGGAGTACCTGCTGAGCATTTTCCGGATTGAGAGAGCGTCAAATGATACTCCAAAGAGCCGTGAATCCTTTGTGAATGAGATGCTTGAGAAAATGATTCCGCCTGGCTATCCGCGTAACCGTGAAGATTTGTTTTTTGCGCTTCGCCTGGCCATGCGCGAGCAGCTGACTTGCGGGGATTGAGGACTTAACAAAGATAATCGATCCGTAAGCGATTGCAAGCAAAGATGAGAAACGGTTTGCGCAAAATGGGGAGTAATCAGGGATGAAAATGCCTTATGAGATTTTTGACGGGATGGTATTCACTGCGGAGGATCCGCGTGGAAAATACGGGGAGCTTCGTACGAGTTGGCGTTTGCTGAAGGTTGGGGAGAACCGTTTGAAGAAGAGCGGTCTGGATTTCGTTGTAACGCTGTCTTCCGAGGATGTTTCCGCTGCGGTGAAGTATCATCGGGAGAAGGGTGAGAAGATTCCGTTGGACAGCCGTCACGCGTTGTTTCTGGCCGCCGAGGCTGCCGGGGTGAGTGAGACTGCGGTTTTGCGGATGATTCCGCAGGGGATTGCCGCGATGGGTTTTGGTGATTTGGCGGAGAAGGATGGGGATTTGTGGATTGAGAATGTGGAGTGGCTGCCACTGGCGGCGGAGCTGTACCGGCGTGGTCAGCTGCGTTATTTTTCGCCGGTTGTGCGTGGGTTGGATGGCAAGAGTCCGCTGCGGATAACGAGTGTGGCGCTGGACAATGTACCGGCGTTGTGTGATTTGGATGTGTTGGCCGCGTCCGGTGAGGAACCGGGCCAAAAGAAAACAAACAAGAAACAGGAGGACATGATGAAGAAACTGGAGGCTGCCCTGCGTAATTTGCTGGGCGATGACAGCCTGGCCCTCGCCGCGGAAACGGAGAGCGTAGCGGCTGAAAAGGTGGAGGCATTGGCGAAAACATTGCCGGAATTGCGGCAGAAGGCGGGGAAGGTGGAGGCGATGGCTGCCGAAATTGCGACGCTCAAGCCCTTGGCTGAACGAGCTGAAGCTCTGGAATTGGCCGCCGAAACCGGCAAGAAGACATCCCTGATCGATGCTGCCCTGGCGGATGGGCGGGTCTGCAATGCGCAGAAAGAGGTACTGCAGAAAATGGGAAGCGTCGCCCTGGCTGAATTTTTGGAAGCGATTCCGAAAAACAAAGCGGTGCCGACGGATGCATTGCCGAAGGGCGTGTCCGGCGGTGTTGTCAGTTTGAGCGCTGAGGAAGTCCGGATTGCAAAAAGTATGGGCATTGACGAAACAGCGATGCTCGAAGAAAAGAAACGTCAACTGAGTGAAGGAGGCAAAGCATGAATGCGATGAACCGCCGGGAATTGCCCGGAACCAATCCGCTGGCCCATTATACGATGGCGGATGCTGCTGATATCGAGGAAGGCGACATTGTCTGCCTGGATGCGGATGGTAAGGCTGTTGAGGGCTCTGATACGGCTGGGCTGACCGTTGCCGGGATTGCGGTGCATGTGGACGCGGACGCCGGCGTTGTCGAGGTGCGTGATGGCGTGATCGAATTGGATATCGCCGATAGCGATGGTCCGACACGTGCGGACCGTGGCAAACCGGTCTATGTGACCGGGCCGACAGAAGTGGCGACTGCGTCCTCTAATAAGATCTGCGCCGGTACTCTGGTCGATGTCTATGACGACATGGCGTGGGTGGATGTTCGCCCGGTTAATGCGGCTGCCGCCAGTGCGGGTGCAACTGCGGGTACTGCTGCCGGTGCGATTGCTGGGGCTGCCGCAATTGCCGCCGATCTGGCTGACGGAGCCAGTACGATCAAGGCTGCTGCTACGACTCTTGCCAGTGATACGGTTGCCGCCGCTGGTAACGTGCGTCTGGTTGCGTCTGCTCCTGCCACTGCCGGTGCGGCTGGTGTGAAAGGCGACCTCTTCGTGGATGGCACGGACATTTATGTCTGTACTGCTGAAAACACGTGGATCAAGGGTGCGCTGACTTTGGCCACCTGGTAAGATTTGACATTTAAACGAAGCAAGAAGAGGAGACTAAAACGATGAGTGTTACGATTACTCGAGAGGTTTTGAATGCGCTGTTCACGGCGTTGAACACGTCGCTGAACAAGGGGCTGGCTCAGCGCTGGACTGGGCATGAACGCTGGGCGAATGTGATCACCTCGAATGCCGCAGCGGAAAAATATCCCATGTCGATTGTGACTGGCGGGATGCGGAAGTGGGTTGGTGATCGCGTCATCAACCGTTTGAAAGGCGAATCTCTGACGGTATTGAACGATGATTTCGAACGGACTGAGGGAGTAAACCTGAATGACGTCAAGGATGACCAGGTTGGTTTCTACGCTCCAACGTTTGAGGGGATGGGGATCGATTCCGGGAATCTGTGGCCGCGTCTGTCGACTGAGATTCTGCTCGCTCCCGGAAAATGGGCTGATAAAGCGGCGTTTTTCTCCGCCACCCGGAAACTGGGCAAGTCGACGTATAACAACGTTGTCAATGATGCACTGAGCGTGACGAGCTACGAGACGGCTCGTGCTTTGATGATGGCGTATATGGACTACGCCGGCCAAAATCCTCTGGGTTTGGTTCCGGATCTGCTGGTTGTCGGACCGACCCTCGAAAAGACGGCCAAGAAAATTTTGGCAACCACGCTGGTCGTCGAGGACGGCGCTGCGGTTGATAATCCGCACAAGGACGAATGTGAAATCCAGGTGAATCCGTATATCAGCGGTGCCCAATGGTTCCTGATGTGTACGAAACGCGGGATCAAGCCGATTGTCTGCCAGAAGCGCGAGGAAGGGGCTCTGCAGCGCTGGGATACCGAGCACGATGAATGTGTGAAGAAGGCCAATGAAGCGCACTACGGGCTGCATAACCGTGGCGCGGCGGCGGCAGTGTGTCCGCTGTTGGTCATCGGAGGGAATCTGGGATGAGTTACGCAACCGCAGCGGCATTTGCATTGAGACTGGGCACGGTCTATGCGTCGATCTACCGGAACAATGAACCGGCGGCGCTGGAAGACCTTGCCCAGGCGTCGGCCGAGATCGATGCGTATCTCGGCGGGCGGTATTTTGTTCCCGTGACCGCTGCTGCTTCGCTGGTTCTTTTGACAGAGTGGAATCTGACCCTGGCAGAGGAAAAAGCCTATGCCAGGGGCGGTGGCAGCAGCATCCCGGAGAAGGTAATCCGGAGAGTCGACGCAGTGCGCAAACAATTGCGTGACGCGGCCTCCGGGCTGCTTCGGCTGCCGGGTGCCGCGGAGGCCGGGGCGTCTGGTTCTGGCGGTGCCGGTGCGGTGCTTATCGAGATTGAGACTCCGGTATTTGGTCGCAAAAAAATGAAGGGATACTGATGCAAGTCACGGTCAAAACACCTGGTCTGAATCATAACCTGGTCAAGCTGGTATCGATGGTGCGCAACAAGGCCGGCTTTGTGAAAGTCTGGGCGAATTCCGCGGCGATGGAGGCCAGGGCGACGGCGCGCGGCAAGGGCGGTCGTCGCTGGTGGCGCGATCTGGCCAGGAGCGTGCAGGTGCGAAGCACCGGCACAGAATCGGCGGAGGTATCGAGCAGCCAGACAGGTGCAGTGATTAAGCAGTACGGCGGGGTGATCCGGCCAGTGAATGCACGGGCTTTGACGATTCCGATTGATCCGGAAGCGGAGGGCAAACGGGCTTATGAGCTGGAGCGTCCGGATCGTCCGCTGTTCCGTCTGCCAGGCACCCGGTTGCTTGGCTACAGCAAGGGTAGCGGGAAGAAGAAGCAATTCAAGGCGCTGTATGTCCTGGCAAAGCAGTCTGTGCAGCGTCCTGATCCGTGGTTTCCGGATAATGCCCGGGTGTTGTGGTTGGGTGAGCGTGAAGCAATGACGATTCTACGAAAGGAACAGCAGAAATGGAATACATAGGGCTGAACGAGATCATGGACGAAGTAAAAGGGTTGCTCGAGGCGAGCGCCCTTTTCCAGAGCGTTGGCAAGGCGGCCATCACGAGCGTGGAGAACTTGTTTGCGGCGATTCCAGAGCTTTCGGCTTTTCCGGCGGCGATTGTGAATTGCCCGCCGCAGACGTTTCCGCAGCCCGGTGCGTGGCGGGAACTGTCGCTGGAGATCATTCTGGTTGATGAGTTTCTGCCGCTTTCGATGGAAGAAAAGGCGACATCGGCCTGCACGCTGCTGGACGGGGTTGTCGAGAAGTTTACGGGTTTGCAACCGGGTCAGGCGTATCGCATGATCTGCGGTGCGAGTCTGATGATTGAGGATATCATGGCGCTGGCGGTGGACAGTCAGCATACGGCGTGGTTGGTGGAGACTAGGGTGATCTCCAAAATTAAAGCATAAGGAGAAGAAAAATGTCAGCAACTTTGGTATTTGGAACGGATGAAAGCACTACCTATGGGGTTGTGCAGAGCAGAAGCAACAATAAGAGCTCAGAAGTCGCAGAAGCGCGCGACCATCTTGGGCGAGTAATTGCCCAGCGTGCTTATTCGAAAGGTGATGAAATTCAGATGGATGTTTTGTTTGACTCGGAAGCAACTCTGCCTGGGCCTGGCACGACCATCACGGTAGATGAGGTATCCTACTTGGTTACTTCCTGTAATGTTACAGAAGCCAATACCGAATTCAAAAAGGCTTCGATCACGGCAACTCTGAAGGATTCAGCAACGTTGACGGAATATGTGGCACCCACGACCTGAGGTGAACGATGAACGAACAAAATGACATTCTCCAGAAAATCGCAGACGAGCCGGAGTTTGGCGGGTCGGCTGCTGACAATCATGAGATGACGGTTGCTCTTACCGGTCAGGTTGAGATTGCCGGGCGCCTCTTTCCGGCACCTGCCGCTGCAGTCATTGCGCTGCTGGATGCGATCAACTCTCCGTTTGTTTCTGACACCGGTGCCGACCAGGTGGATACTCTGGACATTTTCCGGGCGATCTATCTGATCGGTGAACGCAAGAAAGTTGCCGGGCCGGTACTTCGCCTGATGCGCCGCAAACAGGATATGGAGAAGATGGCCGGTGAGGAAGACAAGACCGGCGGTGTCCTGATGGCGTCGCGGCGTCAGGCGATTGCGGATGCCGAGGCGGATCTGGATGCCGCGGCGGTGGAATACTGTGCCGGTCTGGGCAGCTTTTCGCCGTCTGGTGCAGCGCGTGAGATCGGGGATTACCTGACGATGGCGACAGGCTTCAGCATGCTGCCCAGGCATGGGGACGACGACAAAAAAAAAACCGGTATAATTTAGACTTTCTGACTTTGGTGGTGAGCCTGGCCGCCAAGGTCATCCCCGGTGCCAGCCAGCATGAAATCTTGTGGGAGACCCCGTACTGCATGCTGGGATTTCTGGTGATGCAGGAGCGCAGGATGGCTGGAGTGAAAGGGATCGGGCGTCCGGAGAAGAGTGAAAAACTCTGGGATGCATGGAAGAAGCTGCGGTCAGAACATCCAGACCAGAAGCCGGATCAGCATAAAAGCGAGGATCGCCTGAGCCAGGATAAATAAAATGATCTCAGGAGTCGATTTGGTTCCGGGTGGCCTGGACGAGGCGAGGATACCAGCCAGGGCGTTGATGCCGACATAGATGATGATGAGTATAAGCCAGATCATGATAGTAAGATAATTCGGAAACGAACGAATGCCAGCGCAAAATTTCAAATCGATTTTTACGGCCGATATCAGCCAGTACCGCAGCGAGATGCAGGTGCTCAAGCAGAGCACGTCCGGCGTAGTCGGCGAGATCCGCAACAGTTTTGCGGCGATTGCCGGGTTGAGTCTCGCGGGGATCGGGGTCAAAGAACTGGTCAGCGATATTATCAAGCTCGGCGCGGAAATGCAGCAGACTCGGACGTCCTTCGAGGTGATGCTGGGCAGCGCCGATGCTGCCGGGAAGGTGATCGCGGAACTGAATAATTTTGCCGACTACACGCCGTTTGACAATGCCGAGGTGATCAAGAGCGGGCGTCTGCTGATGAATGCCGGCGTGGCGACGGAGGAGCTGTCGGCAAAACTGACAACGCTTGGCAATATCGCCGCCGGTGCACAGGTTCCGCTGACCGATATGGTGGCCATTTATGCGAAGGCCGCCAACAAGGGCAAGGTGCAGGCCGAGGAGCTTAACCAGATGGCTGAGCGCGGAGTGCCGGTCATGCAGGCACTGGCCAAGACGCTGGGCCGGACAACGCAGGAAATCCTGGACATGGGCTCCAAGGGGCAGCTGTCGTTTGCGTTGCTGGATGAGGCGCTGGCGTCGCTGTCCTCGGAAGGCGGCAAATATTTCGGTCTGATGGAGAAGCAGAGCCAGAATCTGGCTGGGCGCTGGTCGGCGGTGGCTGCTGCGATCCGGAATACCGGGATTGCAATCGGCGAAGAGGCGATACCTGCGCTGTCGGCGGCCCTGGAGGAGTTTTCGTCGGCTCTGGATGAGATGAGCCAGTCCGGGGAACTGGATCAGATTGTGCGCGATACTGCAAAGGCTATTGGTGAGATTGCCAACAGTCTGAAAGATATTACACTTTGGATGATCAAATACCAGAAGGAAATCAAAGCGATCGCCGGCGGCGCATTGTGGATCGGTGTGGCGATGAAATCGCGAGCGATCATTATGAGCCTGGCGACGGGACTGCAGCATCTTGGAGCGGAAATCGGAGTGGCTGGAACAGCGGCTGTTGCTGCGTCGGGCAAAGTAGGTATCCTGGCGGCATCGCTGAAAGGCGTTGGTATGGCTGCCGGTGTGGCGGGAACCGTACTGGCAACGGCATTTATCGGATTTAAAATCGGATCCATATTGGGCGAGCTTTTGAAGCTCGACGAGGTGTTTACTCGTCTGATCCTGAAAAAGCAGGGACTGACGGATGCGGAGATCGACAGCGCCACCGGTGGAGGCGTCGTGACGCCATCGATGCCGAAATATGACCTGGCCAAAGCGGAAAAAGAAAAAGCGGAACTCGAGGCTCGCCTGGCAAAACTGTCGGAGATCTCTCTGCCAAAAGAGACGGAAGCGGAATTGTC
>Ga0172378_10006502_pt1 | contig 10919 bp, 9 predicted proteins | sample GrowelOW332metaG_FD_119755 | JGI IMG/M metagenome (GOLD analysis project Ga0172378, IMG submission 119755) | Groundwater microbial communities from an aquifer near a municipal landfill in Southern Ontario, Canada - Pumphouse #3_1 metaG | ecosystem: Environmental > Aquatic > Deep subsurface >... | reverse complement strand
TGTCTGGATTTTTTAAAGGATCTGCAACATGCATAACAGCCCGGCTCCTGTCGTCTCGGACTTGATCCTACTTGGCGGCGGCCATGCCAATATCCAGGTCTTGAAGATGCTGGCGATGAATCCCATCGGCGGTCTCAGAATCACGTTAATCTCCGATCAGACCCATTCGCCGTACTCCGGCATGATCCCCGGCTTTCTGGCCGGTTATTATTCTTACGAGGAATGTCATTTTGATTTGCGCAGGATCTGCGAAGAGCTCGGTCAGCGTTTCATCAAGGCCAAAATTATCGGGCTGGACCCACACAGCAAAACCGTCCAACTGGAGAATAGAGCCGAAATCCGTTACGACTGCGCGGCTATCAATGTCGGCATTCAGCCCAGGAGCATAGCGCATTTATCGGCAGACGCCGCCGCGAAGCTGATCCCGCTGAAACCGATTTCCGGATTTATCGCGCATTGGCAGCGACTGATTGCCGACCTTGCGGCTTATCGAGGCGATGAGCCCTTACGACTTGCGGTGGTCGGGGCCGGCGCCTCGGGCGTCGAAATCGCGATCATCCTGAAAATGCTGATAAACCAAAACCGCTGGAACGCCGAGGTGAGCCTGATCCATCGCCATGAGTTTCTGGTTTCGGCAAAAGACCTGCGCGCCCAGCAGCGGCTGGCAAAAACGCTTGAAGAATTGAATATCAAAGTCTTCCAGAACACCGAAGTGCTGGAAGTGCATGAAAAAGGGCTGCTGCTGAAAGACGCTAATGGGCAGATTCATAGCGAAGATTTTTATCGGGCGCTGATCGCCACCAAGGCCGCCGCGCCGGATTGGTTCAAGAGTTCCGGGCTGGCAGTCGATCAGGAAGGGTTTGTCAAAGTCACCGAAAAACTTTTGGTTGAAAATACCGATGCGCTGTTTGCCGCCGGCGACTGCATCCACTTTTCGCCTTCGCCGTTGAAAAAGGCCGGGGTTTATGCGGTCCGGCAAGGCATGGTGCTTGAACACAATATCAGTGCCTTTTTACCCGCCAATCCGCGTTAAAAACCTTTCATCCTAAAAAGCATGTGCTGTCCTTGATTACGATCGGCGAGCGGCAGGCGCTGGTTCACCAGGACGACGCTTCCATCCTCAGATGGATGTGGCCTTCGCTGTTGTGGCGGGTCAAAGATCAAATCGACAGACGCTTCATGCAGCGTTTCCAGGCCGAGACTTTCAGCGCAAAGCCGGAGCATTTCAGTAAAACCATGCCGGCGCCCAAAACCACCCTGGTGCCGGCGGATTGGCAGGACAACACCTGCGGCGGCTGCGGCAGCAAGCTGGCGGCGTCCACGCTGACGCAAAGCCTTAATAAACTGGCGATTCCGCAACACGACTTAGTGCTGCTGGGCGTGAACGATGGCGAAGACTGCGCGTTGACCCGGTTTTCCGAGCAAACGCTGTGTTTGCAGACGATTGACCAGTTCCGTTCCTTCATTTCAGACCCTTATGTCTTCGGGCAAATCGCCACCCAGCATGCCTTGAGCGATGTCTATGCGATGGGCGGCGTCGCCAAGACCGCCCAAGTCGGTTTAACACTGCAGGCGGCCACCGAAAGGATACAACAGGAAGATATTTTTCAGGTCATGTCGGGCGTACTGGACGTATTGACCCAAAGCGGGGTTTCTCTGGTCGGCGGCCACACCGGCGAAGGATCGGAGTTCTCGATTTCTATTGCCGTTCAGGGCGAAGTGGCGCCGGACCAAGTTTTAAGAAAACGGCTGGCCAAGCCCGGCAACCGCTTGATCCTGACCAAACCCATCGGCACGGGCGCGATCTTTGCGGCCAACATGTTGGCCCAGGCCAACGGCAAGCTGGTGGATGAGGTGCTTTCCAGCATGCTGCAATCCAACAAGATCGCGATGGAAGCGATACGGGGCTTTGATATTTCCGGTTGCACGGATATTACCGGTTTTGGCGTATTGGGCCACGCCTTTGAAATGATGGGAAAAGGCGATGGCGCCTTGGGGGTTAAAATCGACTACCAGGCTATCCCCTTATTCGCCGGCGTTGCCGAATTATTCAATCAAGGCTATTTCGCCTCTATCGCGCCCAAAAACCATGCTTCCTTGGCTTGCCTGCTGAATGCCGACGTCACACTGCAAAACTTTCCGGCGCTGTTCGATCCGCAAACCAGCGGTGGACTTTTGTTTTCGGTGCCGATCGAGCAGACGGCAGATTGTCTAACCGCCCTGCATGACAGCGGCGTATCCAGGGCTTGTGTGATAGGCGAAGTGATTGGCACGAATGAAATAATCATTCAATGACACAAGTGTTCGGTTGAAAAGCCAAACAAATCCAATAGCGGTGCAGCTATTCGATAAATTTTCGAATATCCGTTAAAAATCGTAATTCGGACGACTATCAGAGAAAACGTGATCGGCTGGCAGGTTTGACTCAATCAATTTCGACCACTTCGACCGCGTACTACAAGCCAATTACTGTCTTTCAAGGTCTGCCCTGAAATGGCAGCTTTTAACCTGATCCTAATCAAAGCTTAAGTAGATTTTGAGTGGCCGGCTATAGAATTTGCGGCAAGTGAATAATTTATGGAGAAAACATGAAAAAGAAATATTTATCAACAATGCTGGTACTTTCTGCATTAGCGACCGGCTGCGCGTCGATGAGCGGCTGGCGCCCAATTGTCGACCCTCGTATGGACCAACATCCAGAAACCGCTCAGCGCGACATGGTCGAGTGTAAGGCACTGGCCGATCAGGCATCGGATATCACCAAAGAAGTCGCCATGGGTGCCGGTGTTGGTGCTGTCACCGGCGCAGCTGGTGGCGCAGCGGTTGGCGCTATAGCGGGTAGTGCTGCAACAGGTGCCGCAGGTGGTGCCATTTTGGCCGTTCCCGCCGGATTGTGGAAAGGTTATGAAGCCAACGAGGACTTTAAACGAGCATTCAAAAACTGTATGCGCCAGCGTGGCCATACACTGGTCAACTAAAGGCCACCTGGAAAATCCGAAATCTCTGCTGTGGACGTACATCAGGTAGCAAATAAAAGTGTAGACCTGATGTACTCGCACAATATCGACAATGCTTCTGCCTGCCTGCTGCCGAAGTTTTCGATCGCCCGGCCCTCTTGGTTGGGGTTTTGACATCGCTTAAAGGCTATCTTTTCAGAGCTTAATGATGGTGATCATGCCCCATTTGCGCCTGAACTTTGATGACAAAAGGATCGTACTCTTTATCACCTAAATCGGCGTAATCGATAACGTCATAACCATTGGCGGCGGTGGGTTGCCAGGGCGCGGCATTCAACTCATACGCGTTCAATAATTCAGTATGCTCGGAGACGCCGTCCTGTTCTCGGTCTATCAGAACGGGTAGACCCAGGTCCATCCGGATCACGATATGCCATTGCGAATCGCCGATTTTTCCTTGATATTCGCGAACGGGGTGGTTATCCGACCATTCCACATTGCCGGCAGTCAATTGTTCCAAGACTTTTTCATCCACGAGCAGCGCCAGTTGCTGCCAGGAAGGTTTGGTATCCAACATCCGCAAATCATCTTCCTGGAACTCAATCGCCCGACGATCGGCGTGATACAACTTGCGATGGATTATTGCTTTACCATCGCGCTGCCACAATTCGCCTAGACCAAGTTGCGGGCGTTCAATTACGATTTGTTGGCCGTTACGCCAGAATCGCCATGTCACATCGTCTGCAATGGTGTCGTGATGTTCATGCCCTTCACCCTCGCGCGCCGTCCTATATTCAGCCGCTACTTTAGGTAAATTTTCAGAGGATAAATCGATGACGCTACCTGCGTCGGCATGTCGGGCTGGGTGGCTGCTGCAAGCGACCGCTAAAATTAAGGCAGACAAGGGAAATAACTTATTTAACATTGGAATAGAAATTCTTAATATGGATACTGCGTCGTGCAGAAAGGTCAAAAAAGTCAGGGGCGCTAGGCGCCCCTGACTACGGTTTACTACAGACGATTAGCGGCGATCATTCCAGCCTAGCGCATTGGCCATGACGTGATAAATCACGTTTTGCTCCAGCGTGCCGCGTACCAAATAGGCACCTGGGCCATGGGCATAGATCGTGACGTCTTCACCGGCATGCGTTTCTGAACCCATAGGCACCGTCGCTTCCTGCATGTAGTTTGGATTTTCGGTGTCGACAGCGCTCAAATCAGCACGCAGTTTGTTGCCAGCATACGGTGCCGCCACAGTACCTTCATTGGCGGAGTTGAATTCCTTACGTTGCAGACCACCAGTCCAGCCTGGGCCGTTGGCGTAGGACAGCGTAGTGTACGGCAAGCCCAGCGAATCTTTTGATACCACGCCATCTACTGCGGTTTTGCCCAAAATCGGGTTGCCGCGTGAAGGGTAACCGGCGATAGTGAACACATGGCTATGGTCAGCCGTGACCAGAATCAACGTGTTTTTGTCGTTGGTCAATTCCTTGGCTTTTTTAACGGCGTTAGAAAACGCAATCGTATCGGTCAACGCCCGGTACGCATTGCCGGCATGATGAGCGTGGTCGATACGGCCACCTTCAACCATCAAATAAAACCCCTTTTTGTTTTTTTGCAGGATTTTAATGGCTTTCTCGGTCATTTCCGCCAGTGAAGGTTCGCCGGCAGCGTCGTCTTTACGATCGGCTTCATAGCGCATATGCGAGCGTTCGAACAAACCGAGCAGGTGGTCGGTGTTAGCGGGATTCACCGCGTCGAATTGCGCTTGGTTCCAAACGTATTCCGAGTTGTTGTATTTGGAAGTCCATTCGGTAGTCAGATCGCGACTGTCTGCGCGCCGACCTTTTTGAGTAGGATATTCAGGATCGGCCGCGTTGTTCGGCATGAAATAGCTGCGACCACCGCCCAGCGCGACTTCCAGGCCATCGCCGTATGGCGTTTCCAGCAATTGACGGGCAATGTCCTTCACTGTTGCACCGGCGGGCAGATTGCTATCAGCTTCCCAGTCGCGATCAGCGATATGAGCATAGTTAACCGCAGGAGTTGCATGGGTAAAACGAGCGGTGGTCACCACACCGGTCGACATGCCGCGTTGTTCAGCACGCTCTAGGATGGTTTTAACACTTTTAGCCGCCGTGACATCGGCGCTTTTCTCAGTACGCGCAATGGTTTGATCAACAGAGATCGCACCATCATTGGCTTTGATCCCCGCGACCATGGCAGTAGCCGTCGGCGCTGAATCCGAAGTTTGTTGGTTAGCACTTGCCGTTACCGAGTGAGCGATGTTGTTGAAGCGTTCGAAAGCAAGACGGTTAAATTCGCCATCGCGTCCGTCAATTTGACCTTCCAGGATGCGAGCTGCAGTGACGGTCGAAACCCCCATGCCATCGCCTACGAATAAAATGACGTTTTTAGCTTTGCGTAATTCGGCGACATCACGCTTATTGACCAATACGGATTGCTCACCGACTCTGAACCATTCGGCGGCAGATGTCGGCACTTGAGTCGATACGCTGCCTTGATGGTGTTCGTGATGATCGTCGGCTACCGCGCTGATCGATAGGGTTAAACCGAAGGCGCCAATGGCCGCCGCCAGTTTTGTTCGTGCTGGTTTTTTCATAAAAATTGACCTGAAACTGATTGCTTGGGGCTGACAGCTTACCCTTGCAACATGTCAGTTTTATGAAATAGATCGACTGGTTTTGATAGGTCGACTTATTTTGAAATATGAAAAATAAAGCCGCCGTTACTGGCCTTGTCTAGCCAACCTAAAATCGCCGCGTCTGTTGTTATTCTTTTTTTCCAAGTTCCCTTATCGTTTTATCAGCCGTCTGCCCATGGGGCGAACTCAGTCTATGGTAGCTGATCACCCCAAACGCTTCCGTAGTTTAATAGGCTCAATTCTGATCGGAAACAACGCAAAGCGCCGCACCAGCCATTTTCTGAAATCCTCCAGCACCAGCATGCCGATCACGAACGGGAAGGTAAACAGCCAAACCTCGGAATCTATCGGCGCGGTGCCAAACAGGGCGTTGCCCCAGGGTGTGTAGACAATCGCCAGAATCAACGTGATTTCCAACACTATCCCGGACAGGATCAGTTTATTGTCCAACAGCAAAGTAGAGAAAAGGCCGCGTTGGCGCTGTTTGCAGATAAATACATTGGCGATCTGCATCACGATGATTGCGCTCAGGCAGGCGGTGGTGGCTTGCAGGTAGAGCGGGTTATGGCTACGCAATATCTCGCCGTAGTCCCAACCGCCGCGATTCAATACAAAGAAGAAAGCCGCCATCGCCGCGGCGGCTTCCAGCAGGCCGAGAAAGCCGTAAGCCCTGGCCAGCAAGCGCCAGTCGATCAGGGATTCCTTGTGCGAGCGCGGCGGTTTGTTCATCGCCGACGCGTCGGGTTTTTCCACGCCCAGACCCAGTGCCGGTAGCATGTCGGTGCCTAAATCCACCGCCAGAATCTGCATGATGGTCAGCGGCAACGGAATTTTGAACAACACGAAAGCCAGGTAGGGAATCACCTCCGGGATATTGGACGTCAGGATATAAGTCAGGAATTTGCGGATATTGTCGAACACCGCCCGGCCTTCTTCGATAGCGGCGACGATGCTGGCAAAGTTGTCGTCCAGCAAAATCATGTCGGCCGCTTCCTTGGCGACATCGGTGCCGGCCCGACCCATCGCGATGCCGATATCGGCTTTTTTCAAGGCAGGGGCGTCGTTGACGCCGTCGCCGGTCACTGCGACCACGTGTTTTTTGCGCTGCAAGGCGTCGACGATATGCATCTTTTGGTCGGCGCCGACCCGAGCAAAAATGATTTCCGGTGCGTCCAGCGCGACCTGTAACTGGCTGGGAGTGAGTTTTTTCAGGAGATCGCCAGTAATCACCTTGGGCGTGTCCGATTGCACCAGCTTGATCTGCCGGGCAATTGCCACGGCGGTATGCGGATGGTCGCCGGTGATCATGATCACTTTAATGCCGGCAATATGACATTGGGCGATGGCATCCGCTACTTCCGGCCGGGGTGGATCTTCCAATCCCACCAAGCCGCTGAAAATCAGCGCCTGTTCCGGATGTTTATCGACGGGTTCGGATAGCGGGCGATAGGCAAACGCCAATACGCGCAAACCTTGATCGGCCATGGTTTGCAGCGCTGTTAGTAGTTGTTGTCTATCGGCGTCGTCGAGTGCTTCTATCTGGTCGTCGATGGCAATTTGCTTGCATAGCGGCAGCACCATTTCCAGCGCGCCCTTGCAAAACAGGTATTTACCGGCAGGGGTGTTGTGGATGGTGGACATGCGTTTGCGGTCGGTATCGAACGGTACCTCGCCGATTTTCGGGTATGCGACACGCATACCTTGATCGTGCGCCATCGCCACCAGCGCGACTTCCATCGGATCGCCGAGCAAATCCTTGCCTTCCACCCGTTTCAGGTTATGGCACAAGGCGGCGTTAGCCAGAAAGGCGGCGTGATGTTGCAGGCTGTCGCTGCCCAAGCGTTCAGGTTGCCAAAACCGGTTATCGATGAACAACTGCTTAACAGCCATCCGATTTTGGGTCAGCGTACCGGTCTTGTCGGTGCAGATTACCGTGGTCGAACCCAGCGTTTCCACAGACGGCAGATGGCGGATCAACGCTTGGCGCTTGGCCATGCGTTGAGTCGCCATCGCCAGCGACAGCGTGACGGTGGGCAGCAGGCCTTCCGGCACGTTGGCGACGATGATGCCAATCGCGAACATGAAGTTTTCCCAAAACGTCAGACCGATGATTTGACCGATGAAGAAAAACACCACGCCCAACAGCAAGGCCAACAAGGCCACGAAGCGGCTGAGCCGGCTGATTTGCAGTTGCAGCGGCGATTCGCTTTTGACCGTGGTTTTTAGGGTATGGGCGATCTTGCCGAACTCGGTATGCATGCCGGTGGCGAATACCAGCGCCTTGCCCTCGCCGGACACCACCGAGGTGCCGGCCAGCAGAATATTGCGGCTTTGAGTGATGTCCTCGACATCGGACGCCAGCGCGTCGCGGCCCTTGGGCAGCGATTCGCCGGTGATGGTGGCGTTATTCACTCGTAAGCTAAAGGCTTCCAGCAACCGGCAGTCGGCCGGCACATTGTCGCCTTCCTCCAGCACCAGCAGATCGCCCGGCACCAGTTCGTCGGCGAACACCAGGCTCAATTCGCCGTCACGGATGACTTTGACTTGATGCGGCAGCAGCTTTTGCAAGGCAGCAATAGCCTGTTCGGCTTGATGCCGCTGCCAGAAGGAGAAGCAGCCATTGATCGCGATGACCCCCAGCACTGCATAGCCCAAGGTCGCCATGCCTTCGCCGGGCTGCTGCGATTCGGCGAAAAACGCCAGCCCCGCCGCCAGCCATAAAATCAATGCAAAAAAGTGTAGAAACTCCTGGGCGAACAGCAGCAGCGCCGAAGTTTTTTTAGATTCTTCGATGCGGTTGAAGCCAAATTCATGCAAACGGCCTTCTATCGCCGCGTCGGCCAGGCCGTCCATGCTGGAGCCTAAACTGTCCAGGGCTTCTTCGGGGGTGAGATGGTGAATTTTCATGGTCTTTATCCGACAGGCGGGCGAGATGATTAAGTTTAGTTTCAAACGGGCCGGCACCCGATTTTTATATTCTCTTTATATCCGCTGCGGATATTTTTACGACTTTTTTATCGGGCAATCTGTACATTGTTTACCAAGCGATCGGGGCGATTGCACAGCTTAGTTTTCTCAATTTTTCCAAGAGGTTATACCAATGGATATCGCGTATTTGCTATTAACGGCGGCGTTCTTCGTGGCAACCGCGTTATTGATCGGCGCTTGCAAAGCATTGCAGGGGCAATCATGAGCTGGATTTATCTACTGAGTGGTGGGCTGACGCTGGCCGTATTCGTATATCTAGTCGTCGCGTTGTTTTATCCGGAGAAGTTCTGATGACGGGTCAAGGTTTTTTACAGATTGCCATTTATATCATCGTGCTGTTGGCGTTGGCCAAGCCATTAGGCACCTATATGGCGCGTGTCTATCAAGACGAATCGGTGGGTTTGAACCGTTGGTTTGCTGGCTTTGAACGGCTCTTCTACCGGCTCAGTGGCGTCAAGCCGGAACAGGAGATGCGTTGGAGCCAATACGCGCTGGCGATGTTGGCGTTCAACTTAATGGGTTTATTGGTGGTTTATGCACTGCAGCGCTTCCAGGACGTGTTACCACTGAATCCGCAAGGCTTGGCCGCAGTGGCGCCCGATTCGGCGTTCAATACCGCCGTCAGTTTTGCCACCAACACCAATTGGCAGGGCTACGGCGGCGAAACCACGATGAGCTATCTGACGCAAATGCTGGGCCTGACGGTACAGAACTTCGTCTCCGCCGCCAGCGGCATGGCGGTGCTAGTGGCGCTGATTCGCGGCTTTAACCGCCGTAACAGCAACAGCATCGGCAACTTTTGGGTGGATATGACCCGCGGTACTTTGTATATCCTGTTGCCCTTGTCGTTTTTGCTGGCTCTAGTGCTGGTTGGGCAGGGCGTGGTGCAAACCTTTAAACCGTATCAGACGGTAACCTTGTTGGAAGCATCAAACCATACAGTTGACGCGCGGCCGATAGATTTAGCGCCCTCTCCTGCTGGAGCGGGCGGGGGTGAGGAGAGTCAAAATGGCAAACCGACTAGACAAACCTTGGCGATGGGACCGGCGGCTTCGCAAATTGCCATCAAACAACTGGGCACCAACGGCGGCGGTTTTTTCAACGCCAACTCCGCCCATCCTTTCGAGAACCCCACACCGCTGTCCAACTTCCTGGAAATGCTGGCTATCCTGCTGATCCCGGCGGCACTGTGTTACACCTTCGGGGTGATGGTGGGCGACACCCGTCAGGGTTGGACCATCCTGGCTGCAATGACCTTGGTATTCGTTGCGCTGATCTTCGTCACCGTGCCGGCCGAGCAGAGCGGCAATCCGGCTTTGACAGCCTTTGGCGTCGATCAATCAGCATCGGCACAGCAGCCCGGCGGCAACATGGAAGGCAAGGAAGCTCGCTTCGGTATCGTCAACTCCGGCTTGTGGGCGGTCGCGACCACGGCGGCTTCAAACGGTTCGGTCAACTCGATGCATGATTCCTATACTCCGATTGGTGGCATGGTGCCGATGTGGTTGATGCAACTGGGCGAGGTGATCTACGGCGGTGTCGGTTCCGGTCTGTACGGCATGATTGTATTCGCCATTGTCGCGGTGTTCATCGCCGGCCTGATGATAGGCCGCACCCCGGAATATCTGGGCAAGAAAATCGAAGCCTATGAGATGAAAATGGCGGCCATCGTCATTTTAATTCCACCGCTGATGGTACTGGGCGGTACGGCGATTTCCGTGATGCTGGATGTCGGCAAAACCTCCATCTTCAACCCCGGCGCCCACGGATTCAGCGAAGTGCTGTATGCCTGGTCGTCGGCCGGTAACAACAACGGCAGCGCCTTCGGCGGTTTGTCGGCCAACGTGCCTTTCTATAACGTCATGCTGGGGATGGCGATGCTGTTTTCCCGCTATTGGCTGATGATTCCGGTGTTGGCGATTGCAGGTTCCCTGGCCGCCAAAAAGACCGTGCCGGTCGGCCCCGGCACCTTGCCGACCCATACCCCGTTGTTCGCGGTATTGCTGATCGTCACCGTGTTGATGGTCGGCGCGTTGACCTTCGTGCCGGCGCTGGCCTTGGGGCCTATCGTCGAGCATTTGCAAATGATTAATCCGTAAAACCGTAGGATCGTAGGCCGGAATAAGCGTAAGCGTTTCCGGCAAAGCCATCCGCCGGAATCAGCCGTTTTCGCTATCGCTAAAACCGCTTTATTCCGGCCTACATAGAATTGATATAGGTAATCCTATGACTAGCAAACCCGTTTCAACGTCCTTACTGGACCCGCAAATTCTGCAACAAGCGTTGTTCGACGCTTTTGCCAAACTGAC
>Ga0172378_10006500_pt1 | contig 10921 bp, 11 predicted proteins | sample GrowelOW332metaG_FD_119755 | JGI IMG/M metagenome (GOLD analysis project Ga0172378, IMG submission 119755) | Groundwater microbial communities from an aquifer near a municipal landfill in Southern Ontario, Canada - Pumphouse #3_1 metaG | ecosystem: Environmental > Aquatic > Deep subsurface >... | reverse complement strand
CTTTAGTTAAGATTGGCGAAGATCGAATTATGTTTGGAACTGACAATCCAATCGATGGAATCGATACTTTAGGAAACCCAATGTATCAAAGCTATTTTAAAAATAAGGTTAAGTTACCACGGAAACTATACGAAAACTTAATGTATCGTAACGCAATAAAGATTTACGGAATAACTCTTAAGAAATAATTACTTTTCTTTCGAATCGACTTCAATAATATTGTTTTTCTTGTTCTCTATTTTCGGAACCGACTTCTTTGGAGTTTTCTTCGTACTAGTTTTTCTTTTAGCCGGAGAAAAGTCTTTCTTAGGAATAGCGTCTTCTTCTAATGGAGCGTTCGTATAGAGATGGGGATTTTCCTTGATCCAGGCCATATGCCAAAGATCAAAAATGAGAATTAGGAAAGCCAAAACTAAAGAAGTTAAGCCGTAGCCTAAGATAAAGGAATCTAAGGCCGTTGACCCAGTGGGTGTTAACCATCTTCCAAATAAGAGGCTTATAGAAGCGGCGCAAACAATTCCTGAAACAATAATTGAAAGAATATTAGAGGCTCTAATAGTCGGTCTTGGATCAGTGTCTTCTCCTTTGGGAATAAAGGTTAATAATCCAGAAGCCACCGCGAGAATAGTGCCAATAAGAATAAGAGAAGCAGCAATAATAAAAGCTACATTGCTGGTTGCTCTTTCGGTGCAAATAAGTAATCCCCAGACCGAAGCAAATAAAGAAACAAATAATAAAACACAACTGACTAAGTAACAAATTAAGTCAATTAAGGTACGCGCTTTGGTTTCAAATACTCTATTTTCCATAACTAAGCTCCATCAATATTGTCCTTATAGGAATCCGACCCCGAAGAATAATTGCCTTCTTCTTGTCTTCTTTCGTTTAGCATATCGATATCTTCGCCTGTTCGATAGCTATGGTGTCTCCTGCTTCTATTTTCGTTATCTTTAATTTCGTTTGGCATATTTTTCACCTCCATAGTTTAACATTGTTTACAATAGATGAAGAAGGAAGGCATAAAAATGATTCAAGGAATTGTCCTCGTAGCCGATGGAGTAGAAGAAACTGAACTCGTTTCCCTTCATGATGTTTTAACAAGAACTGGTAAGATTAACCTCCATTTAGTCTCAATTAGTGAACAAAAAAGCATTATCACCTCTATGGGACTGAAACTTCTTTTAGAAGAAAGTATTGATGAGATAGAAGAGAAGAACTTCGACTTTATTGCTTTACCCGGAGGCAAAAAGGGTGTCTATAACATCTCTTCATCTATACGAGCCTTGAAACTAATTAGAGAGTTTGCAGCCTCCAACAAACTCATATGCGCAATTTGTGCCGCCCCATCAATTCTAGGAAACCTTGGGCTTCTTAAAGAGAAGAACTACACGTGTTTCCCCGGTTTTGAAAGCAATAATGGAAATAACATAAACGAACCTGTCGTCATTGATAATAACTTAATTTCAGCAAGAAGCATGGCCTATACCATCCCATTTGCTGAACAAATAGTTCTTCATTATCTAAAGGAAGAAGGCTTATCAAGCATTTATTCTGGTATGAGGGGAATTCCTTATCCTACCCAAATAAAGGAATAACCTAGAATTACTGAAATAACTAAAAGAAAAGAAAGGACGATGAACCCATCCTTTAGGGTTTTCTTATCTTTGAAGAGATAAAGGGTTCCAAGTCCGGCATTCACCGATAATCCAGAAACAAGAGCCCCAAAAGGTAAGCCCCCCACAATATACAAATTAGAGATCATAACGCTGGAAGCACAATTAGGGATTAATCCAATCACTATTGCGATCAACGGTGAAAACATTCGATTTGATAATAAGAAGTTTTGCATCTGGGTTTCGTAGTAAAACATTAAGGTGCCAAAAAGAAAAGAAACAATAAAGGCATAAAGGAAGATCTTAAGGGAATGAACTAAAGGGTGGAGAAAGTGCTCATGGAGAGGACTTTCATCTTCTTTCTCTTCGATTTCATGACCGCAGCATCCGATATGAGTTATCTCCTCTCCTGGACAATCATCGTTATGTTTCTCAACCTCTTTTCTCTTCGAATAGAAGATGGAGTCAAGGATATATCCAAAAATGAAACCCCCCACTATCTTGATACCTAATAGAGCGAACCCCATGTACCATTTCCCTTGGAAATCACTGAAGATAACAGGTAAAGCTTCGTCACTGCACGAAACAAAAATAGCAACAAGTGTCCCCATAGTTAGATGGTGCTTAGTATATAAATCAGCAGCAACCACAGAAATCCCACATTGAGGAATAACACCAAAGAGCGACCCATAAAGAGGGGCAAACCGATTTCTCTTTTCTAAGAGTTTAGCAATTTTCCCTTCTAAGAAAGAGAGAAGGACATAAAGAGCAAAAGCTAACCCTAGGACTTTTAGGGAATCAAGAAGGGAGTCAATGAATACTTCTAACATACGAATGAAGTATAAACCTATTGTCAAGCCCCCTAGTTTGATATAATCACCAACGAAGGAAGAAAAATGGAAGAAAATTGCAATCACGAATGCGAAGGCTGCCATGACGAAAATTGCGCCTCGCGAAAACCAATTGAAAAGCTAAAGCCGCACCAACTCTCATCGTTTGGCAAAACGATAGCCATTGTTAGCGGCAAAGGAGGAGTCGGCAAAAGTTTAGTCACTTCTCTTTTAGCAGCCACTCTTGAAAAGAGAGGCAACAAAGTCGCCATCTTAGACGCTGACGTTACAGGTCCTAGTATCCCTAAGGCTTTTGGGATTACTGATAAGGCCACTGGTGATGACAACGGTATTTTTGCCGCTCATAGCTCATTAGGTGCCGCTATCATGTCGACCAACATGTTACTTGAACATGACGCTGATCCTGTTATTTGGAGAGGGCCTATGATCGCCAACATGGTGACTCAACTCTATACCAATGTTATTTATGGAGAGGCTCAATACTTATTGATTGATATGCCGCCAGGAACCGGAGACGTCCCTCTTACTGTTTTCCAAAGCATTAAGATTGACGCTATTGTCATTGTCGGAAGTCCTCAAGAACTTGTTTCCATCATTGTTGAGAAGGCTGTCAATATGGCCAAGATGATGAATGTGAAAATTCTTGGCTTAGTTGAAAACATGGCCTATGCCACTTGCCCTGATTGTGGCAAAAAGATTCATATCTTCGGAAATGGTGACCTAGCGAAAACCGCTGAAGAATATGGAATTCCTCTCCTTGACGAAATGCCAATCGACCCATCATTAGCAGCTGCTGTTGATAAGGGAGAAATTGAATCCTTTGATAAAGATTATCTCAAAGGAACTGCAGACGCTGCCGAGAAAATCTAACTATAAAAGTAAAAAAGTATCGCCCCTAACGATACTTTTTTTATTTGAGCAATGAAGCCAACACCTTTTTACGAGTAACGATTCCTATGAACAATCCACGATCATCAACAATCGGAACAAAGTTTTGATTAATTATGATGGAATAAAGGCTTTCGATATCGCAGTCAATGCTAGCCGGAGCCACATTTCGACTTTTCGAAATGCTGCTAATTCTTATTTTTCCTAAATCATCATAGTTCAGTCTTCCGGCATGGATTGTCCAGAGGATGTCACCTTCGCTTAAAGCATAAAGGTATTTACCCGTCCCCTTTTCAAGAACCGGAATCATTGCGTAACGATGAAACTGCATCTTCTCTAAAGCTTGGCGAACAGAAAAGTCATCAAAAAGATATTCCACCTCAGCTTTAGGTGTTATGTAAAAGGCAATATTGTTTCTCAACATGGCTCTATTCTAAAACAATTCAATCTCGAGAGAAAGTTAATGCTAATATTTTCCAATCAGGAAGACTGAAACAAAACATTAACCTTTTAAGAAACAATTTCTAAAAAAGTAGCAATCGGAATTTATTAATTTAATAGATTGACAAAAAGAACTCAGTAATTTTTAATTAGAAGAAAATTAAGACAAATTCAATAAATAAGTATTGTTGTCGGAATTTGCAATTGGAGGCCAAGATGGCACGTAGAACCTTAAGAAATTTAGATGAAAGAATCCTTAATAGAGCTATTTATTATGGGGCGGAAAAAGGGATTTCTAACGTCTCAACGAAGAAAATTGCTTTCGATCTAAAGATTACAGAACCTACTATTTATGTACACTTTAAGACGAAAAACAACCTTTTGAAGGAAGCTTTTAAAAAAGCATCAAAGACGGCATTCCTCGTGGTGGAAAGTGAAGATATGTCGACCCCTGATAAAGTAGGTGAAGTTTTTAAGCATCATTTTTATGAAGTCCTCAATCAGGCTAAGGCCCACAAATTAGAAGTTATTTATTCATTTAATTTTAGAAATTGTCCTCTTTATGAACCTCATTACGACGCATTTTTTGATCCTCTAGAAACAATAAAGAAAGCCATTCTCGTTGCCTATCACCATGGCAAAAATGAAACCTGGAGTCTCATTGATTCAATCGTTTCTGACTTAGTCACTAAAGAAATCGACTTATTTATTAATGAGGTGGTCCAAGATAGAGTAGACTTAAATCAGACCACCGCATTATTTATGGCCACTCTCATTGAGAATGGCGTCAGCGGTGCGAAGCAGGCCCTTCTTTCTCAAGTCGATGAAGAAACCGCTAATGCTCTTCGTTCTTTACCACCTAAAAAATGAAAATACACTTAAATAACTTAGATGTCCAAAAGGCTAAAGAACTTTTAGACACATCTGCCTGGAATATTGATATTTCCGAGTTTCTTAATGATGAAATCATAGGAAATCAAAATCTTCTAAATGATTCAAGATTCATAGCTTTTAGAAAGGCAGCTCCTGGAACCTTAATTAAGATACCTGAGTTTTGCTATGATTTTGAAGAAGCAGATTGTTCCAAACATATTGATTCAATCAAGGTTCTCGATGTCAAAGAATGGAGCGAAAATCCTTACGCTAATCTCCTCAAGACCATAAGTATTAAGAAGGGTCGCTACTTCCTTGGGATGGATAAGTACCAACCTCTTGAACCTTTTCTCCTTGGTGAAATTGAAGGAAACAAAAAGACTTCCTTCGTCGAGAAAAATCCATTAGGCATGTTTCAAGAACCTTTTTCTTTTCTTGTTCTTAAGGATGGTGACACCCCTTGGATGAGTCTCACTCCTCATGAAATTGAAACGATGAAACCTGCTATCGAGGCTTCTAAAGGCAAAGTGCTAGTCTATGGATTAGGGTTGGGTTACTTTGCTTTTATGGCAGCAAGAAAAGAAAATGTTAGCCATGTCACAGTTATTGAAAACAATCAAACAATCATCGATCTCTATAACGAAAAGATTCTTCCTTCACTGCCTTGCAAAAATAAGATCAGCATCATTAAGGCTGATGCTTTTGAGTTCGCTAAAAACGAAACTAACGAATCGCATTTTGACTATGTTTTCTTTGATATTTATCACAACGAACAGGACGGTTTACCACTATATCTTTCTTTCTTAAAAGTAGCCTCCCCATATACGAATAATTTTTTCTGGGTTGAAAAGACCATGCTTACTTTCTTTAGGCGAATTGTAATTGAACTCTTTGCTGAAGAAGCGGAGGGTGTTTTTCAAAATGAAGATGATGGAGATTCCATCTCTAAAATCTTCTCAAAACTTCATACTCACTTATTAGATAATGAAATTAATTCTTACGAAGAATTAGAAAACTTACTCAGTGATGAATCCTTGAAAAATATCGCTAAATCGCTGAATTTTTAATTAACTTTTCCTTTAAAAATGTATCCTGACGAAGTGATAGCTTTTTCTATTTCTTCCTCGGGAATATCTCTCTTTGCAAAAACTAAAACAGACTTGTTTGCTAAGTCCACTTTAACTTTATTTACTCCATTAACATTGTTTAATGCTTCACTTACGTGAGCAGCACAATGAACGCATTTCATTCCTTCTACAAAATAAGTTTCTTTCATACATTCTCCTTTAGTGAATATCACTTTTATCTACAAGTTTCACATTCTTAAGTCTTAAGGCATTTAGAATGACGCACAAACTAGATAAGGCCATCATCGCAGAGGCTAACATCGGACTCAGATCAAAGCCGTTTCCAACATAATGAAAGGCTCCCGCGGCTATCGGAATCCCGACTAAATTATAGAAGAAGGCCCAAAACAAATTCATCTTAATATTTGTTTCGACCTTCTTAGATAGAACAAAGGCTGAAAGCAAACTTCTTAAAGATCCATCGATCAATATAGCATCTCCCGCTTCCGCTGCTAAATCCGAACCAGTTCCAATAGCAATCCCACAATCAGCGGCTTTAAGAGCCGGGGCATCATTGATTCCGTCCCCAACCATCGCTACAACTGTTCCCTTTTTTTGAAATGACTTCATTAAAGCGATCTTATCTTCCGGAGTAACTTGCCCATGAATATTTTTGATTCCAACTTCATCCCCAAAGGCCTGAGCTCTTTCTAATGAATCTCCTGTAGCAAGAGTAAGAGAAACTCCTAGATGTGAAAAAGCCTTAACAAGCCCTTTTGCCTCACTTTTTGTTTCATCATCTGCACTGAAGTATCCAACCACCTTATCTTTGATTGCGATAAAAGTTATCAAACTCCCTCTTTTCTTAAGTTCTTTTGCTTCTGCTTTATTAAGTAGAATATTCTTTTCTTCCATGAGCTTTTCATTCCCTATCAATAAAGAAGTGCCTTGAAAGAAGCCGCCAATTCCAAGTCCGGGATAGTTCGTGTAATCGGTAATCTCGACAGTCTTTCTTCCTTTTCCTTTGAGATAAAGAGCAATAGACCAAGCTAAAGGGTGAATAGATAAAGACTCTAAAGAGTAGATTGCATCGAGATATTCTTCGTGATTCTTTTCTATTTCAAATTCAAAAATCTTTAAGTGCCCAGTTGTTAATGTTCCGGTCTTATCAAGAATTAACGATGAGGTCTTGGCTAAAGTTTCAAAGACACGAGCATCCTTAATTAAGATACCTTCTTTAGCAGCCCGACCTGAACCCACCATAATGGCGACTGGGGTCGCAAGTCCTAAGGCGCAAGGACAGGCGACTAATAAAACCGAAATACCCATCCGAATTGAAAGAAAGGAATCGAAGGAAGTAAACCTCCAACAAAGATAAACAGTGATGGCAATAAGAATAATAACCGGAACAAAAATGCCGGATATTCGATCCGCTAAAAGAGAAAGTTTTCCTTTGCTTAAGGAAGCAGAACGAATAAGTTCGGTAATTTTAGCTAACGAAGAGTCGCTTCGTGTTTTGCTTACAACCATCTTGAAAGTCCCGGCGATATCGATGGATCCAGAAAGAACATTGTCTCCGAGACTTCTAAAAGCAGGAAGAGCTTCTCCCGTTAACATTGCTTCTTCAATATGAGCATCACCATCAATAATGGTTCCGTCTGCAGGAATTCTTTCACCTTGTCTAACTAAACAAACATCTCCTGGTTTTAAGTCTTCCGCCCGAGTAAGGATAAAGGAATCGTTAACCAAAAGAGAGGCTGTTTCCGGGGTTAAGGCTAATAAATCTTCTAACGATGAAGTTGTTTTACTCTTAGCTAGAAATTCCAACAACTTACCTAAAGAAACAAGTAAAGGAATCATTGCAGCCCCATCAAAGAAGAGGGGAACCCCTAAATCTGTTCCTAGTAAAAACATAATGTAGATATAGAGACTGTATCCATAGGAAATGCCGCTTCCTAAGGCGACTAAACTCTCCATGCCCGGATGAAGAAACACCAAATCTTTAATTCCTTTATATAGTAAAGGAAAATACAAAAGAATAACTGCGCTGCAAAAGGCTAGTTGTAAACTCTTGTTAATGACAGGAGAAAATGATGGCCAACCCCACATACCGCCCATACCAAAATACATAATAATCAATGCAAAAACGCCGCCAATTAGAATTTTTGTTAAGGATAGTCGGAATTCTTTGCTTCGAGTCTTTCTTCTACTAATTACTGAAGAATCAAGCTCAACCGAACAGCCATACCCCGCCTTTTTGACAGCATTACAAATTGTTTCAGTAGAAGTTTCATCACTAAAAGAAACGCTCAGGGAATTCGTTAGTAAAGAAACCTCAGCCTTTGAAACGCCTGAAACAGAAGAAACGGCTTTTTCCACTCTCCCAACACAAGCTGAGCAGAACATTCCTGAAACATTAAAGGTTTTCTTTTTCACAAACTGATTATCAATTGTGATAGAAAATCAAACAAGTAAAACGCCTTGAAATAAGACAATTTGCCTTTAAGGTCTTGAAATAAAAGTCTTTTATGATAATCTTTGACGCTTATGAGAATTACCAAAAGTTTATTAATCTACAACCTAGTCTGCAATTCACTTGTTTCCTTAGCTTTATGCTTAGGAGCCTCTTTAATGTCGCTCCCCTTCGATTGGAAACTCTTTGGAATTGATTATGCCTTTTCTTTTTGCTTAGCCATGCTAATTGGTTTAACCATTCCCTTTGTGAGTATCGGAAGATGGTTCACTGCTCTATTTAAGATCCCAAACGACACCTACACTCATAACATCAGATACCGTTTACTTGCTACCTTAATCATTACAGTCATCTATTTCGCCCTTATCTCCACTTCTTTAACAGTCTTTAACTACTTCTATCTTGGGCAAAATGATTTTGGTCAGGTGTTCTTAAAGTCTTTAACTAATGTTCCTGTTCTCTTCCTAATCGATTTTACCGCCAGTTTTTGTTTTGATATTCCAGCTTATAAAGCCGCTCATAAAATTGATGATTCCTTCTAAGAATTAATAAAGGGTTTGCGAATCGCAAACCCTTATTATTTTCCTAAAGTAATTTCTTAAGTACCTTAATAAAGAGTCCTTTTGCTATCGTCATTACCAGCATATACACCACGATGATGCCGGCTAGATAGGCAAAAAATATCGGGGGTAAAGGGGTAAAGTCTAATAATTTGCCAATCCCTGTGAAAGGAATAATGGTCGCGATCAAAATGCCGGTAAGTGTTAAGACATATAGTTTTATCGAAGCATTCGACTTAATTATAGGAAGTTTGTCAGTCCTTAGCATATGAATGACCAGAGTCTGCGACCAGATAGATTCGATAAACCATCCTGTTTGAAAAGCTGAAGCAAAAAGTAACATACTGGTGGAATCATTAAGCGAAGCATAAGAACCATTCGTTAGTATCGGACAAATTACAAAAAACATAATTAGGTAAGTAGCTACATCGAAAATTGAGCTAACCGGTCCGATACATAGCATGAACTTAGAGATACTACTAGCATCCCATTTCCTTGGTTTTTTTAGATACTCAACATCCACATTGTCCCAAGGAATTGCTACACAAGAGATATCATAAATCAGGTTAAGCAAAAGGATATGAATTGGTAACATTGGAAGAAACGGTAAGAATGCACTCGCAACCAGGACACTAAACATATTCCCGAAATTACTCGAGGCCGTCATCTTAATATACTTAATCATATTGGTATAAGTCTTCCGGCCTTCAATTATTCCTGTTTCAAGAACGTTTAAATCCTTTTCTAAAAGAATGATATCTGCAGATTCTTTAGCGATATCAACAGCTGTATCAACCGAAATGCCAACATCAGCAGCTTTCATCGCGGCAATATCGTTTATCCCATCCCCCATATAGCCAACCTGATGGCCGTTCTCTCTTAAGGCTGAAACGACCCGAGCTTTTTCAAGGGGTGACAACTTAGCAAAGACAGTTGTCTTTTCAACTGCTTCTTTTAAATTGCTATCGTCGAGTGAAGAAACCTCTTCTCCTACCAAAGTGTTTTCCACATGAATGCCGACTTGTTCGCAAATAAAATTTGTAACCTTCTCGTTATCACCAGTCAGAATCTTTACATTAACACCATAAGAAAGGAGCCCTTGAATAGCATCTTTTACACTAGCTTTAGGCGGATCAAGAAATGCTAGATATCCAATTAAGACCATCTCTGATTCATCTTGGACACCAAAAACCCCTTCAACAGGGACATTGCTTTTTTGAGCAACGGCTATAACTCTCATTCCTTTGGCGTTAAGTTCATCGGCTTTTTTAAGCGCAATCTTCTTAAGTTCTCTCGTTAGAGGTAAGACTTCGCCTCTATACTCAACAAATGAAGAAATCTTTAACATTTCTTCAATGGCTCCTTTAGTAATCATCTGGGTTTTCCCAGTCTCATCCTTAACAACAACGCTCATCCTTCTTCTCTCAAAATCAAAAGGAATTTCGTCAACTTTTAAATAACGAGACAGAAACGCTTCGTATTTCTGAGCGTCCCCAAACTCCAAGTTTTCCTTATCGATTATTGCTAAATCTATTAGGTTCTTTAACCCTGTCTGGTAGTAACTATTAAGAAAGGCATGCTTCAAAACTCGGGAGTCCTCTTTCCCTATAATGTCCATATGGTATTCCAGAACAACCTTATCCTCGGTTAAAGTTCCTGTCTTATCAGTGCAAAGAATATCAATCGAACCTAAATCCTGAATTGAATTAATGCTCTTAACAATTACTTTGTTTTTACTCATCGTGACACTGCCTTTAGCGAGACAAGTGGTAACGATCATTGGAAGCATTTCAGGAGTTAAGCCAACAGCAATAGAAATAGAAAAGAGCAAAGCCGAAAGCCAATCGTGTTTTGTTAATCCATTGACCACAAAAACAATAGGAACCATCACTAACATAAAGCAAATCAGGACCCAAGAAACGCTGCTTATTCCTTTTTCAAAGCTTGTCTTCGGCGGCTTATTATTTAGTGTTTTAGCAAGGCTACCAAAAAGAGTTTCATCACCAATATTAATAGCGATGGCTTTAGCGCTTCCGCTAATGACATTGCTTCCCATGAAAGCAATGTTGGAATAATCCGTAATACTTTTCTTATTAGTATCGATTTTATCAAAAGTTTTTTCGACTGGTTCGCTTTCTCCCGTCAAGGAAGATTG
>Ga0172378_10006498_pt1 | contig 10923 bp, 7 predicted proteins | sample GrowelOW332metaG_FD_119755 | JGI IMG/M metagenome (GOLD analysis project Ga0172378, IMG submission 119755) | Groundwater microbial communities from an aquifer near a municipal landfill in Southern Ontario, Canada - Pumphouse #3_1 metaG | ecosystem: Environmental > Aquatic > Deep subsurface >... | reverse complement strand
GCAAGCACATGAGCAAGCCTAACCAAAATCACACGAACATCTTTAGAAATTGCAAAAAACATTTTTCTAAGGCTTTCTGATTCAGAATAGTTTGAAGTGTTGATGCGGTGAAATTTTTCTAGTGAAGAAAGCATTTCTTGCATTTCTGCACCAAAACTTACACCAACTTCTTCAAAGCTTATATGGTTGTGTGCGTATGGCAAAAATAAAAGTGTTGCTATCATACTTTCATCATCAAGTTTGTTTTGCTTCAAAATTGAAAGGGCTTCATAAGTCTTTTTTTGAGAAATATCACTGCAATTATCTTTCAAAATTTTTTCTGCTTTTTTTAATTGTTCTTCAAGGTCCATTAAGTGAACCCCCTTTTAAATTTATAAATTAATATTTATACTGAAAAATATCATATTTTTGTGCTAAAGTCAAAACAAACAAGTTTAAGGAAGCAATTAAAAATACTTTTTTTGTAAATTTCGTAAAATATTCTTTGAATAATTATTTACCACAACATAGTAACAAAAAAAATATAACAATTCAAAATTTTTAACAATAAACTTAGAATTTTTACTTAATAATCAAAACACAAAATTTATTTTATGAAGCTTTTTGAGCATGCAATTTTACTAACTATAAATTGCTTTTCATTTGTAACAAATTTTGCTTAAGACTAAAAAAACTAACCTGTTTGTTTTTGGTTAGTTTTTTCTTTTTTACAAGCCAAGTTCTTCTTTGTGTATTACTTTTTTTGTTTTTTTAATTTTTTTTTTTGGTTTCATAATAACAACATTATTTATATTCTTGTTCTGCTTTATCTGTGCAACCAAACGCTTTTTAACAGAAATTTTTGTCGTTAAATTTATATTTTCTTTGTTTTCTTCAAAAACCTTTTCAAGTGTTTTGATTGCCCATTTATATTCAGCAAATGCATAATTGTATGGTTCATTACTTTCAAGGTCAACACCTGCTTCTTTCAAAATCTCATTAGGTTTTTTTGAATATCCACTGCTTAAAAAGTTTTTATAATTTTTTACAGCATCAGGTTTTTTGTTAACAATTTTGCTAGCCAAACACACAGCTGAAGTGATTCCTGTTGCATATTGAAAAACATAATATGGTCTGAAGAAATGTCCAATATCAATCCATTTATTATTTGATTCTTCCTTTTTGATTGATTCATCGCCACTATATTTACGATCAAGTCTGCTAAATTCTTTATTTAAAATATCTTTTGAAATTGGTTTTCCTTTTTCAACAAGCTTATGAGCAAAATCTTCAAATTCAGAAAGCCTTGTTTGACTAAAAAGAGTCCCATTAAATAATGAGCAGTATTGATTCAAATAGTTGATTTTTTCTTCTGGAGTTTTTGCATTATTAATCAAATATTTAAGCATCAAAACTTCATTTGTTGTGCTTGCAATTTCTGCAAGAAATTGTTGAACTTCAGCCAAAGATTCAGGTTGCTTTTTGTAAGTTAAAACATTGTTTACTGCATGTCCAAGTTCATGTGCAATCGTCAAAGTGTCAGAAATATTTCCAGTGAAGTTCAAAAGGACTGCTGGAGTAAATCCATAACAACCCCAATCATATGCACCACTCATTTTGTTTTTGGTTGGATAAACATCCATCCACCTTTCCATTCTAGCTCTATCCAAAATGTTTGTGTAATTTTTCCCAAGATAACCAAGCGCTTCTTTAACCATTTCAAAAGCCTCTTCAAAGGTTATTTTTTGTTTAGGATATTTTGCAATAGGCACAAATTTATCATAGACTTCCATTTTTTCTAGGCCCATCATTTTTTTTCTCAATTGAAGATAACTTTTGTTTATATCAATATTTCTGTTCACATTTTCAATAAGATTGTCATAAGTCTTTTGACTTATTTCCAAATCATCAACTGAAGCTGAAAGACAGCTATTATATTTGGATAATTCTGCTATAGCCCAATCTTTTCTAACACTTGCAATATAGTTTGCTGAAAGTGTGTTTTCAAGTCGAGTTATTCCTTCAGAATAAGATAAATAAGCATTTTTTCTAAGCTCTCTATCAGGGCTTTCTAAAAAATCAAAATATGATGCAATTGTGATTTCATGTGAATTTCCTCTGGAATCCAAAGCATCATTAAATTTTAAATCAACGCCACTTGCAGCATCATAAATGTTTTCAAATTCACCAAACATGCTGTTTAGTCTAGCAACAATTTTTTCTTCATCACGAGTAAGAGTGTGTGGAATGTTGTCAATAAGTTCCTGATGAGATTTCTTGTAACCATCAAAATCTTCATCAATCAAAAGATTTTTAAGATATTTTTCTCCACATTTTTTTGAAAACAACATTTCAGAATTGAAAAATGAATTTGCAACAGAATATTTGTTACAAACATCATCAATTTTTCCTGACATTTCATTATATTTTGAATTTTCCAAATCTTCATTGTGTTTGTTTCCAACATACAATAGTAATGGAGAAATTAGTTTAGAAATTTCATACTCAAGGTCATAGTAATCCATTAGCTTATCTTTGTTGCCAAGCTTTCCTTCAAAATAAGGAATCTTGTTTATAAGCTTTTGGACTTTCTCAAGATTTTTTTCCCAAGTTTCGTCATCTTTACAAAATTTAGTAAGGTCCCATTGATTATTAAGTTTAATGTCCTTTCTTTGTTGCATAGTTACCCCTTAAACTTTTATATCAATAAAGTTTATCACAAAAAGACAATTCTTTCAATAGTCAATACATTTTTGGTGATACAAAATATTAATTATAATAAAAAAAGTTAAAAATAATGGCAAAATTAATCAAACCACATTAATTTTGGCAATAATTAATCTTTTTTTTAAAAAAAAGTGTTGACAACTATTAATTCTTAATATAATATGATTAGGCTTTTGGAAAAGTAATATCGCGGGGTGGAGTAGCGGTAGCTCGTCGGGCTCATAACCCGAAGGTCGTGTGGTTCAAATCCCACCCCCGCAACCATTATGGCGGCATAGCTCAGTTGGCTAGAGCGTTCGGTTCATACCCGAAAGGTCGAAAGTTCGAATCCCTCTGCCGCTACCATATGGTCCCATCGTCCAGCGGTTAAGACACCGCCCTTTCACGGCGGGTTCAGGAGTCCGAATCTCCTTGGGATCACCAAAAATAAATTGCACCTGTATAGGTGCTTTTTTAAAAATTAATTATTAAATATGTAGATTTTTTAAATATTATTTATTTAATAAATTGATTTAAAAAATTTTAAACTCAAATTTTCTCAAAATTTCATACAATAATTAAATCTTATAAGGTTTTTATATTGTATTTATGATTTATATATGATATCATAAAACAAATTAGAAGCTTGGAGAAAAAAATGAAACTTACACAAAACATGTACACCAAAAATAAAAATGAAATCAAAGAATACCTTTTTGAATTAGACACAGACATACTGACAAAGGCATGCAATGATTTGAATGAATTTGAAATGAAGAAAACTCCACTCATCAAAGCATGTGCAGCATATCTCACGCCAGATTATGGAAAAAAGATTTGCGTTGTTTCAAAATCTGTTACAGGTAGAAAAGGCTTTTTTTATTCAGGACATGATTTTGAAGAAAATGAAATCACTGAATATACATATTACGAATATAATCCAAGTCAATTAAGTGTCATTTTAAATGACCTTTGTAATAAAGAGTCAATGATATCATTTGATTCAACACATTATTTAAGGAAACTTTTGACATATAAACCACTGAATGAATTTGAATCAAAAGTTTTTTCTGACACAATGAAAACCATTAACATTTTACCGCAAGACAAAATCATATCTTTAGATGATTTCAACAAAGAAATGGAAGAATATATGAAATTCTACAAGGGTATCAAGGCGTATTTTATGGCTTATGACAAAAAGATTAAAGATGAAAGCAAATATAAAATGTCAAGACGAAAAGAAAATGGAATAAAAAATGGTATTAAAGAAAAACTGATTAGCAACAGTGAAATTGAAAACACAATAAATTTATAATATTAAAAAAACAGCGAATGCTGTTTTTTTAACAACATTATCAATTTAAACAAGTTTTTCAAATTTTCATTATCTTTTTTTTGTTTTTCTTATATTTTTAAACCATTTCGTTTCTTATTTATCACATATAATAATATATAAATCATTTTATTTCTATAATTCCATTCATTTTGTAGAAGATTATCTTATGTTATGTTTTTTATTTAATTCAGAATTTATTTTTTTAGAAGTATCATTTTTTATTCTCAAAAACAACTCTTTTTAGAATTCAAAAAAAATGAAAGGAATTGACAAAATTAGTGCTTTTATTCATATCATATTACTTTAAAAAATCATATAATTTCTAATGTATATTTTTTATAGGAGAAAAAAATGAATATTAATCACAAAATCTTTGCTTGCCACGATGAACAAATTATTGCATATAATGCAATAATTAATAACGACGATATAAACAAAGCAATTTTGGAACTTGACAACTTCGACATGCAAAAAACTCCACTAATTACAAAAAAATGTTTTTACCCCAAAAAAGATTTTGCCAAAAAAAATTATATTGTATCAAGAACACCACTTGAAGAAATAAATGGCAAACAAGTTTATTGTTACAAATATTATTCTTTTTTACCATGCTGGATAAGCAGACTCATTTCTGGGTTTTCAATTGTCAAAGAAAACCAACCTTTCTTTTCTAGCTTGCTTACAAAAAATCTTTTGTGTTACAAAACAAACGATCCTGTTCAAAATAAAATAATTAAAAAATTTATTGAATCAATAAAATTCGTACCAATAGAAAATTCACTTTTTGAATTTGACAAAGCAGTTCAATCAGAAACAAAAATTGATGAAACAAGAAAAGGGCACGAAATGTTCATTGAAAAAAGAATAAAAGATGAAAACAGCTTCGTTGCTTCAGAATATGAAAAAACAAATTTAAAAGAAAAAATTAAATCTTGTTTAGTTCCTCATCAAAAAATTAATGAAAAACCAAATGTATCATTCAAAATGTTGAAAAAAATTTTTAGATTAAAAATAAAAAACTGTTGAACTTTAAACAAATCTTCAACAGCCAAAGTCGCTTAAATGCGATTTTTTTTATTATAATTTCAAAAGAGAATACTTGGACTAATTAATTATTAATTTTTTAATTTCAAAAAGAAAACTTTGCACTTTCAATTTTTTTTAATTTTGTTAAATGATTATTCTTATGCTTTCCCCTGAAGAAGCTTCTTGATAAGTCATCCAATAGCCAAATTCGTTTGGTTTTGCCACATCAACTGGAAGCCATTGAGCAAATTTTTCAATTTGTTTTGGTGGCTTGCCTGAATATATCCCAGGGATTCCGTAACAAACATATTTAAGTTTATCATTTTCGTTAATTGTTCCAACAACATAATGTTCATCTTCATTGTCAAGCCCAACACGCACCCATTTGCTAAAAGGTACAATTTTTTCAAGAAGTTCTTCTCTTGGATATGTTTCAAACAGTTCTTCAAGCTCTTCTTGAATTTGTTGATAAAAATCCTTTTCTTCTTTTGGTACTTCAAATTTTAATGCATTATTTAGGGTATTGTTTAAAGAATTTTCTTTGCTTTTTCCCGTCAAATTTTCAGTTGTAAGCATCTTTGATTGTTCGTTTTTTTTAATTTCTGAATTAAAGCTTTTGTCTTCAAACTTAATAGCCACTGGTTTTTTTTCGCATGGGCTAGCCACCTTATTGTTTTCCGCATCATAAAATGCCTTTCGGTATGGACAATTTGTACAAGAAAAACAAACATCAGTTTTTTTAATTTCTTCATCAATTTCTTTGTCAATTTCTTCTTGATTTTCTAGATAAATTTCATTTTCATCAAGAGCAGTTTCAACATTTCGAATATTTGATTTTTCTTGCAAAAGTTCAGAAGAAAAAGCAAGCCTATTTTCCACTGTTTGCGTCATAGATTCATTATATGATCCAACCAAAATTGGAACTGCTTTTCCCTTTTCAATTTGAATAAGAGCACAAGAAAATGAATTTAATGAAATATTTTCCAAAATATTAAAATTGTATAACATTGAACCTTTTGGAGTTAAACCACATTTTGTTACTTTTCCATTTTCTGGCAAAAAACCAAGAGTAAGAATACCCTCTGGATTAGAAGAAAAATTGTATAATTTAACAGTTCCTTTGTATTCATCTTCGCTTTTTTCAAGCGTCAAAACTGCCTTCTCTTTATTTTGTCCCTTACCCGATAAAACAACTGTTTTTTTTAAAAACATTTTTAGTTACCTCTTCTAATAAATGATATTATATCAAAAACAAAATAGAACACTTTTGTCCTATTTTGCCGATTAATTATATAATATGAACGAAAAAAAATTTTGTTGTAGAATTACTTGTTTAAAACAATTTGTATTTTCTCAGACAAAAAATTTAAGTTGTAGATATTTTGTTTATTACTGCGTTCACAACCACAAGTTCCATGCCAGTGAAGTCTAAAAATATGTTTACTTCTGAATTTAAAAGCGAAGAAGCCATTTTTTTGTTTTTTGAGATTGCAAAGGTGCAATTAACAAGTTTTGTTCTTGAAACATTGAAGATTTCACCACTTTCATGCACAAGTTCGTAGCTTCCTTGATAAGCACAATTAGAGCAAGTGCAAGAAGTCATATTCTGCACAGGACAATGACAAATTGTCATCAAATTTTCTCTTCCAAACGCAAAGTAATAGCACTCCATAACAGACATACCATTAAGTTTTTTGCAATCACCATCACTAAGTTCAGTTGAAACAACATTGCAAACAACTCCAAACTGTTGAAGGAAATTGATTGATTGAGAATTAAAGATGTTCATGTTTGGACCAGCAATAATTGATCTGCCAGAAAGCATGTAGCCAAGACCATAAAGATTATTTATAACAAGTCCAAGTCCGCTGACACCATTCAAAATTTCTTCAATCAAAGTTGTGTCTTTTGAAGATGCAAATGACGGCAAAAACAAATATGAAATTTTGCTATTATCAAATGTTTTTACTTTTTCAACAAAACTTTTCACAGTGTCAATGCTAAATATTGGCGGATTGAAAGCTATGTAATCACTTTTTTTAACAAGTTCATTTGAAAGTTGATTTTCGTTAGAAAGGCAAACCATCACATTTTGCTTGTGATCTTCCATGCTTCGAAATTTATTGATTTCATTTCCACAAAAAGCATAGATGCCAATATTTTTGTTAAATCGATTTTTGTAGTCTTTAATAATGAGATTTGTAAGATTGCTTAAGGCTTTTCTTCTCATTGAATTAATTTCCATAATTCTTAAAAAAATGTTGCTGGCACTCACATCGACTGACAAAAATTCAAAAATTTCTCCACCAGTTTTGCAAAGTTGACTTCTGATTTGTTCTTCATCTACTGCTTGATTAATTGCATTTTCAACAATTTCATCACCTTCAACTGTTACACTCAAATCTTTATATTCAACAGTAAGTTTTGGTTTTTCATTTGGATTTGCAACAAAAAATCCAACCACACCGAGTTTTTTTCTTCTGCTGATTGCTTCCTTTTCTTTGTTAAACTGAGTAATGATTCTCACTTCATCATTTTCTTTCACAACATTTGTGGTGGTTAAAGAAAACTCATCAGCACGAGTTTGCTTAATATCAAAAACACCAATTGAGCAAACTTCAACTCCATTTCTTAAAAATTTTAGTCCATCACCTTTTGAAAGAGGCAAAATTGAAGATATTCTAACAACATTAAATTTTTTGCCTTGCGAAAACATAATAACTTTTCCAACATGAACACCAATGTTTGATGGAACATATTTATAGATAAATTTTTTCTCACTAGTTTTGCAAGCAGTGCCATCAAGATAAGCTTCACAGAAATCGCCACGGTTAAAAGCTTGTTTCAAATCTTCAACATGTTTTTCTTTTGTAACAAAATTGTCGTTAACAATTTCTGAGTAAATTCTTGTTGCTTCAGCAATATAGGCAGGTCGCCTTGCCCTTCCCTCAATTTTGAATGAGCAAATTCCAGCATTTGCAAGTTCTTTTAATCGGTGAGTCAAACATATATCTTTGGCTGACAAAAGATATCCTTCATCAAGGATTCGACCATCTTTTTGGGCTTTGTAAAAGTGTCTACATGGTTGAGCACATTCACCTCTGTTTGCACTTTTTCCCGTTAGACAATGTGAAAGTTTGCAATTTCCAGAAAACGCAACGCAAAGAGCCCCTTGAACAAAAAATTCAAGTTCAAGTGAAGTTTCTTTTTTAATTTTAATAATTTCTTCAAGAGTAGTTTCTCTTGACAAAACAACTCTCTTAATTCCAATTTTTTGTGCAACCAAAGCTCCAAGCACATTATGAATTCCCATTTGAGTTGAAGCATGAATTTCAATTGAAGGGAAAATTTTGTGCACAAGTCCCACCATGCCAATGTCTTGCATAATGAAAGCATCAATCCCAACATTTGTTCCATCATAAATAATTTTTAAAACATCATCAATTTCGTCTTCTTTAACAAGTGTGTTAACCGTTAAATAGACTTTGACATCAAACATATGTGCGTAAGGAACAAGTGTGGCAAGTTCATCAAGAGTAAAATTTGTTGCAGCATTTCCACGAGCATTAAAACTTTTCATGCCTAAGTAAATTGCATTTGCACCATTATGAATAGCTGCCAAAAAGCCTTCTTTATCTCCAGCTGGAGCTAATATTTCAACCATTTTTTCTCCTATTATTTCAAAACAATAACAGATATACCGGGATTACAAAATTTTAGATCTTCATCACCAGCACAATCAGGAACTCTTAAACAAAGTTCAAAAACCTTTTCATTGGCAATGTTCCAATCATTTCCAAAAAAAACATCTTTAATTAAATTTTTTTGCTTTGCTTGGAAAAAGTATTCTTTAATTCTGTAGAAAATCAAACCACCAGAGCCATGAGAACCATATCCATGAACAACTTTAACAACCTTAACTCCAGCTTTGGAAAAATTTTCTAGTTCTAATTCCAAAATTTTTACAGCATCATCTGCTGCTGGCATGTTTTCTTTCAAATTAAAAATTGCCATTTCTTTCATTTTTGCCTCTTTCATCATTTTAACATAACAAAAGTTTTAAGGCAACAATGAAAACACTCACAAAGAAAAATGATTAGTAAATTTGTTGACATTGTCTTTTATGATTAAAACCATTAAAAACCGACATTTTCTTAAACTATAAAAGTTTATAAGTTTACAAACAAAGAAATAAAATGCATGCAAATTTAACAATAATCATTAATTTATTTACATAATTAACCTTAAAAAATTGAAAAATAGTTAAAATTATTAGAAAAACGACTGATTTTTTTACAAAATTCGAATTTTGAACAAAAAAAGTGCTTTTTTGTTTGCTAATTTTTTTTATATGTTTTATAATAATTTCAGCCTAAAAGAAGAAGGCAAATATGTGAACCACGATTATTGGTTTCAAAAGGAAGGTAAAAAGGCTTGAATATTACAGATATCAGAATTCGTCAAGTCAAAAAAGAGGACACAAAACTGAAAGCAGTTGCCTCAATCACAATAGACGAGTGTTTTGTGATTCATGACATCAAAATTATTGAAGGGAGAGAAGGCTTGTTTCTGGCAATGCCAAGCAGAAAAACTCCTGAGGGCGAATTCAAAGACATTGTTCACCCATTGAACACTGAAACTCGTGAGTCTTTGCGTACGGCTATTCTTGCAGCATATGAAAAAGAACAAAAAAGTATTGCTGAAGGAAAAGAAGAAATCAAAGCTACAGAAGAACCAAAAGAAAGCAAATAAACAAAAGATAATCTTTTATAAGGAAACAGAAAAGCATTTTGCTTTTCTTTTTTTTGTATGTTACAAGTTTAAAAATAACAAAAATATTTTTCTTTTATATTTGCTGATTTGTTATGTTCAATTTAATTTGTATTGAGGTTTTTTATTAACAATTGTCAAAATTTAATTTGACAACCAAATCCAATCTTTTCACAACTTTTTCTATCACTTTTAAATCATTAGTTTTTTGAAATGTTGCTTAGCAATTAAATTTTAATTATTTACAATTTTTATTTAATTTTTTTTAAAGCAAAAAACAAAAAATTTTACTTTGTAATTGAAACAAATTTATTCACCTAAAAAAACAGTAAGTCATATCATGACATTATGAATAGTAATATGTTATTTCACTTCATTGGAATCGGTGGCATTTCAATGAGTGCTCTTGCTGTTATGCTTTCTAAAAAAGGTTTCAAAGTTCAAGGCTCAAATCTTGAAGAAAATGATGAAACAGCAATGCTACAAACTCATGATATACATATATTTTTTGACCACAAAGCAAGCAATATTGAAAATGCAGATGTTGTTGTGTACAATTCTGCAATAGGTGAAAGCAACCCTGAACTCGCATATGCCAAAGAAAAGGGATTGCTAATTTTGACAAGAGCACAAATGCTTGCAAGCATATCCAAAGATTTTGAAAATTGCATTGCAATTTGTGGTTCGCATGGCAAAACGACAACAACTTCAATGATTGCTCATATTCTTACTGATGCTGGCAAGAAACCAACAGTTCATGTTGGTGGAGTGATGAGAAATTATAACTCAAATTTTTTAATAGGTGACAATAAGATTTTTGTTACAGAAGCCTGTGAATATAAAAACAATTTTCATGCCCTTTCTCCATCAACTTTGGTTGTTTTAAACATTGAAGCTGATCACCTAGATTTTTTTAAAACATTTTCAGCAATTGAGAAGTCTTTTCAAACAATGGTTGAGAAAAGTCAAAGTGTTGTCATTTTTTCTGACACAAATCTTTCTTTGCCAAAAAAAACTGTTTTGTTTTGTACAGAAAGCCACATTTGTAACAAAGAAGAAATAACTTTGCAAGACAAACCAACTCTTTGGGCTTCAAATTTATG
>Ga0172378_10006496_pt1 | contig 10924 bp, 9 predicted proteins | sample GrowelOW332metaG_FD_119755 | JGI IMG/M metagenome (GOLD analysis project Ga0172378, IMG submission 119755) | Groundwater microbial communities from an aquifer near a municipal landfill in Southern Ontario, Canada - Pumphouse #3_1 metaG | ecosystem: Environmental > Aquatic > Deep subsurface >... | reverse complement strand
TTTCACAGGTTTTGGTTCTTTCAAAGCAAAGAAGCGTGCCGCTCGTTCAGGTATTAACCCTGCAACAAAGCAGGCTATAAAAATTCCTGCAAGTGTCGTTCCTAGTTTTAAGGCTGGGAAAGGCTTGAAAGACGCTGTAAACAAATAGTAAATTTATTATTCTTTTTTTAAAAAAGGGGGTCAAATTACCTCCTTTTTGTTTTGTGATTTTTTTTAAATGTGCTAGAATGTTTTAAAAGGAAAAATTATGAAAATAGGTAATGTAGAATTAAAAAGTAAATATGTTTTAGCACCTATGGCTGGTTTTACCGAGGTTGCTTTTCGTTCTATTTGTATGGAGGCAGGAGCGGGCTTAACCACTACTGAAATGGTAAGTGCAAAAGGCTTAATATATGGCTCGGAAAATACAGAAGAGTTGTTGAGATTTGAAGCAAATGAGAGCCCAAAAGCAGTGCAATTATTTAGTAATGAAGCAGATATAATTGCCGATGCTGTTATGCACCCAAGTATTCAAAATTTTGATATAATTGACATAAATATGGGTTGTCCAGTTCCAAAAATTGTAAAAAATGGTATGGGTTCAGCACTTTTGCGTGAGCCTTTAATTGCAAGTAAAGTGGTGGAAAGTTGTGTTAAACATACAAAAAAACCCGTTACTGTCAAAATGAGAGTTGGTATAGAAGGAATGACTATAAATTTTGTTGATTTTGCTAAGTTGATGCAGGATAGTGGTGCTAGTGCTATAACTGTTCACGGAAGAACCAGAGAGCAAATGTATATGGGAGAAGCGGACTGGGAGAAAATAGATAAAATTGCAAAAAATGTAACAATACCCGTATTTGGAAACGGAGATATAAATAATGCAAAAACCGCAATTGAAAAAATAAATTCGACCAGTTGTCAAGGATTATCAATAGGTAGGGGTGCTTTGGGTAACCCGTGGATATTTGGAGAGTTATGTGGGAAACCGTACGAAAAGACTCCTATGGAAGTGATACAAAAGCATTTGGATATAATGCTAAAATATTATCCTGCAAAAATAGTTTATCCTGCGATGAGAAAGCATTTTTCTTATTATATTCGTTATAAACGCAATAGTAAAGTATTGCGAGATTTAATAAATAGAGCGGAAAATTATGATGAAATCCTAGAATTATTAAAAAAGGCTTTTGAATAATAAAATGGGTGAAATCATTTGCTACTTTTTGTACTATTTAGTAATATTATAAATATAACTTGTGAAAGTTTATTTTATGAAAAATTTTTACGAAATCAAATATATTTTATAAAATTTTTTGTTTAGGTATTATTTAATAAAAGATGAATTGTTTTTATAAAATTCCTCGATTATTGTATCAAAAATTTGAAAAGATTTTTGTTATTATTTGGGTATAATAAAAATAAGGAGAAATTACTAGTTATGTCATTGTTTTACAATATAATTTTAGCACTTGCTGGCTTGGGCGTTTTATTATATGGTGTGCGGTTACTAAATGTAAGTTTGGAGTCAACACTAGGAGTGGGGTTTAAGAGGACTCTTACTTCGGCTGCAAGTAGCAAATTCAAAAGTTACTGGCTAGGTGCTGGTGTTACTACTTTAACTCAAAGTAATACATTGACTCTGTCAATGGTAACAGGTTTTGTTAATGTTGGTACTATTAGTCTGGGGGAAGGTTTGGCTATCGTTTTGGGAGCGAACCTAGGTTCTGCCTTGGCAATAGTGATTTTGGCTTTTGAGGCTATAAGTATTATCAAAATTTTGTCTATTTTGTGTGTAATTGCAGCATTTATATTACTCATTTGCAAAAAGAATGCCGTGCAAAAAGTCGCTACTACTATGATGGGCTTTGGCTTGCTTTGTTTGGGGCTTACATTAGTGGGTGAACAAATGCAACAAATAGTAATGGTTCCTAGTGTTTATGCTTTTGTTTCGACTCTAACAAACCCTGCCTTATTGTTCTTAGCAGGTGCATTTATTTGCTTTATAACTGATAGTACATATGCAACTATTGCTATACTTATGGCACTTGTGGGAACAAGTACTCTTGCTGGTCCTATGGATATTCAATCAGCAATGATAATGTTTTTGGGTGCAAATTTCATCGGTGGATTGTCTACATATGCTTATACTATTTCGGGTACGACCAAAGATAGCAAGAGAATTTTATCGTTTCATGTTTTATTTAAAATGCTGGTTTCTATAATCTTCACCTTTATAATTATGATACCTTGGGTGGATTCTTTTTATCAATTTATGGGTGAACAGGCGGGACTTACTATTATATTAATTTATATTGTAATGATGATAGTGCCTGGATTAATAATGTTGCCATTCACTAACGGGCTAGCAAATTTGATGAAAAAAATTATTCCTAAAAAGAATAATGACGAAACTATTTATGATATTTTTATGCCTGATGAAAATGTTATCAAAATATTTGGTTTGGCATATGCGTGGGCAATGAAGTGTATAGGACAAATTTTACGAATGGAAACTGATTTGGCAGAAAAAATGGTAATGCGAATTAGTGATAAAAATTTTGATGAAAAAGGTTTGCCGGGAAAAATGAAAGCCTTGGATAAAATCATCAAAGTAATGTCAAATAATGTTATTAGAATTAGTGCAAATCAAAGTGAAGCAAATATAGATAAGATGAACATTTTGATGGGTATACTAAATGATGCAAATCATCTGTTGGAGAGAATCGAGAAATTATATAATTATGGTGCAACTTATAAAGATAAACCTCGAAGTATGACTGTAACCGAGGCAGAGAGTACCTTCCCTCAATGGATAAAATTAAGGGAGTTGGCGGAATTATTAATTGCTTTTGTGGCAAATATTAAAGATATGGATGAAAACGCAAAAGATAAAGCATTAAAAGAAATATTTGAAATAGGAAACAGAAATTCAAATGATAATGTAATTGCAAGGCAGGAATTATTCAAGGAATGTAAACTAAAATCCAGTTATGCAGACAGTAGTTTGTACTTGAATACTTTGCTAGCCTTTGAAAATATGAATACAGATATATCAAATATAGCAATTAGATTTGGTATTTTAGAAAGATAGAATGGAGGAGATATTATGTTTAATAAAATGACATTGAAAGATTTGGATTTGAAAGGTAGAAAAGTTCTTTTGAGGGCGGATTATAATGTGCCATTAAATTCTAATCAAAAGATAACAAATGATAAGCGTATTCGTGAGTCTGTGCCTACAATTCAATATTTACTTAGTCAGGGAGCGAAAATAATAATTTGTTCTCATTTAGGTCGTCCCGAAGGTAAAGTTATGCCAGAATATTCACTCGCACCGGTAGCAGACAGATTGCGTGAATTATTGCACAAACCTGTAATACTTACCCAAGATGTTGCTGGTACGGATACTTTTAAATATGTGCGTAATATGAAAGATGGCGATATTATTTTAATGGAAAATTTGAGATTTGAGCCAGGCGAAGAGGAGAATAATGCAGAATTTGCAAAAAGATTAGCAAGCGTTGCAGATGTTTATTGTGATGATGCTTTTGGTTGTATGCATAGAGCACACGCTAGTGTATCAAAAATTACAGAATTTTTGCCAAGTTGTGCAGGACTTTTAGTAGAAAAAGAAATGAATATATTTACCAAGACTATGGAAAATCCAGAGCGTCCTTTTGTTGTTGTTATAGGTGGGGCAAAAGTTAAAGATAAGATTAATCTTATTAGTAATCTGTTGAATATTGCTGATGTTGTTTTGATAGGTGGAGCAATGGCGTATACTTTTATGCGTGCAAAGGGTTATCCTGTTGGAAAATCGTTAGTAGAAAAAGATAAGATTGCACTTGCAAAATTATTAATGGAAAAAGCCGAAAAAACAGGCGTAAAAGTAATCTTGCCTGTGGACCATATTGTAACTGGTGAATTTAGTTTTTCCGCCGAATCAATTACAGTATCAACAGCAAAATTCCCTTCAAATGGTATGGGAATGGATATAGGCCCTAGAACTATTATAAAATACAGGCATTATATTAACAGAGCAAAAACTGTATTTTGGAATGGACCTATGGGAGTTTTTGAATTTCAAAAATTTGCAAAGGGCACAAATGCTATTGCAAAGGCAATGGCAAAATCAACTGCTGTAACTATTGTAGGTGGTGGTGATAGTGCCGCTGCTGTTGAGGCTTTGCAACTCCAAGACAAGTTGACTCATGTATCAACTGGTGGTGGAGCGGCTTTAAACTTGTTAGAAGGAATTAAATTACCTGGTATTGAGGCTTTACAAGACAAAATTTAGGAGTAATTAATGAAATATATTATAGGAAACTGGAAAATGAATGTTGACGCCGATTTGGTATCAAATTTTAATAAAAGTTTTAAAAAAGCCGACTTAAATAAAAAAGCCATTTTTGGTTTAGCCGTGCCTGCTATTTTTGTAGATGATATGAAAAAGGGACTTTCAAAAATTGATTGTCAAATAGGAACGCAAAATGTGAGTGAGCACGAAAAAGGTGCTTTTACTGGCGAAATAAGTGCCAAAATGTTAAAAGATAAAGGCGTAAATTTTTGCATTGTCGGGCATAGCGAAAGACGAGCAATGTATGGCGATACAAACGAAGTAGTAAATGCTAAAATAAATAGACTTTTGGAATGTGAAATTACACCATTACTGTGTATAGGTGAAACCTTGGAGGAATACGAAAAAGGTATTACAAAAGAGGTTTTAAAAAATCAACTGGTTAATAGTTTGGCAAATATTGAATCCAAAGTATTGTCGGGTTTAATTGTTGCATATGAGCCAGTTTGGGCAATAGGAACGGGAAAAACAGCCACAAATCAGGAAATTAAAAATTGTGTAGAATATATTGTTGGAATTTTAGATTCTATTCTTGGTAACAACAAAGTCCCTGTTCTGTATGGCGGAAGCGTAAACGAAAACAATGCAAAAGATATTTTGTCCATTCCCAATGTCAGCGGTGCATTGATAGGTGGAGCAAGTCTAAAAGTCGAGTCGTTTTTGGGTATTGCTAATTCAATTAAATAGGAGAAAAAATGAAAACAAATAAACCTATCGTTGGAATTATTTTAGACGGGTTTGGCGTGCGTAAAGATAAAAAAGACAATCCTTTTTATTTGGCAAAAATGCCTTTTTATGAAAGTATGCTAAAAAAATATCCAAATACAACCATTTTTGCTAGTGAGGAGTATGTTGGATTACCAAAAGGACAAATGGGAAATAGCGAAGTTGGGCATCTAACACTGGGTGCAGGTAGAGTGCTTTTTCAAGATTTGATGCGAATTAATAAAGAAATTCAAGATAATACTTTGGAAAAAAATCCAGTATTGTTAAAGCAGATTGAACGAGTGAAAACAAAAGATACTACATTGCATCTTATTGGTATGGTTTCAAATGGCGGGGTGCATAGTTCTTTGGAACACCTAATTGCTTTAATCAAAATTTTAGCGAAAAAAGGTGTTCAAAAAGTAAAAGTTCATTGTATTTTGGACGGAAGAGATACCCCCGCAGATTCAGGCAAACAATTTGTTCAAAAGTTACAAATAAAACTAAATGAATCTGGCGTGGGTGAAATTGCAACCTTGATAGGTAGATTTTATGCAATGGACAGAGAAGACCGTTGGGATAGAACAGAAACTGCATTTAATCTATTTTGTTATGGAAAAGGTGAGATAAAAGCAAATACTTTTGCTGATGCCTTTACTCTAATATATGGAAGAAAAGTAAGTGATGAATTTGCACCGCCTTTTGCAATAGGTGGTTATAGTGGTATGAATGATGGTGATGAAATTTTGTTTTTCAATTTTCGTCCCGACCGTATGCGTCAACTTAGTAGTGCTTTTGCAAACAAAAATTTTATTTCATTTAAACGAGGCAAAATGCCAAAATTGATACTTACCTCTATGTGTGAGTATGATAAAAGAGTCAAGAATATAGAAGTATTTTTCAAGGAAATAACACCAAAAAATACTTTATCGCAATATTTATCAAATCTAGGTTACAAACAACTAAAATTAGCCGAAACTACGAAATATGCACATGTTACATATTACTTTAATGGTGGTATTGAAAAACCTTATCCAAATGAGGACAGAAAATTAATCGAAAGTAAAAATGTAGTTAATTTTGCTGATTATCCTGTAATGCGTGCACCCGAAATTACTGCTACTTTGACATCAAATATAGAAAAAGGGCATTATGACTTTATTTTGGTAAATTATAGTAATGGTGATATGATAGGACATACAGGAAATATGGAGGCTTGCGTCAAGACTTTGGAAACTTTGGACGAGTCTTTGAAAAAAGTAGTAAGTTGTGCTGAAACAAATGGATATACTTGTATCATTTTGGCTGACCACGGTAATATTGAAGACGAAGGCGGGGCAAATAAAACTACTCATACTACAAATCCCGTGCCTTTTATAGTTACCGATAGAAAAGTAACTCTAAAAAATGGAACTTTTGCCTTAGATAGTTTTGCTCCAACTATTCTTGATTATATGGATATAGAAAAACCAAAAGAAATGACAGGTCAAAGTATTATAGAAAAGATTTCAAACTAATAGAGGTTGACAAAATATAAACTTTCTACTATAATATTTCTACAAAAGGATAAAGCAAATGATTAGTTTGATTGCAGATATTTGGAATACTATTATAAATACTTTATTTCGTAGCATTTCTCCCACACTAAAAGGCTTTTTGGTTGGGATATTTTTGCTTGGTGCTTTTTGGTTTTTGGCAAAAAGTATAAATACAGGTAAAAATTCTACCGAAGTTCCATTATTTTTGGGAAAATTCGTTTTGTTTATATTATTTTTTACCTTAGCAATTTTGTATGCTATTCTGTAAAGAAACTTTTTCAAAATACTTGTAAAAAAGATATACTTATGTTACAATAACTATTATTTGATAAATGTGAAATATCTAATTATTTGGAGGACTTATGTTTAACTTGTCAACATTTTTATTAGGGGCTAGTACATCTCCCTTGCCTGATTGGGTAACATCACTATTGCCAGTGTTACAGTACATTTTTATAGGTTTTGTAGCATTAGGTTCAATAGCAGTGATACTTTTGGTATTATTTCAACAAAGCAACAGCGGTGGCGGTTTGAATGCTGTTAGTGGAGTTACGGAAACTTATTTTGCCCAAAATAAAGGTAGAACAAAAGAAGGGCGTTTAAAAAGAGCAACTACAATCTTGGCAATAATTATTGCAGTAGTTACTTTGCTTTACTTCTTATCATTGCAAATAGTTAATCCGTTTTCATCGTAAGAAATATGTAAAGAGGAGTGGCATTTTTGCTCCTCTTTGTTTTTAATATAAAAAAGTAGGTAAGATATGCAGGAAGCAGTTAGTTTTATAAAAAATCATAGTTTGGATTACCATACACAAGCAGAAATTGCAAAAGCATTGAGTGATGGCTTGAATATGTCATATACTGATGCTTATGTTTTGGTTACAGATATGCAGAACAAAGGCGTTTTGGTTCAAGTTGGAGCACAAAATAAACTTGTTTTAAGTGAAACCCTTGGATACAAGACAGGGCGTCTTGTCGGTAACTCCCGAGGTTTTGCTTTCTGTAAATTAGATGAGGAACATCCTGATGTTTTTATTCCTCATTGTAACTTAAAAACGGCATTGCACAAAGATATCGTTTTGATAAAAGTTACACCAAAAGGTGAACAGTATGAGGGTGAAGTTATCAAAGTTTTGGAACATTCAAATCAAAACATTGTAGGGAAAATAGAAATAGTAAAACCAAAATTAGCATTTGTAAAGCCTGATGATACGCATTTTTGGTGTGATATTTTGGTACGGAATGCAGAAAAGTTCAAAGTTGTCGATGGTGATAAAGTGGTTTGTCGTATAAAGACTTACAAAACTGGCGATAAAAATCCGCAAGGTGATGTCGTTGAAGTCTTGGGACACGATGATACACCCGCACTTGCGATGTTATCTATTATTAGAAATAACAATTTGTATGAAGAATTTGAACCCGAAGTTTTGGCAGAAGCGAAAAATATGCCTGCTTCTATCAATCCAAAAGACAAGGAAGGTAGAGTCGATTTTACAAATGAGCATATTGTAACTATTGATGGTGAAGATACCAGAGATATTGATGATGCAGTTGGTATAAAAGTAAATGATGACGGCACTTATACCTTGGGTGTACACATTGCTGATGTGGCACATTATGTGCGACCAGACAGTATGTTGGACAAAGAGGCATACCGCCGTGCTACGAGTGTTTATTTTCCTGATTTGGTTTATCCTATGCTTCCAAGAGAATTGTCAAATGGTATATGTTCATTGAACCCAAAAGTTGAAAGGCTGACCTTATCCGTAGTTATGAAAGTAAACAATGAGGGTGATGTTGTTGACTACAAGATTTGTGAGGGTGTTATAAAATCAAATGAACAGATGACTTATAAAAATGTTTATGCAGTATTACAAGGGGATGCTGAGGCCTGCAAAAGATATGATTACCTTGTTGATGACTTTAAAAATATGGAAAAACTTCACAATATTTTATATGCAAAGCGTAGAAAGCGTGGTTCACTTGATTTTGATTTGCCTGAATGCAAGTTCGATATGGACGAACAAGGACATGTTTTGAATGTGAAATTGTTTGAAAGAAATACTGCACACTTGTTGATTGAGTCATTTATGCTTTTAGCGAATGAAACAGTTGCAGAGGCTATGTGCAAAAGGGAGATTCCATTTATTTACCGTGTACACGAACAACCAGATGCACAAAGAATGTTTGAATTTTTTACCTTTATTCAGGGACTGAAATTGAAAATAAACAACACACCTGAAAAAGTTACGCCAAAAGATTTGCAATTATTATTGACACAAATAGAAAACGAACCTTATGCTCCTATGATTAATCAGGTTATGTTGCGTAGTTTACAAAAAGCAAGATATGCTAGTAAAAATCTGGGACACTTTGGTATTGCTGCAAAATATTATTGTCATTTCACTTCACCTATTAGGCGTTATCCAGATTTGTCTATTCATAGAATCATCAAATCTATTGTTTTGCGTGAACCTTCTCCTGCTTGGTTATCTTTCTTGAATGACTGGGTAGTAGAGGCGAGTCAACAATCTAGTGAAAGAGAAAAATTAGCAGAAGTGGCAGAAAGAGAAGTTGATGACCTCAAAAAAGCCGAGTATATGCAGGGGCATATTGGTGAGGAATTTGAGGGAATGGTAACAGGACTTACAAGTTTTGGAGTATTTGTGGCTTTACCAAATACTATTGAAGGTTTGTGCTCTATGGAAAACTTGCCAACAGATAACTATATGTTATTTGAAAAGCAATACAAGTTGGTAGGTTCAAGAAATTCTTTTCAATTAGGAGATACTGTAAAAGTAACTGTTGAATCTTGTAACTTGATGAAAAGACAAATTTCATTTAAAATGGTCGAAAAAGTCGCAAAATAAAAATTTTTAGACAAATTTCTACATTAGTAAAATTTTCTATAAAGGGTATTGAAAATTTTTATATTTGTGGTATAATATAGAGGTAGCAATGAAGATAATTACTACAAATAAAAAAGCACATTTTGAATATTTTGTGCTGGAAGAATTCACTGCGGGTATCTCTTTGGTTGGTAGTGAGGTAAAATCTATAAGAAGTGGGTATGTCTCAATTAATGATTGTTATGTACAATTTCGAGGTGGAGAGGCTTTTATTATAAATATGTATATCAAAAATTACCCTTATACCACACAGTATGAACTTGATGAGCGTAGAACGCGTAAACTGTTATTAAACAAAAGAGAAATTAATTATCTTTTGGGTAAAGTAACAGAAAAAGGCTTGACTGTGATACCATTAAAGTTATATTTCAATCAAGGTTTAGTAAAAGTTGAAATAGCACTTTGTAAAGGTAAACAGTTGTATGATAAGCGACAAACACTCAAAAAACGGGATATTGAAAGAGATATTGCAAGAGAATTAAATTAAACCTTTTGACCCCTTTATTATGGGGGCGTACAGGTTTTGACAGGTAGTAGAGAAAATTTGCTAGCACGCCGCAGGTATCGTCTGCGTTAAAACGATAAATAAATATAAATGCAAACAAAAATGCGACTTACGGGTACAACACTGCTTATGGCAATGTTGCTTATGCGTAAAACATTAGTCAAAGATTAATTTGACTCGTTCAATGAGAGTTGATTAGCAACTAGGGCTTTCATTGGGCGTCAATTACTAGATTGCTCTTGCTGATTTTTGCCTAGAAATTAGACAAGTAAAATAGGCTAGACAAAACTTGTTTGTTAATTTAAAAAGTTTTGTTAAAATTTAAAAATTATCTAAGCGTGTAGTAAGGCAGATGTATCACTATTTGGACATGGGTTCGATTCCCATCGCTTCCACCAATTAGTAAATAATTCTAAAATACAATTAGAAAAATATAAGGAGTAAGCAAATGATACTTTCAACATTAAATTTGGGTGCAATGGAACTGTCCGAGGCAGTTTTGAGCGTTTTAGCAATTATTGCATTTGTAATTGCTGTTGCGTTTGTAATAGTTGTTTTAGTGGATTTGTTGTTGTCAATAATTGACCCAAATAGTAAGGGTATTGTTTTCCGTAGACATGTGGGAGAAGAAAAAGAACTTCCTAGTCGTCCAAAAGTTTTAAAGACTAACGCACCTGATGAAGGTTTTAAATATGATGAAGAACTTGATGAAAGACCTGTAATCAAAAAAGATGTAAACAACTGGGATGATGAGTTGGCTAATAGCGAGCAGGAAAGTTTACTTGCTGGTAAAGATGGATTGTTTGATGAAGAAGATGGACTTGTTGAAGACCATAAGGAATTCAAAGATTCTCGTGCCGAAGCAATAGAAAAGCGTAAAAAAGAATTTGAAGACTTTGATACAATGTTTGGTGAGGAAGAAGCACCA
>Ga0172378_10006495_pt1 | contig 10925 bp, 11 predicted proteins | sample GrowelOW332metaG_FD_119755 | JGI IMG/M metagenome (GOLD analysis project Ga0172378, IMG submission 119755) | Groundwater microbial communities from an aquifer near a municipal landfill in Southern Ontario, Canada - Pumphouse #3_1 metaG | ecosystem: Environmental > Aquatic > Deep subsurface >... | reverse complement strand
TCGTTCCTCGCTTTGTTGGAGGATAAATTTTTGACTGTAACGAAGAAGATGGGCGAGAGACAGGTTATTTAAGGGACCTGAAAGTTAAATCTCTTCCGGAAGATAGGTCTGTTCCTCCTCCTTGCGTTCTCTCGCAAATTCTCGCATATCCATGTTCTCATCGGTTTCGTCGATGATCTCTCTGCCCATGATCTCCTCAATGGTGTCCTCAAGCGAGATGACGCCCACCATCGTTCCATACTCATCGACCACCACAAAAAGGTGTTGATGGCGGTCGAAAAAATCACGCAGAATTGTGTCAAGCCGCGCGGTTTCCGGCACAAAATGTGCCTCGATGCGGAACTCTGCGAGTCGCATGGACTTCTTGTCCTCAGCAGCTGCCTGCAGTACGTCCTTGCGCATAATCAGGCCGGTTATGTTATCCTGTTCTTTAATGTAGACCGGGATCCGGCTGTGACTGCTCAGTTCGGTGAGCATCTCCATGGCGTCAGCCACGGAGAGGGATTCATCAAGGGTGAAGGTGACGGTACGCGGGGTCATTACATCACGCACGCTTTTTGTCTTGAGATCAAGAATGTTGCGGATTACCAGCTCTTCGCTCTCCTCAATATCTCCAGATTCCAGTGAGAGCGAGGCGATGGTCTGCAGCTCCTCGGAGCTGATGGATTCATCCTTGCGCTGTGGCAGAATTTTCATCAGCAGGCGGCAGAGCCAGACTATTGGTTTGAGGATGATCACCATACTGCGAATCGGCCATGCGACAATGGGTGCGAGCACATGGGCGTAGGTGACACCAATGGTTTTCGGCAGGATCTCTGAAAATATGAGAATGGAGAAGGTAAAGAGGCCTGAGAAGAGAAAGAGGTTTCCCTCGCCGAATAATTTGGCTGCTGCTGCTCCGGCCACGGCCGCGCCGATTGTATTGGCGATGGTGTTCAGGGTGAGAATGGCGGTAATCGGTTCTTCAATATCAGAACGCAGTTCATAGAGCAGCCCTGCGGCCGGGTTGCCCTCTTTTTTCAGCATTTCAACCTGACTGGAACTGATGGAATAAAGCACTGCTTCGCAGACGGAGCAGAGGGCAGAGACAATAATGGCAAGGGTTACAGAAATAACAAGGGTGTGCAGCACGGGGGGGCAACCTCCTGAATTAATTTATGGGGCGTGTGAGAGAGAAGATGGAGTATTTTCCGGGAACCTCAATGTCCTCCTGGAAAAAGGGTGACATGTTCTTATAATGTAAGTCGTTTTCAGACAAAGTACCAGAAAGATTCCATATTGAAAAAACAGTTTTGCGTAAGGAGATTACAAGATGAAAATTGAGATTGTGGAAGTTGCAGAGCGTAGAAGCTGGGAGAACGCTGACCTCCTTGCGGTATTTGGTGTGAGTAAAAAGGAAAAAGTCAGCTTTGATGCGACCGGCGACAGCCTGCTGGGTCGGCTCATACCGTCGGCGGTATTGAGCGATTTTGAGGCAAAAGCGGGTGAAAGCCTGTTCTTTTATCCCCTTGAAAGTGAACAGGGTGAACCCTCACCGGTAAAGAGAATGCTCTTCGGCGGGCTGGGGAAAAGCGCCGACCGTGAGGATCAGGATAACTGCGCTGAGCTGTTGCGCCTGGCAGGTGGCAATATCGCAGCCTCCTGTGCAACTGGAAAAGTGAAAACCCTCGCCGTGATGATTCCGCAGGTGAAAGGGCTCAAAAGTGATTTTTTTGCCGAGCACCTTTTAGAGGGGCTGCTCCTTGGTCTTTACCGCTTCACCAAATATAAAAATGAGAAAAACAAAGAGAAGAAGGAAATCATTCCCGCCACAGTACACCTGCTCGCTGAGAAAAAGACTTCCTCTCTGAGCAAGGCTATCAGCCGCGCAGAAAATGCTGCCCGTGCCGCCAACACGGCTCGTAATATGGCCAACGAGCCCGGCAATGGATGGACTCCCTCAGACTTTGCAACCTTTGGCAAGAAAGTAGCGCGGCGCAAGCATGTCAGCTGCAACGTTCTTGACAAAACGGCGATGAAACGGCTTGGTCTTGGTGGAATTCTCGGGGTGAATCAGGGGTCTCATGAGGCGCCAAAGCTGGTTATTGTGGATTACTGCCCGGAGAAATACAGCAAGACTGTGATGCTGGTGGGAAAGGGGATAACCTTTGACTCTGGCGGGGTTTCGCTGAAGCCTGGCGCTGGTATGGAGGATATGAAATATGACATGTGCGGTGGGGCGGCTGTTCTCTCAGCTCTGGATGCCATCGCCGTCGAGAAACCCGGTGTGCGGGTGATCGGTCTCGTTCCCTCCACCGATAACATGGCTGGCGGCGGGGCGCTCAAGCCGGGGGATATTATCACCCATTACGGCGGAATTACCTCTGAAATTGAGAATACCGACGCCGAAGGACGGCTAATTCTCGCTGATGCCCTTGCCTACGGTATTGCCCAGTTCGAGCCGGACTGCGTTATCGACCTCGCTACCCTTACTGGTGCGGTGATAATCGGCCTCGGTCACCATCTTACCGGTATCCTCAGTAACGATGACGACCTCTGCAACGCCCTGATTGCGGCTGGGGCCAGGGTGGGGGAACCGCAATGGCGTCTGCCGCTGGGAAAAGAGTATGAAAAACAGATCGAATCGAGGGTGGCAGACATTAAGAATACCGGCGGTCGTCCGGCGGGAACTATCACCGCCGCCGAGTATCTGCACAAATTTATCGGGAAGACACCCTGGGCCCATCTCGATATTGCCGGTACCGCGTGGGATTTCACCGAGAAATCCTACGTTCCTAAAGGACCCAGTGGCATCGGTACCCGGACGCTGATCGAGTTTATTCGCAGCCTTTGAGAAAAAGGTAGAAACGAAATGCTCTGTAACGGAACCGTTTCAGTGTGTTTCCTGCAGCTTGACCTGCAGAAACAGATTGGCATACTCAACCACATCTCCATCGGCAAGCTGGTGACCGCGGCGTAACTCAAGTTCGCCGTTTACCTTCACTTCACCTTCGGTGATGCGAATCCTTGCCTCAAAGCCATCCTGAACGGCATCGGCAAATTTAAGAAACTGCCCGAGGCGGATAGGCAATGTGCGAATGAAAACGGGTTTGATATCCATGGAATCCAGAGGTTAAAAAATATGGAGAAGAAACGCTTTCTTGTTGCGTTGTTGCTGCTTTTCTCCAATAATAGGCTGTTGAACATACACAATTTCACCTACAATAACATCTATCAAAGGAGTTTTAAAATGGATTTTGTCTCTCTCAGCAAGAAAGCGGCTCTTATCGGTGCCACGCTCTTCTGCCTCACCGGCTGTATGCAGAGTTCGGGGTCGGGGGGCTCTTCCAGTGACCTCGACAGTCCGGACACCGTGGCTACCGTGGTTGAAAACTATCCCGATATTGAACTTCCCATCGAAATGAAAGCCGTGCCGAAAAACAGCATGGGTCTCTCCACCGACTCTTTCCAGGGCGGGATTCATCAATACTCCGGCCGGGTCGATGTGGAATCTTTGCGTGACTACGTCCTCGCTTCCATGCGAAACCACAAATGGAAACTGGTTGGGGAAGCAAGCTATGAGAATACCATGCTGGCCTTCAGTAAGCCGAATCGTACATGCCTCGTTGTGCTCAAAAAAGGCTTGTTTGGTAAGAGCATTGTTACCCTCTACGTTACCGTTGATGTTACTGCCTCCAGCCGACTCAACCCCTTTGGTGAGCCGGTAAGCAATTAATTTCAGGGTATTTCAAGTTCAGGCGTTTATGTCCAGCCTTCCTGTATGTAAATTGCGGGAAGGTTTCTTTATATCTGCGGAGATGGAATATGTGTGGAATAGTTGGTTATTGCGGACCAAAACGGGTTGTACCTGTGTTGATTGAGGGATTGCGCCGTCTGGAATATCGTGGATACGACTCTGCCGGTATTGTCTATCTTGAGGATGGCAAACTGGTCAAACACCGGGCGAAAGGAAAACTGGCTGAACTGGAGGCGATCATTGGTGACGCCATCATCGCTGATTCCCATATCGGTCTCGGTCATACCCGCTGGGCTACCCACGGTGCACCCACTACGGAAAATGCCCATCCCCACAGCGATTGTACCGGTGAGCTGGTAGTAGTTCACAACGGTATTATTGAGAACTACCACTCCCTGCGCGACGAGCTGAAAGCCAAAGGTCACACCTTTACCTCAGAAACCGATACGGAGGTGATTGCCCACCTCATTGAAGAGTATCTTGAAAATGACCTGGTTGCCGCCGTGAAAAAGGCGGTGAAACGTCTTGAAGGCTCCTTTGCCACCGGTATCCTCTGGGCGAAACAGCCCGATACGCTCATTGCCGTGCGCAATCAGAGTCCGCTGGTATTGGGTGTCAGCGATGGGCAGGGGACCTTTCTTGCCTCTGATATTCCCGCGCTCCTGCCCTACACCAATGAGGTTATCTTCCTTGAAGATATGGAGATGGCAGTGCTCACTGCCACGGAGCGCAAGGTTTACTCCCTTGAGACGGGTACTGAGATTGACAAGGAGGTGCAGAAGATAGACTGGAATGCCTCCATGGCCGAGAAGGCAGGTTATAAACATTTCATGCTCAAGGAGATCTATGAGCAGCCGCAGTCGATCATTAATACAGTAAGCGGTCGCCTCGACCTCGAACACGGCACGGTCAACCTGCCGGAGATTAACCTCAGCAGCGGGGACCTGGAGAAGATAGACCGTATTGTCATCGTTGCCTGTGGGACCTCCTGGCACGCTGCGCTTGTAGCGAAATACTGGATTGAAAAGTATGCGGGGATCTCGGTGGAGGTGGATATCGCCTCTGAGTTTCGCTATCGCCACCTGCTGCTGAATGAACACTCTCTCACCATCGCCATCTCCCAGTCCGGGGAGACCGCCGACACTCTCGCTGGAATTCGTGCCGCCAAAAAGCTGGGGTCTAAAATACTCACCATTTGTAATGTGGTTGGCTCTACCATGACCCGTGAGGCCGACGGCACTCTCTACACCCACGCCGGGCCAGAAATAGGTGTCGCTTCCACCAAGGCATTTATCTCTCAGCTGGCGGCTCTCCTCCTCTTCACCCTCTATCTGGGGCAGGAGAAGAAAACTCTTTCTCCTGAGGAGATCACTTCCTTTGGCAAGAGTCTGATTGCTTCCGCAGGGGTGGTAGAAGATATTCTGCCCCGCCTGCAGGAGGAAATTAAGGTGTTAATTGAATCTTTTTATGACGCACGCGATTTTCTCTTCGTCGGTCGCGGGGTGAATTTTCCCATCGCCCTCGAAGGTGCTTTAAAACTGAAAGAGATCTCCTATATTCACGCTGAGGGCTACGCCTCCGGGGAATTCAAACACGGTCCCCTCTCCCTGATTGATCGAGATATGCCTGTGGTGGCGCTGCTTCCGCAGGATGCGGTGTATCAGAAGTCTATTTCCAATGTGGAAGAGATTAAAGCGCGGCAGGGACGCCTCATTCTCATCGGCACTGCCGGGGATGATTCCCTCAGTTCTCTCTCCGATAACGTCCTCTACCTGCCCGAGGTTGCTGAGATTATAAATCCCATCATCTACACAATCCCGGCGCAGTTGCTCGCCTATGAAATTGCTGCCCGCCGTGGCTGCGATGTGGACCAGCCAAGAAACCTCGCGAAGTGTGTTACTGTGGAATAATTCAAGGGATCCTTGAATTGCTCTTGCTTGTTTCGTGAAAAGCGGGACGACAAAAGTTTTTTTTTACCAGCGAAACATGCGAAACATGCGAAAAAAAGCAGATTATAAATAAAAGGTGGAAGACAGGCAGGTTAGCTCTAAACTTTTTGTAAAAATCCGGTTAACCTTTTCCCAGCTTAACCGGATACATCCTCAAGATCTCAACCAGTGTAAATGCTCACTGTGGTTATGTTTCGTAATAGAGATCAGGGTCCCTTGAATAATCAGTCTTTCGCCCATCTTCACACGAGACCCTGATCAAGCATTGCATCCGCTACCTTGACAAAACTGGCGATATTTGCCCCTGCGACATAGTTTCCACTGACGCCATATTCGTCAGCTGCGGCAAGGGATGTTTTATGAATAGTCTTCATTATCTCATGAAGTACTTCATCCACTTTCTGTGCAGGCCATCCCATGCGAATGGAATTCTGCGACATTTCAAGTCCGGAAACAGCGACACCACCGGCATTTGCCGCTTTTGCCGGCCCATAGAGTAATCCCGCATCCAGAAAGATATCCGCGCCCTCAAGAGTGGTTGGCATGTTCGCCCCTTCGCAGACGAGTTTCACTCCGCCGCGTACCAGGTTGGCGGCATCAATTCCGTTAATCTCATTCTGCGTCGCTGAAGGAAAGGCGCAATCTGCTTTGTGCGCCCACAGAGGGTTATGTGTCCGGTTTGGGGCAACTGGTATGTATTGTGCCTCTTTATAGTGTTCTGCATACTCGCTAATCCGCCCGCGCTGTTTGTTCTTCAGCTCCATGATGTACTTCATTTTTTTTGCATCAATTCCCGTTTCATCATAGATATAACCAGAGGAATCAGAGAGGGTAAGCACCTTCGCGCCCATTTGATTCAATTTTTCTACTGTGTATTGCGCGACATTGCCGGAACCGGAAACGAGACAGCTTTTCCCTTCCAGCGCCTGGCGTCTTGTCCCCAGCATCTCGGCGGCAAAATAGACACAGCCGTAACCGGTTGCCTGCGGGCGTATGAGTGAGCCACCCCACCCCAGATTTTTGCCGGTCAGAACTCCGGAAAAAGTTCGGGTCAGCTTTTTGTACATGCCAAAAAGGTAACCAATTTCCCTTCCGCCAACACCTATATCTCCAGCGGGAACATCAGTATCAGCGCCGATATGGGAATACAACTCTGTCATGAAGGACTGACAGAACCGCATCACTTCATTATCAGACTTCCCTCTGGGATCAAAATCCGAACCGCCCTTTCCTCCGCCCATCGGCAATGTAGTAAGCGCATTTTTCAAAACCTGTTCAAACGCAAGGCATTTCAGGAGGCCAAGGTTCACCGTTGGATGAAAACGCAGGCCCCCTTTATAAGGTCCAATGGCAGAATTCATCTGAATCCGAAAACCGCGATTTATTCTTACTGCGCCACTGTCATCCATCCACGGAACCCGAAAAATAAGTACCCGCTCGGGCTCGGTGATACGTTCCATAATCGCCTGCCGTCTATACTCCGGTTTACGATCAAATATCGGTTTTATGGTTGTGACCACCTTTTCAACTGCCTGTTGAAACTCTTTCTGATCAGAGTCTTTTTCTCTTATCTTTGATAAAATTTCGTCCATTTTTATGTCCCCCTGTAAAGGCCTTGCTGAATTTAAGTAATAAGAACAACACGTTCCCTGTGGATGCTTCTTATGACCTCAGTCCGTTCAAAACATTTTCTGAAATCGTGGCTATTCACAAAACCCCATCTTCTCTCTTTCTTTCTGTAAGATTCAGGTGGTGGCAGTTTGTTTATAACCTTTATAAAGCGGTTAATAAATTTTCCAAGAATACATCTTAGTTATATCTTTTCAAAGATACATTTCTTTTCAGCTGCCTGTAGATGCTATGGGGTTCTTATACGAATTCAAGCCTTTAACTTCTGCATTATCCGACGTGTTATCAATATATTACGTTATTTCCCCTTCTTTCCAAATGAAATTTTTTATTGCTATCTTTCTGTTTCTTCATTACTTTTAGTGGTAAAGCGGAGGAGAAGTATTACAAATATAAGGCAGTTCTATCGAGTGGTGCGATCGAAAATTCTATAATGGAGGGAATTATGAAAAAAGAATCTGATAATGTTCAAGCTGCTCAATCTGTTCAGTTGCATGAAGACGTTTTGATTTCCCCCGAGCAACATTACTGCTACCCCCCGTGTCAACTTGAGCGGCCTGTCTATCTTGAAAGAGATATTGCAGAGACACTGGATGAGTATGCCCGACAAAAGGGTATAGACTGGTCAATCCTCGTGAATTGTTTACTGCGGGAGAAGCTGGCAGAGAAAAACTTCGAGAAAACCTCTACAATGTGGAGTTCGGCTTTCTGAAACCCTTTACTGTCCAGTAGAGGGGACTGCAAGCAGTAGATAGATTACAGGCAGCAGATAGAGCACTGCCCTGACAAGGAGCGTGCCTGCGATCTTCCTCAAAAATACCGCAATACAGAGCCCTGCAAATACCGCTGAACCGCGTAATCCCATGGAGAGATAACTCCACTGCAGAATAGCAGATTTACCACCAAGCAACACAATTCCGGCTGAACTGAGAAGTACGGTGAGGGCACAAATGCGTACTCCTCTCAGGGAGCCGGTGACCTGGTTGCGGCTTTTGAGGATTACATCGACATAGATGTTGGTGGAGACACCAAGTATGAGTCCGGATCCGGTGCCGAGAACGACCAGCAGCAGTCCGGCAGCGCAGAGCGCGGCTATTGGTTCCGGGAATGCAATTTTAAAAAAGAAAGGCAGCGCTTCGGCGCTGCTCCCCGCCAGTTCGGGATATGCCCCCTTAAGGTAGAGACCAATGATGATCCCGAGCAGACCGATGGGAGGAATGACCGCCGCGCTGAGCAATGCGCCGTTTCTCGCCTCCCTCACACTCTTCGCCGAGAAGATTGCCTGCAGGTAGATCTGGGTAGAGAGGACCCCTGCCACCATGGCAGCGAGGTCGAGCAGGGTGCGTGAGGTCCCCATGGCGAAGATGTTAAGATGCTCTGATTCTGCTGGCAATGCGCTGATGATACCGGAGATGCCGCCACTCCGTGACAGCGCAATGGCTGCTGCGCTGATCATGATGGCGTAGAGCATGTAAAACTTTATTTTGCCCACCACACCTGCCCCCGCCATTCCCCCGAAGATCACGAATAATCCCATCAATAGAGTTGCTGTTGCCAATGCGCAAGGCTGCGACATCCCCAGTGCGGACTGGAGGATGGCCATGGACGCAAGATATTGTGCAATAACATGGATATACATGCCAAGAGAATTGAAAGTGCTGCTGTAATACTGGAAGTTTCGACCGAAATAGTGGCCGAGAAATTCCGATACCGTGGTGACTTCTTCGCGGCGCAGGGCTGTGGCAAAGAGCAGGCCGAGCAACAGGCAGGAGAGGCCGCTGCCGAGGGTGAAGATCCATGCTGCAATGCCCACATCGTAGGCGGTTTGCACGGTCCCGATGGTGGATACGCCGCCGATAATGGCCCCCATAATGACCCAGGAGACCTGAGTGGAATTGAGGGCGCGGCCAGCAACGGAAAAATCACGACTGCTTTTTATGGTGCGGCCGGCGCGCAGGGCTCCGGCCGTGAAGAGGCCAAAACAGAGAATAAAAATGCATGTGCTGACGGAAAGTTCCATGTTACTCAGCTTTCGGCAGCTGCGATATGCAGCATTGCAGAACTGTTGTCAGATCGGTATTGAAGACGTGGCAGCCAGTTTTCTGCAGCGCCTGTACGGTGCAGCTGCGGGAAAAGAGTGCCTCAGCCTGCGTGCTGTTGATCAGACCGGACGAGCCGGGAATGAGTATGTTCATGGTGTGCTCCTCTATTTTACGGTGCGGATATTTTCTTTTTTCCTGCCTTGCCGATGCAGTCAAGAAAGTGCTGCAGGGTGAGTCCGGGGTGGTGCAGTGCCATTCTCGGTCCTGTCTTGCTCATTATCTCACGCATTTCCTCACGCCTGCTCCGGCTGTAACAGTGTACCTGGCAATTCTGACAGGCGGGTTTGACCTCGCCATGAATGCAGTTCCTCAGGCGCTTTTCCGCATAATTGAGTAATTCCTGGCAGTTGGAGCAGAGTTCTCTACCACCGTGTTCCCGACGACAGTAAAGCGAAATAATTGCCCGCATGGTTTTCAATTCACGCTGGAAACGTTTTGAATCGTCAGTAAGAGGCATTATTTTTCCCTGGGAAAAAAAGCAACGGCACGACGGGCGATCTCTTCGGCAGCTTCATCCTGATTGCAGTGTCTGCAGTCTACCGTAATTTCGGCGTATTTTTTGTAGAGGGTGGCGCGTTCGACAAAGAGGTCTTCGATGCTCTGATCAGGGCGTCTGGCGATACCTCGGCTGTCGTAATTATGCACTCGGGCACGCAGGGTGGCCATGTCTGTTTCAAGGAAGACAACAATGCCATTCTCCAACAGATGCCCCATCCCCTTTTCGCTGTAGGGCACGGAACCCCCGGTGGCGATGACGTGGTGGTTCAACTTCACCTCGAGAATGACCTTTTCCTCCACCTGGCGCAAATACATGTGGCCTTCATTGTCAACAATATCCTGCAGTGTGCGGCCGCAGTGATTCTGAATGAGAATATCGGTGTCGATGAATCGCATGACGAGCAGTTTTGCCAGGAGTACGCCAACGGTGCTTTTGCCGGAGCCTGGCATCCCGATGAGGACAATATTTGATCTTTTCATGTTATTAACCCGACGGGCATTGAAGTTTAAGATTACAAGTTTTAAATAAAGTTTAGTGACCTGCTATCAGTGAGTTAGTATTACCTGGCGTTGATCTGATTTCCCGGCAGGTTAATAATTCCTGACGTTCCTGTGACAAAGACTGAAATGCTGCAATGGGATTACTCGACGATAATACAGCACAAAGCCGCTGCTGGCAATTTCGAGAAATCCTTCAGTCCCCTGTTGTCCGGGGCCTGTTTTCAGCTGCCTGCTTATTATCTGCACGGTGGTAAGAGAACAGACGGCAGGGAGGGCTCCGCCGAGAAAGACAAGGCTGCAGTTTACCATCCAGCATGCTCTCTGCGGCGGGAATTACTCCAGCAGCGATGTGGTTAAGAGTAAAGCTCAGCCCCATGGCTGGTGCGATGTCGCGGGGATCGGCAATCTTCTGAACAGCTTGAAACAGCTTGTATTTTGTTCATATTCGAGGCACAGGAGGAAATTTATTACAGGTATGATTGATCACGGAGTCTATCGCTTACCTGGAGT
>Ga0172378_10006493_pt1 | contig 10928 bp, 9 predicted proteins | sample GrowelOW332metaG_FD_119755 | JGI IMG/M metagenome (GOLD analysis project Ga0172378, IMG submission 119755) | Groundwater microbial communities from an aquifer near a municipal landfill in Southern Ontario, Canada - Pumphouse #3_1 metaG | ecosystem: Environmental > Aquatic > Deep subsurface >... | reverse complement strand
TTCCATCCTGGGACGTCCACGGTACAACTTTTTGAAGGATTGCGGCATATGACGCATGATGAAATCACGGCAAAACTAAAGACACTTGGCGAGGCCAAGGACCGGCGCCTTCGTGCCTTGGAGGTTGTAATGGACAACAAAACATGCCGGTGACGAGAATGAAACTCAAAGCGGCAACCCATATCGCGGCTATTGTATGTTGGCCACGATTCGCGAGACGAAACCAGATTGAAGAGATAATGACGAAAACACAACTTGCGTTGTAAGAGCAAGTCGTTGAAGAGTACGGTAATGGCTTCTATTCAAAAAATCATCATTGAGCGGCTTCTGGCCTTGATTCGTATAGAAATCAAAAAGTACATACGGTTCGACGCCCACAATCGGATGAAAGTGGATTTGGCTGAATGCCAAAAAAGACTGCTTAAACTCGAAAAAGCTGCCGAGGCCCAAAGTAAGGAAACGTTTGCAATTTGGCTTGACCGCATGAGAACAAACGGCAAATCACTGAAGGCGCTTCGCAAGAAGCTCGCCATCACCCAAAAGGAACTGTCAATTCTGCTGGACACTAATCCGGCGACTGTCAACCGCTGGGAGTCCGGACGGGTGAGGCTTTCCCGCAAATCCTGTGAGAAGGTCGCAAAAATCCGCTCTTTCAGCAAGATTGAGGCGAAAAAGATACTCACAGCTAAGGCAGTCAGAATAAGTACGGGAGAAGCCGGCAATGATGCAGTTTAACCGATCGGACAGAATGGATGAGTAAGCGTCAATTTCATCACCCAGTTAACCGAAAACGGGAAACATCATGAAAGTTAAAATATCCATAACATCTTGATTTGCTCTTGTTTCGGCGGTTATAACGATTGCCGGAATTGGAGAATATATCGCATTCCAATTCCATTATCATCCGGGCTATACCGTCAAATACTTGATGATCGAACATGGCTGACACGTTATCGGGTTGGGCCTAATAACGTATGGGGTATCGTACCTTTTTTTCCACTATCAGATTAGAAGACCGATCGCCTCGTTGTGGCTGAAATGTTATGCGATAACCAAGGATTACGGAAATGACATTAATACCAATTCCGCAATCAAAGAGATTCAGGACATAGCAAACGCAATCAATATGCTGGAGGCGCAGTTGGCAAAAAATAATAAGGCCGATAATGCCGATGAAGCCATGATTGAAAAAAACTAGGCCTTGTTCCTGAATCCATAAAAATTGAAACAACAGAAAATAGAATTATGTTGACGGAGACGATGCTGCCGATTTAGGAACTCTGCTGGCGGGCGGCATTAATAAAATACGATTCCCGCCGATTACGTAATATTTAGTCGGCCGCAAAAAAGCACTCAACTATTTTATTATCAACATGAAAAGAGGATAAAGCATGCTATATTATTGCAGAAAAGGTATTAAACGCGAAAGAAATCTTGCAAAATGCTGACGAAAAGCAAAACGACAGATAGAGTGCAGAGCCATTTATTCAAGCCGTTGCTTCGGGATATCGTGTCCCCGCGTCATGCGATGGTAAAGTTGGCGGATGCGATCGACTGGCAAAGTTTCGAAGACGGGCTGGAGGAATGTTTTTGCGCCGATAACGGTCGTCCCTCGTGCCCGGTTCGGCTGATGGTGGCCTTGCATTATCTGAAATACGCCAGTGGCATGAGCGATGAATCGGTGTTGGATGAATGGGTTTAAAATCCTTATTGGCAATATTTTACCGGTGGAATTTATTTTGAACACGACGCTCCGACAGATCAATCGACAACGTCGCACTGGCGCAAGAAGTTGGCGAAGAGCGGAGCGGAAAAGATGTTGGAAGAAAGCCTGAAAACCGGTCTGCGCGAAGGATTCATCAAGAAAACGGAGCTGAACCGGGTCAATGTGGACAGTACGGTTCAGGAAAAAAACGTTCGCTATCCGACCGATGCGCGACTTTATGACCGGCTGCGGGAACGGTTGGTGAAATCGGCGCGGAAAAATGGCATTGAACTGCGCCAGACTTATGAACGAGTCGGCAAAAAAGTTCTGCGCAGCCAAAGCGGGTACGCCAAGGCGAATCAATTCAAGCGGGCGCGGAAAGCGACGAAACAACTGAAAACGTACCTCGGTCGCATAGTTCGGGACATTGAGCGGAAAGTCGCCCATCCCGCTCCTGAGTTGGCCGAATTGCTCCGGCAGGGCCACCGTTTTCTGACGCAGAAGAAAACCGATAAGCAAAAGCTGTATTCCGTACACGAACCGCAGGTGGAATGCTTACAAGCAGAACGCTAAACAAGCCAAACTTTACCGAGAAACCCAGGCGCTCGTTACGAAACAACGCGACTTGGTGGAAGAGGAATATAAAGCAGGCAACAAAGAACTAACCCGGTTGAACGAAGCCAAGAACACTCTCGTTTCCGCTGAAACCAATCTGGTCATTTCATTGGTCAACGTTATGAGTGCCAAGGCAAAGTTGGAATCTGCAACGAATTCCAACCAGACCGGAACAAACCGCAAGGAATAACCATCAATATTATTCAAAAAACGCAAGAACTGGTCGCTTGGTTATTTTTGATGATGCCGCAGCAGGCGCAAGGCATTGAAGATCACTAGCAATGAAGCTCCCATGTCGGCGGCAATCGCCATCCATAACGTGGCAATCTGCAACAATGCCAGGATCATGAACGTGGCTTTAATTCCCAAAGCAAAGATAATATTTTGCCGAATAATATTCAGGGCTCGGCGCGCATGACGAACTAGCCAAGGCAATCGCGCCAGATCGTCGGACATCAGGGCAATATCCGCAGTTTCAATGGCAGCATCGGTTCCGGCGCCCCCCATGGCAATGCCGACGGTTGCTGTGGCCAACGCCGGAGCATCGTTGACGCCGTCGCCCACCATCGCGACTTGACCATAGGTTTTTTCAAGATCTTGAATGGCTTGCATCTTGTCTTCGGGCAGCAATTCCGCCCGCACGTTATCAATGCCGACGGCAAGACCTACCGCTTGGGCGGTACCATGATTATCGCCGGTAAGCATGGTTACATGCTTGATCCCGGCCGCTTTCAGTTGACAAACCAGGTTGGATGCTTCCGGTCGGATGGAATCGGCAACGCTGATAAACCCACAGACGTGCCTGTCGCTGCCGACCACAATTACGGAATGCCCGGAATCCTCCATTCGTTGGATGTGCGCATGGACCTCTGCTTCTTCAACGCCTTTTTCATGCAGCAGCCGATGACTTCCTACCCAGAACCGGCGGCCGTCGAGGGTTGCTTCCGCCCCGCGGCCTTTGAGTGACCGGAAATCGTACGCCGTCAAGGGTTCGACGTTTTCGGCTTTAGCTTTCCTGATTACCGCCGCCGCCAATGGATGCTCGCTGAACATTTCCAGCGCTGCCGCGCAAGCCAGCAGTTCATTCGTCGTGTGACCGTTCAACGGCACGATCATTTGCACTTCTGGGCGACCTTGCGTCAAGGTACCGGTTTTGTCCAAAGTAAAAACGTTCACGCGTCCCATTGCTTCCAGGAAAGCGCCGCCTTTGATCAACACACCAGCTCTTGCCGCCGCTGTCAACGCCGCGACAATGCTGACCGGGGTGGAGATAACCAGCGCACACGGACAAGCGATCACCAGCATGACCAGCGCTTCATAAAACCAGGTTGTCCACACACCTCCGAACAACGGCGGCAAAACCGCGACCAGAAACGCCAGTACAATTACTGCCGGGGTGTAGTAATTGGCAAATTTTTCTACCCACTGTTCGACCGGAGCCCGACGGGACTGCGCCTGTTCCACCATGCGGATAATTCGCGCCAGCGTGGTATCGGCAGCCGGCTTAGTGGCCGTGAATTCGATTGCGCCGTCTTCATTGATCGTACCGGCAAAAACCTCGGAGCCGGGTTCTTTGGTCACCGGAATAGATTCGCCGGTAATGGGCGCTTGATTGACCGATGTCCGGCCTTTCGTGACCATGCCATCAAGCGGAATTCGTTCGCCGGGACGAACCAGAACCGTTACGCCGAGCGGAATTTCCGCTACCGGTTTTTCCATGATGTCTCCGTCATGAGGACAAAGATAGCGAGCCGTCGGCGGCGTCAGATCGACCAAAGAACGAATCGCCCGCCGCGCTCGCCCGACGCTCCATGATTCCAGCAACAAGGAAAGGGAGAACAGAAAAACCACGGTTCCTGCTTCAAACCACTGTCCGATCACGATGGCTCCGATCACGGCAATGGTCATCAGCAGATTCATATCGGCCCGCAAGTGTTTTAAGGCCATCCAGGTTTTGGGTGCAATAAACCAGCCGCCTGTCACAATCGCTGTCGCGTAAAAAAGAATAACCGGTAGCGGAAACACGTGTCCTGCCATCGTTTCGCCGCCGGTAAACGCGTGCAGCCAACCGCCGTGCATAATGACATGAGTCATCAAGCCCAGCAACACCAACGCGCCGGACATCCCGCACATAACGGCACGGTCGTATTTTCCCCACCATCTTTCATCCGGCGGACATCCTCCGGCTGAACCGGCGGCATCAAGCGCTCTGGCTTCTAAACCGGCCTGCCGTACTGCGTCGCCAATAGCCTTTTGATCGACCGCAGCGTCATCAAACGCCACGGTCATAATGCCATCGATCAGGTTGAAATCGAGATCGCTCACGCCGGGCAATTTGCCGACCGTCTCTTTGAGCGCTTTGACTTCTTCCGCGCAATCCATGCCTTTAATTTTAAATCTTACATGTATCGTCATGGTAACACCTCTTAGTTATTCTTTAATGTGTTTCAGTCCGGTCTCGAAAATTTGCTTGACATGATCGTCGGCGACCGAGTAGAACACGATCTTGCCTTCACGCCTGAACTTTACTAAGTTCGCCATCCGTAAGGCTTTGAGCTGGTGTGACACCGCTGATTTGGTCATATTAAGCAGGGAGGCGAGATCGCAGACGCACATCTCGTTCTGATCCAACGCCCAAAGCAGCTTGATCCTTGTACAGTCGCCGACTACTTTGAAAAAGTCGCCCAAATCATAGAGCAAACTTTCTTCCGGCATATTTTGTCTGGCTTGGAAAACGGTTTCCGCATGAATGACATCGCAATCGCAAGTCTCGGTCGTCATATTCAAATTCTCTTATATGATTGAACGGTTGCTCAATTGTTCAATAATATAATCCCTTATCTTCCTTTGTCAACCGGACCTTGCTGCGATCAGCGATAAAAAATCAAAAAAAGTTTTTTCTCTCCTCAAATAATTTTTCTTCATCATGGAAAATTACGACGCAAAACTCCACTGGCGCACTGCGCTTTCATTATTTTGCAATTGTAACGGGGGGATATGAACTGGCTAACTTCGGAACAGTCGCGTCAGGACGAATCCAACCTTATTCGAATTTTTCCGAGAGCCTCCGGATTCGTTGCCAGTTCAGAAAACATCTGATTTCTGAATGACTCAGCCAATCTCCGTACAAAATTCTTTATCGTGCGAAAATGCTTGAGCGTGTTTTCAGCAACTACCGCCAGATACGCCTTTACCAAATGCGGTAATCCAGCAAATTCTCTAGCGATAAATTTTTTCTGCAGCTTTGGAAACAGATCGCTTTTTAACATCAACTGATGCAGTAAATGAGCGATTTGCAGCAGATAATAATAGTTTTTCATCGCGAATCCAATCGTTCCGTAGTTATGTTCGAGCCTATATCCTCCGTTTTTCTGAATGTTGAATGCTTCCTCAATTTTCCATCGGTAGCGTGCCTCCTTTGCCAGTTTTGCGGCGTTTTTCTTGTTTGGCCGGGAATCGGTAAGCCAGACAAAAGTCTTCTTCTCGATTCCCTCCGGCGTGATTCGTATTTCTTCACATTTGAGCAAATGACAGCATTGCCCTTCGTGTTTTATGTTCAGCGCCCAGGTAAGATGCTGGTAAACTCCCTTCTCTGGTGAGTAATCAACAGACCGACCGGGATTAAGATCAAACTTCCAGTTTGCCATTTCGTGCACATCCGGCAGACATTTATCCTTTAAAGTAATGAAGTAAGCCCATTGATTTTTCTCACAGATTCTCAGTACGTTTTTGTTCGGATAAAGTCCGTCAAGCAGGAAACATATCCGCAATCTCGGGAAACGTTTTTTCAAGATTTCCGCCAGACGATAAAAAGCTTTAAGTTCACAATCCTGCTTGACATATTCATCCTCATTCTCAACAAAGACCGTCGCCAGCGAAAAGAACAGGTTGTCATTGGTAACGAGTTTAGCCTCAAGCGCATAATAATAGCTATAGGTTTCTCCGCAAATTTTCTTATAAACGGCATTCGGATGTCGCCCTTTCTTTGTGTGGAGGTGAACGCCGTCAACCGCCACCATAAATTCACCGCTGGAATTTCGGTACTTATCCAGCACCCGGGAAGTAATCAGACGTTTTGTCATTTCGCCGGGTAACAGCTCCAGAGAGTCAGCCGGATTCATTTTCTCCATGAAATAACTCATGGTTTCAGCAGTAGCAACACATTTTTCATCAGTACCGCTCAAAGCCAGAAAATTGTAAAGGAAATTTATAGCCCGCCGCTCACTTTCCAACTGGCTGCGGCTACCGCAATGAAACAGGAACATGGTCAATCCAAGGTAAAGCAAATGCTCTTTTGAATAAATAATCCGTTCCGGGGAACGCGGTTCCGGCATACTTTTCAACTTTTCGTTGAAATCCGGAAAAAAGTGATCAAGCAGGATTTTTATCAGGTCTGCCGTGACTGGTTCAGGCGCTTGAGGTTTTTGTTTACGGCCTGCTTTGTGCTTACGTGCTGTTTTATTATCTGCTCGCTCAGCGCTGAGATTTCCTTGAGCGCTTTTTTTATCCTGCGATGTTCCTTGACCCACTTGTCTACCTCCTCGACCAGGTCAACCGGTACATAAACACTTTTAGTTTTTCCTCTGACTTTCTTGGTCAGAATATGTGAAATATGTTTTTCGCCTTTGGCGCAGCGGCAGTTCGGGTTTCCGCAAGTTACCCGTACCTTGGTCAAAGAGCCCTCGATAAAAGGTTTTCCACTGGTTAGATTTTTTATCGCCGCTTTCCGTCTTGTTTCCAGAACATTGATTGATATTCCTTTTTCTTTTGTCATGGCTGACCTCAAATTTAAAGATTTTATATATTATACGTACATATACGTATAATATCTAAAGCAAAAAAAGCAAGCGCGAAGAATGTTTTTTCCTGAAAAAAGATTTTTCTGGGAAGATTAACACGAAGAAAGTTTGATTTTTTGTCGCTGTGCTGCGATAATGGTTTTTCAGGATAAATAGTTCCAAATAGCAATTTAAAAATAAACCAGGTACCATAATTTCAATTTTTAAAGAGTTTTTACCTCAGAGGACTTCTTGATCTCGTGGATAGATACCGTTTAGCTGTTGATCTTCAAGTCCCCTATGCTTAAATGTTAAAAATTATCAGATAAAAATCGGCATGGAACTACTAAAAACTCATAGAAGATTTTAAGTCGCACCTAGGTAAGCGTCATTGCTGACACATCTGTTTTTCCGACGTCGGGGATGATATTTTTACTGATTGAACATCAATCGGAGGAATATCGAGATGAAAGAAGAACTGATGAAACGTTGGCAGCCGATCATCGCCCAATGGCAGGTCAGCGGATTGAGTAAAACTGAATTCTGCCGTCATAACAACATCGACCTCACGTTGTTCAAGTACCATTCGATCAAACGGCATGCCTACTGCAAACCGCGAAAAGACGTTTCGCCTGAAGGTTCAACCGAGGACAATGTTTTTGCGGAAGTGGTCTGTACGTCCGCCGCGCCGAAACCGGTTGTGACGACTAAGAAAACGACGACCGGGATGAAATCGTCGTTGCTTCTTCACTTGGCTGTGCGGCGGCAGCATCGAGTTGACGGCGAATTTCGATGCGGAACTGCTCAAACGCGTGCTGCAAATTGCGATGGACATATGATCGGACTGCCGGGTGATCGGCCGATTTATCCGTATATGAACCCGACCGATATCCGGTTGGGTTTTCGCAGGTTGAGCAAGCTGATTTATCAGCATGGCGGAAGGCCGTACGACGGAGCCTATTATGTGTTTTTGAACCGTCCGAAAACGCATGTGAAGATCATGTTCTGGGATGGCGACGGAATGGCGATTTTTTACAAATATCTTGCCAAAGGAACTTTTATTTTACCGCCGGGGCAGGGTGAAAAAGTGTGCCTTGACCGCCGTCAGTTGACGCTGTTTTTAGAGGGAGTGACGCCGTTGAAAATCAAACCGAGATTTCTGCGAAAATAGTTGGAATTTTCAGGTGAAAATTACTGGTTTTATGCTATGTTTTTAGATGGGTAAATTCTGTAAAAATTCGGTTCAAGTCGATGCCGAAGAAACGGCCTTGCGATCCATCATCGAAGAGCAGAAAACCCTCATCGCCAAACAATCCGAGATCATCGCCCGGCAAGAACGAACCATCAAACTGCTGCAAAAGGCGGGGTTCGGGCAAAAGTCCGAAAAAATCATCGACACCGACGAACGCCAAAGGGTGTTCGAGGACATTTTAAACGAAGTCGATCGGCTCAATCCGCCGGCCACTGGTTCATCAAGATTTTTATCTATCTCAAATACGCCGAGCCGGCGAATACGTTGACGGGCGTGAAACGCGCACCGTCCCCGGATTTCGCGATCCCCGGCGGCATCTTCGACGAGAGCTGGTACGCCTGGATGATCTATGCCAAATACGTGCTGAATCTGCCCTATTCCCGACTGGCCGAGGAGCTGTGGGCGGCCACTGGGGTTGAGCTCAACCGCCAGACCACGAGTGCGAGTGGGATCAAAGTAGCGGAAGCACTGCGGCCGCTTTACGAACTCATGAAGTGCGACGTAATCGACCGCGACATTATTTTCACCGACGAAACGCCGGTCCGAATGCTGGATCTCGACAGCGGCAAAACCAGAAAAGTTTACATCTGGGTCTACGTCGGCGGCGGCAGCGGACCTCCCTATCGAATCTATGAATTTACCGCCGAACGCAACCACGAGTATCCGGAAAAATTCCGGAAAAACTTCCATGGCTTGCCCATGCCGATGCGTTCAGCGGTTACAACGAACTGTTCAAGGACGGACGCATCGTCGAATGCGGGTGTTGAATGCATGTTCGCCGTAAGTATTTCGAGGCGGAAGATGTGGAACCTGAACTTCGCCGTCGCGTATTGCGTCACATCCGCAACCTCTACCGTTACGAGCGCGTTTTGAAAAAGTACGACCGCGAAGAAGACGCCGAATTTATCCTGAAAGTGCGGAGGGAGAAGATCGGCCCGATCATCGACAAACTCTTTGCAATGACCGCCAAGGCCCTAGCCGAGGGACGAGTCATGCCGAAATCGGCGTTCGCCGGGGCGATCACCTATATGCATAGCCTGGACAAGGTGCTGAAAACCTTCCTCGATAATCCCTATCTGGAACCCGACAACGGCACCAGCGAACGCGCCTTGCGGCCGATCACCATCAGCCGCAACAACTGGATGTTCCTGAGCAGTGAAAAAGGCGGCGAAACCATGGGCATCCTGATGACTCTGGTCTAGACCTGCCGCGCCATGAACATCAACGTCCTGGTTTATCTGGAAGACGTTCTGCGTCGCATCAACGGCCTCCCGCAATCCCGACTCCACGAACTTGCCCCCGGCAACTGGAAAAAACTCGACTCATATTACAACTGATCTGTTTTACGATCTCCCGACCGACATGTATCAGCAATGACGCTTACGCACCTAGTGGTTATTTTGAAAGTACGTTCCGCAAAATATATAAAACTGCGAAACTTCGTAATGTTTTAATAGGCAAGATATAAGCTGCTCAGACCAGAGGGGGTTCGAATTCAATTCTCTCCGCCATTTTCATTTCCACCCCTTGATTCTACGGGAAAAGTTAATCCTTGCGTTGTTTTGCTAAAAGGCCCTGTTGTTGCGGCACTTACGCATTCTGAACGGCTGTGCGTCCGACACACTCAGAATCGCGTCAGTGCCTCTGTCCCGGATGATTCCGCCGATCAATTCTGAGAATTCTGAGAATCCGCGCCCCTGGAGGAAAACTAGTTAATGCCGATTCTGAGCTCAAAACGGCTTTCTGCCGTAACGAGCGGTTCGAATCCCAACCGTTCCATTTTCAAAACAAGGCATTTTTTGTCAAATCAAGTTACACTCGCCGAAGTTTTGTGCTCAGTAAGTATAACTTGATTTTTGACGCATCCACAACATAACGATGGTTCGCATCCCGCACCGTGCCCATTTTTAATAGCGCCCCCGAGCAAGTTAAGGATGTAATCCTCTTATGATCAACAATGATTGTCTTAACTTGAAACGCGAAACGTGGTAGCGTTTTGAAAATGGAGTCCAAATTGGAATTCATCCCCCGTTATTCCGAAAGATTCGCGTGATGAAAGCAGCAACAGTGTTCGAATTCCTACCTTCTGAGACGATTTCGCAAGAAATGTCAAGCCGAACCGTTTTCCCGGACTTATATTAGTCGGTCATGAAAAAGCACTTAACGATCTGATTGCCAACAGGAAAAATAGAAAAGACATGCTATATTATTGCAAGAAAAGGTGTTAACCGCGAAAGAAATCTTGCAAAATGATGACGAAGAGTAACAGTTCGGGCGAAGTACAGAGCCATTTATTCAAGCCGTTGCTTCGGGACATCGTGTCCCCGCGTCATGCGATGGTGAAGTTGGCGGATGCGATCGACTGGCAAAGTTTCGAAGACGGGCTTCAGGACTGTTTTTGTGCCGATAACGGTCGTCCCTCGTGTCCGGTTCGCCTGATGGTGGCCTTGCATTATCTGAAATATGCCAGCGGCATGAGCGATGAAGCGGTGTTGGATGAATGGGTTGAAAACCCTTATTGGCAATATTTTACCGGCGGGATTTATTTTGAACACGATGCTCCGACGGATCAATCGAC
>Ga0172378_10006492_pt1 | contig 10928 bp, 17 predicted proteins | sample GrowelOW332metaG_FD_119755 | JGI IMG/M metagenome (GOLD analysis project Ga0172378, IMG submission 119755) | Groundwater microbial communities from an aquifer near a municipal landfill in Southern Ontario, Canada - Pumphouse #3_1 metaG | ecosystem: Environmental > Aquatic > Deep subsurface >... | reverse complement strand
ATACCAAAATTCTTCTATTCCAACGATTACTCCAACTAACACCCCAACGCCTACTCCAACGCAATAAATTTTGTTAAACTTAATTGGTGTCTAAAATCAGAAGAAAAATTTTTATTATTTTTATTATTCTCTTAATAGTCCTAGTTGTCTCTAGTTCTAGTTTCGTTTTTTTTCAAAAAAATAAGTCAAAACCCATAAACACCAACCCTTCTGCAACTATTACACCCCCAGCTATAACTGAAATAACTTGGCAAGAAGCTATTGATCTAATTCAAGAATGTCAAATTCAAACAGTTTTTCAAAAACACAATTTAACCGTCACTCTGACCAATAAAAACAATCAAATTTTTGAAACCATTGAACCAAATATCGATGATATTTTTGATCAAACCAACCATCTTCGTTCCGATTGTAACGACATCATTCAAACTATCACCGAATAAAACCTTTCAGCTCTATTTAAGAAAATGGTAAAATAATAAAAGGTAACGATAACTATGCTAGTTTTAAGTTATAAGTTAAATAGGAGATCTAAATGAATATTCAGATCAATGGTGTTAACTTAATTATTTCCCTAAAGATCCGTAAAATGATCAACGACAAGTTTGTCGACAAGCTCGACAAACTTCTTCCTCAATTTAACAACGAGCTAAAAACTGCTTTTTTTCGCATTGAAAAAGATAAGCGATACAAAGATTATACTGTTCAATTTGACATGACTCTCCCAGGCCAAAAAAATGGCTTTCATGCCGAAACTAAACACCATGAGTTAGAACCTGCTATCGTCGATTTGCGTGAAGCCATCGAAAAACAAATCAAAAAATACAAACACGCCGATTAATTGATTGCTTATCGGCAATTTTTAGTTTAAAATACCACTCATGTCTGCAACAAAATCTAAAAAAACACCAAGAATTTTAATCGCCCTCGTCTGTTCAGTTTGTGGCGCTCAAAATTATTTAACTGAAAAAAATAAAACCAATACTCCTGATAAACTAAAATTTACCAAATATTGTCGTTGGTGCCGAAAGAAAACTGAACACAAAGAGTCAGCAAAATTAAAATAAATATAATTTTGTAGGGGCGGACCACGTGTCCGCCCTTTTTTGTATATGAACCAACAGATTCAGTCAGCCCTAGAAAACATCTACATTTCTCCTTTGGAATTATGTAATTTAAACTGTCGCGCCTGCTACACAAATAAAACCAAAAATATTTTATCCAACCAACAAATTATCGATTTCGTCGAAAAATATCAAAAATTTTTAAGTAAGAATTTTGAAAATACCATTTTTGAAGACCTTGAACGTGCGTCGCACATTCACCAGTCGAAAAAATGTGTATTGAAAAATTCCGATAATAAGAAAAATTTTCATTTAAATTCTGTACTTTTTTGTGGAGGCGAAGTCTTCACTCTTCCTGATTTCCCCAATTTAGTCAACAATTTGATCCAGAAAGACATATTTATAACCATTATTACTAATGGCACCATCGACTGTATCAATAAAATCAACGATCCAAAAAATTGCCAGCTTTTAGTTTCTCTTGATGGTCCAAAAGAAATTCACGACCAAAATCGCGGCCCTGGCAATTTTGACAAAACTATAAAATTTATTGAACATGCCCGCGAACTCGGCTTCCCTGTTGAAATTATGTTTTTAATAACTAAAGATTCCTATCCTTACAAAGATTCTTTCGATGTTTTTGGCCTACCAAAAACATATTTAACCGACCGAAAAATGTCATTATCAAAAGACCAACTTTTAGATATCAAAAAAAACTATCAAACCTTCCCTAATAAGAATTTGGGGTGTTTCCAGCTCTCACTTCAATCCTCTGGTGTCATAACAGGATGTTGCGAATCTTCCCTACGGTTAGGCTTAATTAATGATGATCCTTCAATTTATGTCGCCAATTTTATAAAATCTTTATCCAAATGTTCCAGTTGCCAAAAATGCAACGGTTGTTGCGACCCTGATTATTTTTGTGGTTATAAAAAAGAATTAAATCTCAAAACCTGCAAAGATGTTATAGATTTATTTATAGAGACGCCATGTATGGCGTCTCTATCTAAAATAAAACAATACAGTAGTAGAGACGTTGCGCGCAACGTCTCTACATTAAAAAACAAATGATATTATTGTAGAGACGCCCCGCCGGGACGTCTCTACTTAAAAAACAACAAAATTATGAACTTCAAAACCCAATTTATTAAAGAATGGACCGTTCAAGCTTTGCGAAATTATTTTATTGATAATAATTTTCACGAAGTCGAAACCCCAACTCTTCTTGCCAAAATTCCCATCGAGCCAAATCTCTTCGCTTTAAAAACTCACTGGTCTCAACAAGATTTTGATTTTTATTTACCCACCTCACCCGAGTCTTCACTTAAAAAATTAATTTCTCAGGGCATTGGTGACTGTTTTGCTATTAGTAAAGTTTTTCGCGATTTAGAAGATATTGGCCCCACCCATAACCTCGAATTTGCCATGTTGGAATGGTATGAAATGAATAAAAATTATCGTGATATTGCCGAAACTACCCAAAAATTAGTCTTAAAAATTTACCACAGTATCCTTAAAAAACAAAATAAAAGCATAACTAATTTACTCACCTATCAAAATCAAACAATCGACCTTTCTACTCCTTGGTATTTTTTCACTCTCCAAGAATTATTTCAAAAATTTGCCAATATGGACTTGTCAAAAAATCTAACCACTAATGAAATTATCGCCACTGCTAAATCCAAAGGTTACAACACTGACAATGTCACCACCTGGGAACCGCTCTACACTCAAATTTTTATCAATGAAATCGAAACCAAGTTACCTCAAGACAAGCCTATCTTTATTTTAGATTATCCAACCCAACTTTCACCCCTTTGTCTCCCCTGTCCGAACAGTCCTGGTTTTAGTCAGCGATTTGAATTTTACATCGGTGGCATGGAAATCGGCAATGCCTATTCTGAATTAAACGATTCCAAAATTTTAAAAGACAATTTTGAAACCGAAACCAAATTTAGACAGGATAACAACCTCCCTATTCATCCCTACGATCAAGAATTTATTGATGCCTGTGGTCAACTTCCAACTTGTGCTGGAATTGGCCTTGGAGTCGATCGATTAGCTATGCTTTTTGCCGACACCGCCAATATTGAAGATGTTATCTATTTCCCCACTTCAAAATTTCTAAAAAAATAATATTTATTATATAATTAACACATATGAGTAAATCATCAAATAAACCAAGAACTGACAATCGATCAACTATTATCAAAGGTTTCACTAAACCAGAAGTATCAAATTTCCCTGGCAAAAAACCAACTTCAGGGTTTAAGCCTGGATCTAGATTTCAAACCATCAACCGCGGCCGCCGCTAAGCTTTGATTTTTTCTTTAATCAAATTATCAATCCAATACATTTTTTGGACCCCATTTTCTAGCTTAAAATAGTGGAAAATATATGGTACTAACAACATTAATAATAAAAAATCAACCAAGAATAAAAAACTAAATTGATAAACTAAGCTAAACATCATCGACACCATAAATAAAATTGCCACCGTCAATGTCACCAATAAATGAATTAATCTTTCGTGTTGTATAAATCTAATCATTTCCCTGTGATTTTTAACCACCAATTTCCAATTTTGATTTTTATTATCTTTTATCTTTTTATCAATTTCCTCTAAATATTGATTTAAAAAATCAAGCATATTTAAAGTTTACACTCTTTCACTTTTTTTGCCACCGTTTCCCAATTCTCACATGAAATCACATTAATATCTTTTCTTTCCGATTCTGTTTGATCATATAAATAAATCACTCCTTTATATTTCTTGCCAAAATATTTAGTCAATCCTGGATTATCATCAACAATTCCCACCACTTGTGGATATAAATATTCCAAAACTTTTGCTTTCCATTTATTACCAACTTTTCGGTCAATATTTCTTGGTTTTGTAATAATTGGAGCTTCTGGAAAACCATGTTTTTTTAACCAAAATCTTGTCCCACCAACAATACTCGTTGGCCTAACTGTAATATATGCCACAATTGGAATTATTTTATTTATTTCTTGAACCAATTTATTAGAATTTTCAATCAGCGGTAAATCTTTCTGTGTTTCATTTGAATTAATAATTTCTTCCAAAATTTTCTTTGCCTCATCATCTTGCCAATAAGGAATATTATTTGTATGCCGATATTTTTTCGCAATTTCTTTAGCTGTTAAATTTTCTGGATTCCCCAATTTTTTAATAAATTCCTCAATCATAAACCCAATTGTAAAAGACAAAGTTTCATCAATATCCAAAGCCAAACCTTTAATCCCTGCCAATTTTAATCTTCTCTTTAAAAGAATTATTTCCTTATTCTTAATTCTCATTTTTAATCCAAAAAGATTATCTTGTCGCTCGGTTTATCAACTATAATTAATTCTACCCCCGCTTCCTTTAAAAGTTCTCTAACTCCACCAATATCAGGATAATTACCATAGGTAACAATTTTTTTAATCCCAGCATTAATCATCATTTTGGCACAAATAATACATGGTGTATGAGTGCAATAAAGAGTAGCATTAGAAACATCCTCGCCATGTTTGGCGGCCTGAATAATAGCATTTTGTTCAGCATGAATCGCCCTACAAATTTCGTGTCTTTCACCAGAAGGTATATTTAATTGATTTCTTAAACAACCAAGTTCTAAACAATCCTTGGTTCCAGCCGGCGCTCCATTGTAACCAGTCGTTAAAATTCTTCGATCTTTCACGATTATCGCTCCAACATGGTGTCTTAAGCAAGTTGACCTCTCAGAAACTAATGCTGCAATTTTAATAAAATATTCATCCCAACTCGGTCTAGTTTGTTTTATTTCTTTTTTTGTCATTTTTAAATTTGAATAATTTTTAAAATTTCTTCCAATTTTGAATTTAATTCTTCAATAGTTCCATTATTTTCAATTTTAAAATCAGCCATTTCAATACACTTACTCAAATTCTGTTTATTTGGATCATCAGAAGTCATTTCTCTTTCTTCATCGGCCAAAAATTTTTCAAAACCAATATTATCAGTAGCACTGGATCGTCGTAAAATTCTTTGATACCTAACCTTTGGATCAGCATTAATTGCCAATAATCTACAATTTCCTTTTTTTCTTAAAGATTCTATTTCCCCCACTGTTCTTAAACTTTCAATTACACAATTTTTACCCGATTCTAAGGCTCTTTTAAATAATTCATCCGCCACAAAGCTTGGGCTATTTTTTTCTCGCAATTCATTTGCCACCGCCACCATATTGTCTCGATTATTTTCCAAACCTCGCCTCTCCAATTCTTCAACCAAAAAACCTCTCGCTGAAAAATGTTTGAAGTTTTTTTTATCTACTAAATATTCCACCACTGTACCCTTACCTGCTCCAATTGTTCCAGTAATTCCAATTATCACCATTTACCAATTTATCATTAAATTTATCTTTCGACAAGAAATTATTTCTCACTAAGTTTTCTTAGTAAATTTTCCGCTTCAACCGTTCTCCTATTCCCTTCTTTTATCCCCAACTCCTCAAAAAGTTCATCTGGAATTAAAAGCACTTCTTTCGCATCAATTCCAAACCTGTCTCCCATTGTAACAATTCCCAATTCATCTAAAACTTCCTGTTTTGGTGAATTACAAGTGTAATGGATAACCCCCTGATCGGTTTCCGATGTTCCTTCTGGTCGCCCATTGGAACCTATCCTAAAACCCACTTCTCTTTGAATTGATTCATTTCCTCTTTCGCTCATTCTTACTAATCTATCATTAAATTTTATTTTCAACAACTGATTATTTCTTTCCACCACCTTTTTTCCATTTAACTCCAGTCAAAATCTGTCCATACAAATCATCATCTATCGATATCTCTAATTCTTTTAATTCATTAGCACTCGGATTTTTAATTTTAAATTTAACAAAAGGAATTTCCTCAATAATTGTAATCGGAGTTTGCTCATCCCCTTCTCCCATCACCAAAACAGCCGCCGCCGCCAATGCATCAGCCACATTTACTTTTTCCACTCTAAACTCTTTTCCAAAAATATCTTTGGTTCCAACATAGTTATTTAAGGCTCTAAACCCTGAATAAGCAATAGACACTCCTGTCACACCCCACCTTAACGGCGTAGTTTTACTATCCACAATAATCACTCCTAAATTTTTGATCTTAAATTTTTTAGTCAAAAAACTTCTTATTTTATTTGCCCAATCTTGAGGATTTTTTGGCCACAAAATATAATATCCATTTCCATTAGATTCATCTATCCCTGCCGAAGGAATTAAAATATTATTTTTAATCGATAAATAAAAATTATATCTATTTTTTTTGGGTAAATAATAATCGGCTTGATTTTTTATTAAAAAATCTTTATCACTTTTTTCAATTTCAATCACACTTCCTTCACAAATCGACACAATTTTTGAAGTAATGGCTATCACTGAATTATCCTTAAGACTGGCAATACTTTTATCTAATATCTCTAATAAATTATCCCCCAATACGATAGCTTTAGTTTTTACTGTTTCAACTTTCATTTTTATTTATTAATCCTTCTAGCAACAAAAGGTTTGTAATAATAACAAAATTTATCTATCGGCCACAAAGCTGTTCCTTTAGAAATAAAAGAACTATGCCAAATAGTCGGCGGATTTTCTAAATATATTCCTAAATGTAAATTTAACAATCTTTCCTCTTCAGTTTTAAATTTTTCACTTCCTGGCTCTAATTCCTCTCCCTGACTATTTCGTCGTTTATCCGCATAAACAACATCCCCTTTTTTAAGCCTAGAAAAAAACTCTCCTATATTACCCTGATTTTTTATTACATCAGTTTCACTTATCATTTTCCCTGAAAGAATCACTTCTTCCTTATCAAGATATAAATCATGAATGGTATAAAAATAATCCTGAACTGCCAATCGACAATTTCCTTTAGCTATCTCTTCTTGTAATTCTTCACGAGAAACCGGACCTCTAAAATAGTCATATCCAAAATTATGCAATCTTTCCAAATTACTCATGGGGCAATTATATCAAAATGTTATTTTTTTATGGAGGTTTACCTTGTCATAGCTTTAGCGAAATGCAGGCCCATGAGGATTCGAACCTCAAATGGAGATTTTGGAGATCCCAGTGATAACCGTTTCACTATGGGCCTATTTTGTTAAATAACTCGTTATAAAACGACTTTATTTTATCAACAATTTCTTTGGAATGATAGCAGATTCTTATACACCCAGGATAGTTTGATCTTTTTATTTTATTACTATTTTCCTTCCAAAACGTCTTATTAAATTGATTTTCTGATATTTCCAACAAATCACACCAAATTTTCTTTTGTTTTGGTTCGTCATGATATTTATGCAAATGTAAGTTAACCCTAATTTTTGATTTATCAACATTAAAACCATTGCCTAATGATACTAAAAAAGTTTTAACCATCTTAGGATCGGAATTTGTAAATTCAATTCTATTAGAAAATTTTGCTCCTTCTCCCCAATACAACAAAGAACATATCATTTGATTTTCAAAAATACTAAAATTTTTCTCCAACAAAACTTCCTTTGCCCAATCATCACAATTTCTTTTTCTAACAACCGCATTTTCATGGATTTATCTTTACTGCCTTATTAGTGGCCATTTTTTGAAGATAAACTATTCTCTTTTTTGCTTTTTGATTCATTTCTAGATTCCTAGTCCATATCGAAGCAGAACTTTTAGAAATTTTCAATTTATTCGATATTTCACTCAAAGAATGACCTGTTTTTCTTAATTCAACAGCCAATTCTCTTTCTTTAATTTTAGATTTCATATTTAGCAAAAAAGTTACTAAACCAATATCTTTTTAATTCCTACTAAAATATCTTCGGGTTTTTCAGCCATAAAATCCACCCCATTTTTTATTAATCTTTCCGGCTCATGTGCACCCCAACTAGTTCCAATTGATTTTATTCCTACTTCCCTTGCTTCCTTCACATCTCCAACAGTATCCGTCACAATCACAGTTTGATCAGCTTTAATTTTATATTTTTCCAAAATTATTTTAAATTTTTCCACCTTACTTTTATGAACTTCTCTTGTCATCACTTCAGCAAAATATTTCTTTAAATCATGTTTTTTTAAAAAATTATTCACTCCACTGCCCGATGAAGATGAATTTATTATCAAAATAAAACCCATAGATATTAATTTTTTTAAAACATTTTCTATACCTTTAACCGGCAATAAATCGATAAGCTTGTTGCTATATTTTTCAAAATATTGAATTTGATACTCTTCACTACTAAATTCCTGCCTAATATTTTTGTAAATATTACCTTCGAACCAAGATTGCCATTCTGAAAATTCCAAATCAATAACAGTTTCTTTATTAATTTCAAAAGAAACTTCTATACTATTTACAATCACCCCGTCAAAATCAAAAATAATTACTCTATTTTTTTTCATAAAACAAAAGGTGGACCCAAGGGGACTCGAACCCCTGACCTTCCCCATGCCATGGGGACGCGCTACCAACTACGCTATGGGCCCTGAAAGGTTCTGTATTTTATCAAATTTTCTTTTGTGCTACCATTACATCAATATGACTAACATTTCTAAGGCCGTCATCACCGCCGCTGGCCGAGGCACTCGTTTTCTTCCTGTTGTTAAATCTTATCCCAAAGAATTAGTTCCAATTCTTGCCAAACCAAACATTCAATATTTAGTCGAAGAAGCAATTGGCGCTGGAATTACCCAAATCGCCATTGTTCATCGTCCTGGTGAAAATGCCATTAAAAACTATTTCACCCCTGATCTTGAACTAGAAAAATATTTGCAAGAAAACAATAAAATGGCTTATCTCGATAGCTTAAAGGCTATTTGGGAAAAAGTAACTTTTTCCTTTTTTGCTCAAGGTCCAGAACTACCTTACGGTAATGGCTCCCCTATCCTTGCAGCCAAAGAATTTATTGGCACCGACTCTTTTGTTTATATGTTCGGTGACGACCTAATCGTTGAACCAACTCCTGGTCAATATTTAACTCAAATGATTACTTCGTTCGATAAATATCAAACCGATGCTATCGTATCTACTCAAGAAATGCCAACCGAAGAAATGAAACGCTACGGAGCTGTTGTCCCTCATTCAAACCCTAGTGCTCCTCATAAAATCAGTGCTCTACTTGAAAAAACTGATCCACCTCCATCTAATTTTGCCGTTGTTGGTCGATATGTCATTTCCAATAAAATTATGGATGTAATTAAAAATCAAGGCACTTCCAAAGACAATGAACTTTGGCTGGCCGATGGCTTAAATACTCTAACTCAAACTGGTGTTGTAGTTGACGAACCCATTACTAATGGTGTCTGGATGACCACCGGCGATCCTCTTCGTTGGCTCGAGGCTAATATTGCTGTCGCTCTTCAAGATCCAAATTTTAAAGACGATTTACTCCAATTTATTAAAACGTTAAATTAAAACCACCCTGTCAAGGGAGGTGGTCCGAAATTTCGGACCAGAGGGTTTAAATATTATGATAAATAAAGCAGTCATTGCCGCCGCTGGCCGAGGCACTCGATTTTTACCCATAGTTAAGGCCTATGCAAAAGAATTAGTTCCAATTCTTGCCAAACCAAACATTCAATATTTAGTCGAAGAAGCCATTGGTGCTGGAATTACTAACATCGCCATTATCACTCGCCTTGGCGAAACTTCAATCCAAAAATATTTTTCCAAAGATGAAAATTTAGAAAAATATTTAATTGAAAACAATAAGACCGAATATTTAAACAGTCTCAAAAATATTTGGCAAAAAGCCAAACTGACCTTTATAGAACAACCATCAGACTTACCCTATGGTACCGGATCCCCTGTCTTAGCCGCCAAAGAATTTATTGGTAGTGATGATTTTGCCTATTTTTACGGTGATGATTTTATTTTGGAATCAACTCCCGGCCAACTATTATCAAAAATGATTTCTAAATATGACCAATATCAAGCCTCTGCTGTTTTGGCTGTTCAAAAAGTTCCTATGGAAGAAATTTATCGCTATGGCAGTATTAAATACATCAACGATCCAAATTATCCTGACCGTATGTCCGAAATCCTCGAAAAGCTTCCAGCCGATCAAGCCCCGTCAAACTCTGTTAATATTGGCCGTTTTATCACTTCAAATAAAATTCTAAAAGACATCGATATCAATCAACTATCCAGAGATAAAGAACTATGGTTCACGGATGCTCTAACTAAACTAGCCCAATCAGAGGTTGTTCTAACTCAATCTACTGAAAGCTCACTTTGGATGACCACTGGCGATCCTCTTCGCTGGCTCAAAGCCAATATTAACACTGCTCTCCAAGACCCAAACCTAAAAAACGACCTAACCTCTTTTCTAAAAACTCTATAACAAAACCTCTCTGTCCTTCGGACATCTCCCCTTAAAAAAGGGAGAGATTGTAATTTATTTTTTAAAAAATTTTGAAGTTGCTATTTTTTTGTGCGGAGTTTATCCCACGAAGCGGGAAACACGCCAGTATTCACGCAAAGAAAAAATACGTAACGAAAAATTAAAAAAAATAATCCAAATACACACCCGATAAGTATTTTTATACAAACCAAAACCTCCTATAACTAATCTATTACTGATACTTAAATTAATAAAACCCCTTATTTGTGCCTAATTTTAAAACAACTTACTACTTGACATAGACCTATAATAGCAATATAATACTTATAGAATTAATAAAATAATTCGTACTTTTATAATTAAAACTAAATTGTTCAAAGGAGAGATTTGGAGTGTGGCTCCTCTAGAGTTTCGCACCCCGTTTCTCCTTTGGACAATTTAAATTCAATGGAGAGATTCAGAGTGCGCCTGTCCTGATTTATTAGGAATTCCTCGTCTCACCCCGTTTCTCCT
>Ga0172378_10006491_pt1 | contig 10929 bp, 7 predicted proteins | sample GrowelOW332metaG_FD_119755 | JGI IMG/M metagenome (GOLD analysis project Ga0172378, IMG submission 119755) | Groundwater microbial communities from an aquifer near a municipal landfill in Southern Ontario, Canada - Pumphouse #3_1 metaG | ecosystem: Environmental > Aquatic > Deep subsurface >... | reverse complement strand
GTCTTCGGCATTGGTTTAGAATCATTTACTGTCGGTTCCAACGACTTCTACATTGGTTACGGTGCTACCCACAAAAAAATTGTTACATTGGATACTGGTCACTTCCATCCAACAGAATCCGTTGCCGACAAAATTTCTTCTTTATTGCTTTTCACTCCTGAGATCATGCTTCATGTATCTCGTCCTGTCCGTTGGGATTCGGATCATGTTGTTATAATGAATGATGATATTCTGGATTTAGCAAAAGAGATTGTACGTGCAGAAGCTTTAGACCGCGTACACATCGGCTTGGATTATTTTGATGCTTCTATTAACCGTATCGGAGCATACGTTATCGGTTCTCGTGCCACACAAAAATGTTTTCTCCAAGCATTACTTGAACCTAAGGCCACCCTCAGCAAATATGAGCTTGAAGAAAAAGGATTTGAGAAGCTCGCTTTACTTGAAGAACTCAAATCTTTACCATTCGGAGCTATTTGGGATATGTTCTGTCTAAAAAATGACGTTCCTGTAGGCGAAGAATACATCAAAGTTATTGAAAAATATGAAGCTGACGTCACTTCAAAAAGATAATAATAAAACGATTGGCCCTATAGTGAGAATATTTTCACTATAGGACTTATCCATATATAAATAATATGTATATAGTAATAGGCTTGTTAATTATAGCTATTGGTGCTTTCTGCCAATCGAGCTGTTATGTCCCCATCAACAAAATTAAATCCTGGAGTTGGGAATCGTATTGGTTGATTCAGGGCGTTTTTGCCTGGTTAATATTTCCGTTCTTTGGCGCTCTTCTTGCAGTACCAGCGGGTCATTCATTGCTTGAAGTTTATACTACAAATCCGACAGCGACGTTATGGTCTATCTTTTTTGGCGTACTCTGGGGTGTAGGCGGATTAACTTTCGGCCTTTCCATGCGTTATCTGGGTGTGGCGTTAGGACAGTCTATAGCTTTAGGTACTTGTGCCGGTCTCGGTACCATTCTAACTCCTATTTTTACAGGAAAACCAGGCGATTTGACTGCTCCGGTCATTATTGGTGTTATCGTTACTTTAATAGGTATAGCCATTATTGGTTATGCTGGTAGTCTAAAATCTGCAAGTCTAAGTGATGAAGAAAAAAAGAAAGCAGTTAAAGACTTCAATTTTACAAAAGGTATTTTAGTTGCTCTTTTGGCAGGATTTATGAGCGCTTGCTTTAGCTTAGGCCTAGGTTTCGGTGAAAATCTTTGCTTTGAAGGAACTCTAGATATATACAAAACATTGCCTGCAACCTTTATGGTTACTTTAGGTGGTTTCGCAACTAACGCCATCTACTGTTTTTATCAAAACCAGAAAAATAAGACTTGGACCGATTATGGAAAAACATCTCTTTACATCAACAATATCCTATTCTGTGCTCTTGCCGGAATTCTTTGGTACAGCCAGTTTTTCGGATTAAGCTTGGGTAAAGGATTCCTAGCTAGTTCACCTGTTCTACTTACATTTTCATGGTGTATTCTTATGTCACTTAACGTTGCATTTTCGAATGTTTGGGGTATTATCCTTAAAGAATGGAAAGGTTGTACAAACAAAACCATTGCTGTACTTATGATAGGTTTAGTTATCTTAATTGTATCTTCTTTTCTCCCACAATTATTAAAATAATATATAAAAAATAAATTATGAAATCTATATTAGACGGACGTCCCGCCTTGAAAAAAGAAGTTGAAAAAGTAGCAGAAGTCGCCGGATATCTTTGGCAGAAAGGATGGGCCGAGCGCAATGGAGGTAATATTGTAGTAAATGTTACTGACCTGATTGACGATGAGATTAAACAAATGCCTGCGATTGGACCCGAAACATCATTTGGTGTAAAATTACCTAATATCAAAGATTGTTTTTTCTTCTGCAAGGGTACAAATAAACGTATGCGTGATTTAGCTCGCTGGCCGATGAATAATGGAGCCTTCATTCGCATCTGTGATGATTGTGAACACTACGAAATAATTGCAGACAATCCGGTAAAACCTACTTCAGAAATCAGCTCGCATCTAGCTATGCATAATTATCTTATCGGAAAAGGAAGTAATTATAAAGCATCCCTTCATACACATCCCATTGAACTCGTTGCCATGAGTCATAATCCTAATTTTTTGAAAAAAGATGTACTAACTCACATGTTGTGGAGTATGATCCCTGAAACAAAAGCATTCTGTCCTCGTGGGTTAGGAATCATCCCTTACAAAATGCCAAGTACAGTTGAATTAGCTGACGCTACATTAAAAGAACTGGACGATTATGATGTAGTTCTATGGGAAAAACATGGAGTATGTGCTGTTGATGTAGATATCCTTGCAGCTTTTGATCAAGTAGATGTACTTACCAAGTCTGCTTTAATTTATGAAGCTGCTAAAAATATGGGATTCGAACCTGAAGGAATGAAAGATGAATGGATGTCCGATTTATCGAGAGCTTTTAATTTACCAAAATAAACAAAACACAAATTACTAACAATAGAATCTGAAAACATAAACTATGTACAACTCACCGGGACGAAAATAAATTTCGCCCTGGTTTTTTATATATCCGGACAAAACGAAATTATTTCACCTACAGACAGCCTTTTCTTAAAACAAAAAACCTCCCGCTTAAAAAGCAGGAGGTTATAACAAAAAATTATTAATTTCTAAATTATTTTTTCTACATTCCAAACAAAGGCACGAAGACCCAGCATCTCAGTTTCCACATCCATTTGATGAAGAGCTTTAAGTAACGGATCCACTTTCTCATCTATTACCACCGCCATAATTGCAGAACACATAGATGGCCATGCATGTGAACCCAAATGAGGATCCCCATTTTTCGAACCTCTTCCTTGTACTTGCTGCCAGCAACTGTAACCTCGACAATTCATATGAGTCAACAGATCTACTATTTGTTCATGAAAAGCTTGGTCATAAGTTATCATAACTGATTTCATATCTTTATATTATTTTTAAATCGTTATTTACTCGCATTATGTAATTTATCGTGAATTATATCCAACTTATGAATTTGATAATATTCATTTAATTCTCTCTGACGACGCATCTTTCGACGATTAAGTTTAATTCCGTTGCCACCAAAAATACAAAACATCGTAGGTACATATATCAAAGTAAGAATAGTAGAAACGGTTAATCCACCTATAACCGCAACGCCCAGAGGACGCCACATTTCAGAACCGACTCCACCACCTATAGCCATAGGTACCATACCCAAAATAGTAGTTAAGGTAGTCATCAACACAGGACGAAGACGACTTCTGCCTGCAACTACAGCCGAACGAATTAAACCCATACCTCGTTCACGCATCAACTGAGTATAATCAATGAGAACAATTCCGTTTTTCACAACAATACCAATCAACATAATTCCTCCCAACATGGACATAATATTCAGATGAGTACCTGTCAATGCCAAAATTAAAATAATACCACTAAAGGCAAAGGGTATAGAGAACATAATTATAAACGGATATGTCAAAGATTCAAATTGAGCTGCCATCACAATAAACACGAGAATAACAATTAAGATTGCCAATGTTCCCAAATCTCTATTAGAATCTTGTTGATCCTGATAAGAACCTGCAACTTCCACGTGTACTCCTACAGGTAAGTTAATTTTGTTAATAATTTTTTCTCCTGCAGACACTCCATCACTAAGTGCATATCCATCCTTCAGAACTGCATCAACTGTTACCAATCGTTCGCGGTCTTTTCTTTCAATCGTAGGTGGCACATCCACTTGCACCACTTTTCCCAAATCTTTCACACGAATACCTTTACCTTGAGCATTATATATCATTATATTTTGCAAATCTTCTATACTAGTACGATCCACAGGGTCATAACGAACACGAATATCATACTCTTCCCCATCTTCCCGATATTGACTCGCTGTAGAGCCATTAATTCGATTGCGCAAATAATTTGCAGCTGTAGTAAGATTCAACCCATTCAGAGCTAATTTCTCTCTATCAAAATCCACTTGGTATTCCGGTTGATAATCACTTCGACTGATACTTACCTGACTAATTCCCTTCGTTTCAGATAATTGTCGTTTCAGTTCTCCTGCAACTCTATCAGTCGCGCCAAAGTCATATCCGTAGACTTCAAATGTTGCTGTACTTTGACCTCCCATAGAACTTTTCATACCACCCATTAAAATAACAGACTTAGATATTTCAGGCATTTTCTTACAATCCGCACGCATCTCGTCACAAACTTCAGCCAAACCGATAGATCGTTTATTCGAAGGAACCATGTTGATATTAAACGATATAATATGAGAACCGTTGTTAGATAAAGAAGAATAAGTGTCATTATCTCCAGCCTGACCTACTCGGAAATTAATCGTACGAATATCATCTCCATAACGTTTCTTCCAAATAGAAGATAAGTTTTGAGCAATGACTTCTGCTTTTTCAACACGTGTTCCGATAGGTAATTCAATTGTAGCCCCAATACGGCCATTATCATTAGCAGGGAAAAATTCGCTTTTAATGTTTTTCAAACAAAGTAAACTGATAGCAAATAAAGTAAAACAACCTATCAAAACCTTAAAACGATTACGTACAGCCCAATTTATCTTTTTTGCATACCAATTATCCAAGCCATCAAGAGCTTTTCTTATTGGAGAATAAAACTTAACAAATAACTTATTCTGTTTTTTCTGCAGCTTAAGCAAACGAGAACAAAGCATTGGAGTAAGACTCAATGCACTCAAGGTAGAGATTGTCATGATAATACACATCATCCACCCCAACTGTTTGAAAAGTACACCAGACATTCCTGTCACCATTGTTAAAGGGAAGAATACAGCAATCATTGTTAAAGTGGAAGCAATAACAGAGATTGCAACTTCATTTGTTCCATGAATAGCTGCTTGTTTCGGATCCGATCCTCTTTCTATATGAGTTGTTACATTTTCCAGGACCACTATCGCATCATCAACCACATTACCAATTGCTATGGAGAGACAAGAAAGAGAAATCATATTCAAAGACCCTCCTGTCGCATATAGATAAATAAAAGAGGCTATTAATGACATTGGGATAGTAATACAGATAATAACTGTAGCTCTCCATCTACCTAAAAAAGAAAAAACAACAATAACAACAAATAATATGGCATAAAGAATAGTTTCTGTCAAAGAATCTATTGTATTTAAAATGTTATCGGAGGTATCAACAATAACACCCAATTTTACATCGGATGGTAAAGATTTCTGTAAAGATGGTAAAGCAGCCATAACATGCTTAGATATATTCACAGAATTAGCACCTGATTGTTTCTGAATAATAACCATAGCACCCTGCTTTCCATTATTAAAAGCTTTTTGGGCTCTTTCCTGAACACTATCTACTACGCGAGCAACATCACGCAGATAAACAGCTGCACCATTATGTGTTCCAACTACAATATTCAACATCTGCTGTGGATTGGAAAATTCACCTTCCACTCTTAAGGAATAAGTATTTGAACCCATATCAAATGTACCTCCGGGTATATTTTTATTTTCTGCAGAAATAGCCGCACTAACTGTTTCAACCGACATACCATATGCCTCCATCTTTTGTGGGTCCATATAGACATTTATTTCACGCTCTGGTGCTCCGGATATAGAGACAGTTCCTACTCCATCAATACGTGCCAGCGGATTGGCTACATTATCATCCAAAATTTTATAAAGAGCCGCTTGACTCTGTCCTGCTTGCACAGATAAAATACAAATAGGTATCATATCCGTAGAGAATTTGAATATGATAGGAGTATTAGCTGCATCAGGTAACGCCGAACTAACCATATCCAACTTATCTCGAACATTATTAGTCAATACATCAATATTGTAACCATATTCAAATTCCAAAGTAATAACAGACACATTCTCTTTCGACTGCGAAGTAATATGCTTTAAATGTTCTACGGAATTCAAAGTATTTTCCAATGGGCGGGTCACATTATTCTCTATATCCGAAGCGTTTGCTCCTGAATAGTAAGTAATGACCATAATCGTATTTGTCTCAATATCAGGATAAAGATCCACAGGTAATTTAGATAAAGAGAAAAGGCCCAAAATAACAACTGCAATAAAGCAGAGGCTGGTCATAATCGGTTTTCTAACCGCTCCTTCGTATAAACTCATTTTTTTGTCTGTTGAAGATTCTTTACTTAACTATATCTACTTTCACGCCATCTGCCAACTTAGTTTGTCCAGCTACGACAACCTGAGAACCGGCTGGTACTCCATCAAGAATCTCATATTCTTTACCTAGACGTTGCCCTAACTTCACTTTATTATAAGTAACAGTATTACCTTCTTTAAGGACATAAACATAATGGTCTCCGGCACCAATTTGTTTGATGACCGCCTCATCTGGGACAATGACATGCTTTTTAGATCCATAAGAAACTGTCACACGACCAAACATCCCCGGTCTAACCCGTTGATCATTATTCGCGATACGAATCTCCACAGGAAAAGTATGAGTATTGGAATCAATAGTCGGATATACAATGTAAACTCTACCTTTAAATAATTCATTACCATAAGTATCCAACTTTATATCAACAGGCATTCCTTTCTTGATCAATGGAAAATGAGGCTCAGATACATTAATTATTAACTTGACAGGCGATATTTGCTCTATCACCAAAACAGGATTAGATCCCGTCATGTCGCCATTATCATAATTACGAGCAGTTACAATACCGTTAATCGGGCTCCTTAACTGAGTATTAACAAGATAATTTCTATATTGGGTTTCCTTTACGTCCAAATCCATTTTTGCATTATCCCATTCAGCTTTACTTGCACCTCCCACCTTGTATAATTGGTCTATCCGGTTAAATTCCACTTTCTGATTTTCTATTTGTAATTTCAGTTGACGCAAATTGGTTGCATCTAGTTGAACCAATATCTGACCTTTACCAACTCTATCACCTACCTCAACAAAAATTTTCTCAATTCGTAAATAAGACTGTGGCATAATATTATTCTTCACATCCGACTCTACCGTAGCTGTATACTCTTCAGTTTGATCAACAGAACGCATTTCTGCTTGGGCTACCTTCACTCTGGGTGTTTCATCAACTCGAACCTCATTCTTTTTACTATTGCATGCAACCGACACGCTTACAAGAATAATTAAAGTTAATGCCTGAATACTTTTTCTCATAACTATGTTGTTTATTATTTTTTTCATTTATAAATATTTTACTTTATCTCATATAAAGGTTTAATACGAAAGACCTCATTACCTAATACATAATCCAAATCCGATTTTGCATTCAAATAATCATAAATAGACTGATTATAGGTAAGTTCCGCTTGAGTTAAAGCTACTTGAGAACTATTCATTTCCAGAACGGTACCTTTTCCCACATCATATCTCTTTGATGAAATCATAAGAGCTTTCTCTGCCATTGCAACCGATTCTTTATTACTCGATACCTGTTCAAGACTGGCTGACATATTATTTTTATAACTTATAACTTGCATATTTAATTGGCGTTCCGTATTCGTACGATTTAATTTCATTTCGGCAATATTCAGTTTTGCCGTTTTTAACTTTGTAAAATTACTCGCTTTGTATAAAGGAATAACAATACTTAATGCAATATTGGAACTAGGAGTCCAATCATATTTATAAAAATTCAAATTATTATTGTATAATGACTGATATTGATATGTATATGCTAAACTTGCCGTAGGCATAAAGTTTGTTTTTGCTAGACTTAAATTATGCTGTAATAAACTTACATTTAAATTCAACTGTTTTATTGTCGAATTATTTGCCAAGCTATTCGGTCCTTCCTGTATTTGATTAGCATAAATAGCTGTTTCATAATTAGATAAATTATCATCAACTACCAAATTTACATTTGCTGTTACTCCCATCAAGACCTTTAATTGAATTTTAGCTAAAGTGACGGCATTACCTGCAGAAATCATATTTGGTTTAATACTTCTCATCTGAACTTCGGCACTAATCTTATCATATTCACTAACAGTCCCCTGTTTATATTTAGCATTAACAACATTAAAATTATCCTCTGACTGCTTATAGCTCTTTTTTAAAACATCATATGAATCTTGTGATAACATCAAACTATAATAAGCTTTTGTAACCTGATTAATCATATCTAAACGAGATGAACGAGCTTTCTCTTTAGCCAACTCAATATCCACTTTAGTTAATTTCATTGTTTTATATACTGCAGGAGCAAATATAGGAAGACTTGCAGTAAAAGCCGCGGCAGCTGTATTAGCCCCATCTTGTCCCATCTTAAAAGTGTTAGATCCAAGTTTTAACTGTGCAGCTTTTATAGTATACGTAGAAGTTCCACTTATAGAAACTTCAGGTAGCAAATTTTGCCAAGCTTCTTGATCTGCCACTTTTTTTAACTCTATATCTTTATCCGCCACCTTAATCGTCGGATTTTCACTCAATGCAATTTCTATCGCTTTATCAAGAGTCAATTTTAACTGCTCTTGTGCATAAAGTTGGGTAATGCCTGAAAATAAACATAATCCCAATAAACAATCTTTTAATTTCACACTTCTAATTTTTTTACCTTTTATCATTTTGTTTCTTAAAATCATTCAGAATTTTCAATCCTTTTTCTGTTGAAATACCTCTCATATTAACATACATCATTGTCTTAAATATTTCTTCTAGAGGAAATTTCTGATATATATCTGACATTGACATAAAATCACCTTGATAACGAGACCAATCTACTAATAGTTCATAGTTAATATCTGATCTAAAAAAGCCTTGTTCTACACCTTTCTGAAAGAATTCAACAACTTTTTGACTATTTAAATCTCGTTCATTAGCTATATATTGTTGTATACGAGAATACTTTCTCACTTCAAAAATAAAATCAGGAGATATTGTCTTAAACATATTTATATGAAACTGAAAACTTCTTAAAACAATTTCCATAATATTATCTGCTCCCTTTATTACTCCTTCTATCTTTCTCTTTTTTTCATTATGCAAATGAATAACACAATCATAAAGTAACTCTTCCTTATCATTAAAGATTTCATAAAGTGTTCGTTTCGAAATAGACAATAATGCCGCAATATCATCCATCCTCACGGATTTAATACCTTTCTTTATAAATTCCTGTGAAGCTTCCGTTATTACTCTTGCACGCAAAGATTCCTCTGAATTTTGTTGTCTTTTCCCTGATTTCATAATAATTTATTAAAAATATCTGCAAAGATATAAAGAAAACTATTCATATTTATGAAAGTTTTCAAAAAGTTTTTTAAATATTAATCTTTATTTTTCATAACTCTGAATCAATATATATAAATAATAAATAGAAAGTTTTAAATATATATTTTACAAAAAAAATAATATACTTCTGAAAAATTTGTATTTTTGCTATCTTAAAGGAATTAAAAGTACAAAAAATTTATGGTCAAAATAACAAAAGAAGCAGCTTTACTTTACCACTCACAGGGAAGACCGGGTAAAATCGAAGTAGTGCCTACCAAGCCTTATAGTACGCAAACCGATCTGTCCTTAGCTTATTCACCCGGTGTAGCTGAACCTTGTTTAGAGATAGAAAAAGATTCGCAGAAAGCATATGATTATACTGATAAAGGTAATCTGGTTGCAGTAATTAGTAATGGTACTGCAGTTTTAGGATTAGGAGATATTGGTGCTATCAGTGGAAAACCCGTGATGGAAGGAAAAGCACTACTTTTCAAAATATATGGTGGAATTGACGTCTTTGATATAGAAATTAATGAGAAAGACCCCGAAAAGTTTATAACTGTTGTTAAAGCAATTGCTCCAACTTTCGGAGGTATAAATCTGGAAGATATCAAAGCCCCCGAATGTTTTGAGATAGAACAAAGATTAAAAGAAGAATTAGACATTCCTGTTATGCACGACGACCAACACGGTACAGCAATCATCTCGTCTGCCGGCCTATTAAATGCATTGGAAGTAGCAGGGAAAAAAATAGAAGATGTCAAGATCGTTGTAAATGGAGCCGGAGCTGCTGCTATCTCATGTACAAAACTATACATGTCATTAGGGGCAAAAAAAGAGAATATCATCATGCTGGATAGCAAAGGTGTCATCACAAGTGATCGTCAAGGACTAAATGAAACAAAAAAATTCTTCGCGACTGACCACCTTGACATTCACACTCTTGAAGAAGCTATGATAGGTGCTGATGTATTTCTAGGACTATCAAAAGGAAATATTGTAACTCAAGATATGGTACGTAGCATGGCCAAGAAACCTATCGTTTTTGCCTTAGCCAATCCTGTTCCGGAAATTTCATATGATGATGCAATGGCTTCACGCCCGGATGTATTAATGTCTACTGGTCGTTCCGATTATCCAAATCAAATTAATAATGTAATCGGATTTCCTTATATTTTCCGTGGAGCATTGGACACTCGAGCCAGTGCCATTAATGAAGAGATGAAACTAGGTGCTGTACACGCTATTGCTAAATTAGCAAAACTACCTGTACCCCAAGTAGTAAATGATGTTTATCATGTTGACAAACTGAAATTCGGTCCTTCATATTTTATTCCTAAACCAGTTGATCCACGATTAATTACAGAAGTCTCTATGGCTGTAGCTAAAGCTGCTATCAATTCTGGAGTAGCACGTAAAAAGATTACTGATTGGGACGCTTATCGTACTCATCTGAAAGAATTAATGGGTCAGGAAAACAAACTTACTCGTCAACTCTATGAGACAGCACGAAGTTGTCCGCAACGCGTCGTATTTGCAGAAGGCATCCATCCCAATATGCTAAAAGCCGCCGTACAGGCCAAAGAAGAAGGAATTTGCAAACCTATATTATTAGGTAATAATGAAACCATTGTCAAATTAGCTAAAGAATTAGGATTAAAGCTAGAT
>Ga0172378_10006488_pt1 | contig 10933 bp, 5 predicted proteins | sample GrowelOW332metaG_FD_119755 | JGI IMG/M metagenome (GOLD analysis project Ga0172378, IMG submission 119755) | Groundwater microbial communities from an aquifer near a municipal landfill in Southern Ontario, Canada - Pumphouse #3_1 metaG | ecosystem: Environmental > Aquatic > Deep subsurface >... | reverse complement strand
GATTATAAAAGTACTCAACGTAGAAAGGAGTACCATAAAAGGCCTGATGGCGATCCCACGGAGAAAGATAGATTCCGAACTTGATGCCGTATTTACGGCAGGCTGCAGACAACTCACCTACAATATCTCCCTTTCCATCCTTGTAGGGAGTGTTTCTGACGCAATAATCGGTATATCCAGTCGGCCAAAGGCAGAAGCCATCGTGATGCTTGCAGGTCAGGATTACCCCTTTAAGACCAGCTTTAACGAAAGTCTTTACCCACTGCTCGCAATCCAGTTTCGTCGGATTAAAGGTATCCAATTTGGAATCTCCGTATCCCCATTCGCGGTCATTGAATGTGTTCAAACCGAAATGAACGAATGCATAATTTTCCATTTTCTGCCAACGGATCTGGTCCTGGGTAGGAATGGGATAACAGGGTGCCGGGGGCATCACCTTCTTTTTTGCCTCAACACAAATTACAGAAGTAATAAAAAGCAAAACAAGAATGTACAGTCTTTTCTTCATTTTTCGTTTTATTTTATAAGAACGTTATCTATATAATAGACGGACGGAGGGATCTGTTCGTCACATCCCGCCAACGGGGGACATTTCTGTTGGTTGGGTGTCTTCCGATCCGGCAGATTCCTGTATCTGCCTGTTCTGAAACTCAACCTTTCCACTTCCCCTACAGCATGCAGGTCCGGATAGTCATTAGAATGATATGTAAAGCAGCCGGTTCCACTGACATCTATGGAGAGATTGACCTTATTCCATTCTCCTTGACGGTACTGACCGATAACGGTAGAATCGGACATTATATTACCTTGATGGAAAGACAGGCTGACCGCACGTGTCCCATGACGGTCTGTCACATCCACCTCAAAAGGATCATCGTTTTCCTTTTCTACAAAAAGATCAAAGGAGATATCGACTTTTCTGGAAGGCTGAAAGACTCGTATAGCACGCGCATAATCATAACGGTCTGAATCCGTAAGACAAAGATGATGCTTGTCTGTCACATACACATCTGCCCACCGGGGACGGTAAATATTCCAGTTTGCTACAGGAGCATGGGATTCTATCTGATCAAAGTTGTCATTGACCGTTCCATGCCATACAGTGCGAACAGGGACGGGGACACGGCTGACCCAGATATCTTCTTTATTGACACTGTATGTAAGCCATAGGCAATCATCAGGAGATGTCTGCTCCCCCTCTGTAATACCACGCACATAACAGGGGCCGAAGTCTTTGTTCTCGCCATAAAACCGACGTGGAGGGACCTCTCCATGAACGACACTCATCGTATCAAAGACTATTCCGTCCTCACTCGTTGTCACAATCAGGGGATAACGATACTGTTGTGTCTCTATCGGATTATAGCACATGGCATACTTGCCGTCGGGTGTTCGCTGACCCCAGTTCTTGCCTCCTGCCATAATCAGTGATGGTACCCTTACAGGTGTAGACCAGGTCTTTCCATTATCCGGAGACAGTGCCGCCCACGAATATTTCCACAAGGCAACGACTTTCCCATCCTTGCGATGATAATAACTGGTGGCCTGAACGGTATTGATAGAATCCTTCAATGTATAAAAGCCATCCAGTCCTCTGTCTTCATCTATCCACTGCAATGTCTTAAGTCGGTCATGCAGCAATGCCGCACAGGCGGCCTTAAAGCCTTTGTCCTTGGATCTCGTATAGAACGGGTAAGAAGTATTGCTTTCATTCCAATGAGTATGGGAAGAATACCTGATAAAATAAATCGGTCCCATTATGCCATTCTTGTAGATCTCACGTACGACGCGACCGATACCTCCTTCCTTGAAAGGGTTGTAACTATGACCATAAAATGCAACGATCAACAGCCGGCCACTTGGAGCGGTATAGAATCCCATACGCTGGTGCATGATATAGCCGTAATATCCTTTTGGAAATGTGACACCTTCAGGTGCTTTATAGACGGGAAAGGCGACAACGGGTTCCCCCCAGCTCCGACCATCTGGAGAGGTCACGACCATCGTATGTCCGGGGGGTTGCTGCTCGTCTGAAGGATTACTCAGGTATTCAAGATAAAATTTTCCATTCCAGTAGGTCAGGTTCGGCGCATGGTTATAGGTCCATCCGAAATTATCAGCCAATTCCGGATGTGTACGATTTGCACGCAGCACTTGAATATTCTCTGTCCCGATAGCATAGGGAAAACCGCCGTCATGAAGACGGGGATTGCATATTTCTCCGCCAATATAACGTACCGGTTCTTTACTGGTTCCGGTCTGAGCCTGACAGTAAGCGGCTATCGATAGAAATGCCATGACGGTTAAAACAAGATGTTTCATATTTCTTCTTAATGATTTCAAACCGTATCCAACAGCATTGAGGATACGATTGCCTTTTCTACAATCCTCCCAGTTTGTCAAGTATAGGTTCCTGGACTCCCGACAATTCGAGTTTCTTGCAGTCATTCTGTTGTTCAAAGACAACAATCTGATTTTTTCCTTTCTTCAAGAAGCAGCCAGGCAGATACAACGTCTGCTGAGGGCCGGCCTTCCAGTAGCGTCCCAGGTTGATCCCGTTGACGAATACGATACCTTTCCCCCATCCGCTCATGTCCAGGAAGGTGTCTCCGACTTTCTCCAGGCTGAATGTTCCATGGTACAATACCGGCAATCCGGGTTGATAACTCTCCGGGTATCCAGCCATATCAGGAACTTTATCCATCGGCAGTTTATACATCTTCCAGTTGCCGGTTATTGTGTTCCCTCCGATTGTTACAGGTTTCGTAATGCCTTTATTGTTGTCCGTGATACGTGCACCGTAATTGATGCGTCCCATGTTCTCGACAAGGATGTCCAGCACGCCGTCATCCGGTATTTCCACTTCCAGACTGTCCCTGCCGGTCATGCGATTCAGTTCGCCTGCCTTCTTCCCGTTTACGTAGACGATTCCGTAGTCTGCTATGCCCGGTACTCTCATCATACCGCTGACGGCTTGGGGAAACCGGCGATGGTAAACCACATAGCCATACCCCTGGTTTAATTCTTCAAAGGTCAACGGTTCTTCATTCTCGACTGCTTTCATATCTTTTAACAGACTAAAGACATCTACAGTCTTGTCGAGCCTGATACGGGGGATTGCTATCACCGGAATACGTGCCGGTACCTGAGGCAGTTTATGCTTTACATATTTCATCATCAGGTTCCGCAATGCGTTATATTTCGGGGTTGCCCAACCTGCCTCGCTGATTGGCGCATCATAGTCGTAACTCGTCAGATCGGGCTGGATATTCCTGTCATTACTGTAATTCGCTCCTGAGGTAAACCCGAAATTGGTTCCGCCGTGGATCATGTAGAAGTTGAAACTTACTCCTGCGTCAAGGTATTTACGAGTCTGACTTACAACCTTCTCCGTGCTTACTCTCTGGAACGGTTCGTTCCAGTGATCAAGCCAACCGGGATAGAATTCTGATACCATATAGGGACCTTCGCCGCCGTGATAGGCATTTACGGCTTTTTTAAGATTGTCTACATTATCTTCGCCGTTGGCTGCCGGAAGGGCTCCTTCTATCGCCCCACCACTAAACAGCCAACTGCCATCTGCGGTAAACATAGGAACGTTAAAGCCCGCATCAAGCAGTTCCTGATGTATGGCCGCACTATATTTCTTATGCATTGCCAACGGAATGTCCTTACGTTGGGATACATAGGAACCGAACTCATTTTCGGCCTGAACCATGATGACGGGACCGCCGTGGGTGACCTGAAGGTCCTTCACCTGAGAGGCCAACTGATTGATGTATACCCGGCATGAATCCAAGAATGGGCGGTTATACGAGCGGATGACAAGGCCCTTTACTTTCTGAAGCCACCAGGGATAACCGCCGTATTCCCACTCTGCACAACTATAAGGACCGGGGCGCAATATGACCATCATCCCTTCTTCTGCAGCTACCTTGACAAATGCACGCAGATTATGATTACCTGTTGTCCAGTCCCATACACCGGGAGACGTTTCCTGATAATTCCAGAACACATAGGTGGCCACCGTATTCAGGCCCATTGCCTTCATCATCTTCAGACGCTGGTGCCAGTAAGGTGCAGGGACACGGGCATAATGCATCTCGCCGGAATGGATCTGTATGGGTTTCCCGTCATACAGGAAACTTCCATTTGCAATACTGAAAGTATGTCTTGACTTGCCGATGACAGGCTGGGCTACTACTGAAAGTAGTACACCTATTAATAAAAGCAACTTGGTATTTTTCATACTATTCTATATTCAAAATCTGATTAATCTTAATAGATCAACTCAGAACTTATTCGTTTCGCAACATTCTATCTTTTTCTCCCGATGTCTGCGTACCTGATCAAAGATGATGGCCTTACGATATTCCTTTCCGCTATAAGACAATCGGGCATTGTGGATTGAGACTCTGTCAACATTACGGAAATACATAGCCCAACTCGGGAAGTAGGGCCATTGACTTACCGGCCTGTTTTTGAACCAGTCAGGAAGATCGGGATTATCAATACCTCTGAACTGCAAATCAACATCTTTGATAATCACATTTTTTATTCTATTGCTTCCCCAACTTTTTACGGATAAAGCCATCCGGGTAATATCCCGAGCAACAATATTCTTGATAACGATTTTACCCATTGTATTACTATCACTTAGTGTTAATGATACAGGAGTAAGCACTGTTTCTATCTTCAGGTTACGAATAGTGATATGATCCATTCGCCCGGGAGCAGGTCCCCAACCGCCTGGTTCTAAACTGACAGCGGCATCGGAGGATGTTTTACCAGATGTACGATGTTTATATCTTCCTGGCCCGAATATATGGCAATCACTGATAAGCAGATTTTCTGAAGGTTGAATCATACGGATACCATTACATGAAGAATTAATCTCGCATCCGGTAATTTGCAGATGATGCCAATAACCTCCGGCAATACCATCATCTCCTGTATAAATCTTACAGTTTTTTATCTTTACGTTCTCACAACCCCGGATATGGATACCATCCCATCCTTTAATAATATGAAGGTTCTGAAAAACTGAATTTTTTAGATCATAGGAAAGAAAGGCATAATTTGCTGCCCTCTGAATGTTGAAATCCTTGAATTTCATTTTATTACAATAGGCTGACAGAATAGTGTGAGGTCCACGCCTATTCTCTTCCCCTTGGGGATTAAAGACATGACGACCATCGATGGTCCCCTGTCCTTCGATACCGGAATCAGTAATGCCCACACAGAGTATAAGTGCCTTTGCCCATGTCTTGTCATAAGCGCTATTGGCATTAGCTGTCCCCCGTCCGCTTTCATAACGTGACAAGTCTTTAGTAGGAATAAAAGAACTATAATCTCTCAGATCATCTGAGCCCAAAATGGTAGAACCCTTTTTAAGTAAAAGGATAACATGGCTTTTCATATTGATGGTTCCTGTGACAAACACTCCTTGAGGGACTTCAACAATGCCTCCTCCTTCTTGAGCACAAGTGTTTATGGCATTATTAAATGCCTGAGTATTGTCAGTTGTACCATCTCCAACAGCACCAAATAATAAGATATTAAAAATAACAGATAATAATAAATTCATGATGCAATTTTTATAAGGGAGGACCTACCTTGGAAACTTGCAAATATGCTTTCTGATTGTAAAAATACAAAATAATAACTATATAAGAACTACTTCTTACAGAACAAATATAAGAGTCCAACAAAAAGTTGGGCTCTTATACCTATTTATATTATCAGTAGTTGTTTATTTAGCGTCCCACCATACACGAGAGTAGAATGTATCACCATTAGTCATACGGCCTACAGCAGTTCCATAGTTAGTTGCATTAACCTGTGATTCTGATGTCGGATAGCGGAAACGGCGAGGAATACTATAACCGTCACTGGCTGTTGCACATTCACCATCCAATTTTGCCATAGGAGCAGGAGCCAGAACAGGATAGCCAGAACGGCGCCAGTTGGAGAACACCTCATAAGGATCACCGAAACTGTTTATATAGTACTGAGTATTGATCTGCTCCAACGCTTTACTGTTATCAAAAGGATTAGCAGCCAGATAAGCAGCAGCAGCAGCATCTGCTCCATCAGGAAAGGCAACGGAAATAGCAGATGAAGCATTAGGAAATTGGCTATACTGCTCAAAAGCTGCTTTAACCCCAGCATCATAATAAGCCTTGGCACTACCGGAAATATATCCTCTATAGACAGCTTCAGCTAACAAGAATTCTGTCTGGGCATAGGTTACAATAAATGTAGTACCCGTCGGATCTGCATAAGTACAGCGGTTAGGAGAAGAGTAGTATCTGCCATAGTTGGCCAGATAAGCAGAGTCATTAAAAGCTTTGTCTACCTTTCCCACAAAATACTGACTATTTTCTACAATATTATAACCACCCGAAGGTAAACCTTTCTGAGAAGCGAAGGTCATATCACCATAATCATGTGAAGTCCATACGCCACCAGTATTACTCTGGATATCAGTATACTGTTTACCATCTTTAGAAGGAGCTATAGTACCAATCAAAGAGATACGAGGATCATTGGTCCCCTTTAGCATATTAACAAAGCCATCAGTCAGATAGAACTCTCTATCTTCATGAGCCTGAATCTTAGCAAAAGGCTCAGAAGAGTCATTGGATGTCGTACCACCAGCATGAGCCAGTTTACAATTATCACTATTAGATGTCATCAACCCATTGGCAAGAGCCTTGACTGCATATTCCTTTGCAGTAGCTTGATCTACCTTTACCAGACGCATAGCCAGACGCAACATTAAAGAATTGGCAAACTTCTTCCACGAAGCAGCATCTCCATTATAATAAAGATCCTGATTGCCCATTTTTGCAGTTCCACTGCCCAAATTGGCCTGAGCTGAATCCAGTTCTGCCAACATGCTCTTATAGATACTTTCCTGAGTATCATATACCGGATACGGATATTTAGCAGGGCGCCCTGCCTGACTATAAGGAATATCACCATAAAGGTCTGTCATCTTGCTGAATGCATAGACACGCATTACCCGGGCAATATTATAGTCAATCTTCATATCAGCATTACCAGCCCACTTATCATAACAGGTAGTCACATCACGCATGGCACCACGGTCACCATCAAAGACATCCCAATAAGAACCTGAATAACCATCACTCCACTCATAACGGGTATAATATGGCCACCAGTCGAGAGAAACCAACTGTTGCGTAAATTGCTCACAATAGATACAGCCTGTGCGCCACATATCCCAGTCAGAACCTAAGGCTTGATGTTGTGCATTGGAGAATACCATTGCATAAGGGACATTATCTTCATTAATACTCTCTGGATTTACGTTTGTGTCGCCAAAGTCACTGCAACCAGCCAAACCCAACGCGAGAACTGAAGCTAAAGCTAAATATTTATATGTTTTCATTTTATTTGTTTTTTTAATCGTCAGAACTTAATATTAAGGTTAAAACCTACACTGCGTGTTGTTGGATAACCGTTCAATTCCAGACCTTGTGCATTGGAATTATTGATAGCAGATTCTGGATCAATATTAGGAGTATGCTTAAGGATCGTCCAAAGATTACGGCCTACGAGAGAAAGGGAAAGTCCCTTGACAAAACCAAGATGAGACAACATGCTCTTCGGGAATGTATAACCGAAAGAAAGTTCGCGTAATTTGATAAAATCAGCACTGTAAACAAATTCTTCAGCGATGTTAGCATCACAAACCGCACGATAGTAATCCTGCGAAGTTACCGTTACTGTATTGGCCTTACCTGTAGCTTCATCTATACCGGCAGCAGTAATGGATCCAGCAGGGTTGCTTGCAGTTCTTCCTGTAAGCGTATTCTTGTGCATACCATAGTAGTAAAGTTCATAGTTGGTACCAGAGAAGAGTTTAGCACCAAACTTAAAGTCAAGTAACATACTAAGGTTAAATCCCTTGTAAGAAAGGGTATTACGCCAACCGCCAGTCCACTTATAGACAGCATTACCGAGAACTTTCTGGTCGCCTGCCTGAGGAAGTCCATTCTTCAGTAGTAACTCACCATTTGAATTCCTTTTATAAGTATTACCGATGATTTCTGCATACGGCATACCAACTACCTGATAAACGGTCACATTACCATTACGTGAAGAACCGCCTGATACGGAGATGCGTTTAGTGTCAGAGCCAACATTCAGTACCTTGCTGCTATTGTTTGCAATATTGAAAGTAGAATTCCATGAGAAATTATTATTACGGATAGGATAACCATCAACCATGAATTCAAAACCACTATTCCTGATCTCTCCGATATTCATATAGGCTGAGCCGTAACCGGAAGCTGAAGAAGTAGATACTGGCAGGATATCATCAGTTGTTTTCTTATAATAATAATCCATATCGAAATTCAATCTGCTCTGGAAGAAAGAGAGATTCATACCTACTTCAAACTCAGAGATATGAACAGGTTTCAAATCAGCATTAGGATAAGAATTATCGTTATTCTGAGTAGCTGTCTGTACACCATTAACTGTGAAAGAATTCAACTTGTAATACATCAACGTCTGATAAGCACTCGTACCGTTAGATGCAAAAGCATAACCTAAACGAAGTTTACCGAAATCAAACCAATTTGGCAATGCCTTGCGGAAACTGTCTGTAAATACCCAGGATAAAGTAGCTGATGGATAGAAGTAACTGTTATTGTCAGGTGACAAAGTAGAGAACCAGTCATTACGTCCGGTAACATTCAAGAATACTTGATTTTTCCAACCAAGGTCGAATGTTCCATATAGGGAATTGACACGATAGCGGACAAAAGATTTATAGGGTTTCTGTCCGGAAGCTGTAATATTATTTACAGACCAGAGTCCGTCAATAGTGAAAGGACGTCCTCCATTGGAAGTATAAAAATACTTCGTTTCATTATACATCTTATTTCCACCAAAAGAAGCACCGACACTCCAATCTCCGAACTCCTTATTGAAATTCAAAAGGAAGTTATAGTTGGTTTCATGGAAGTTCTTTTCATATTCAGTCAACCAACCTGATGGATCAGCTGCTGCCCCTTTAGGCTGAACCTGTCTGAACTCAATATTGTAACCATCTCGCTGAACTGCTCCCTGTAAATACAACCAAGAAGTGATATCCCATTTCATTGTTAATGATCCGGTAAGACGATTACGGTCCATGTCATTAGTTTTGCGATACTGAAGCCAATAAGGGTTATTGAAATAAACGTTAGTACCACCAATCATTTCACTACCGTCAGCATTTGTACCCCAGCCGGCAGAAGTACCTTTCAACCAACGGACATCAAAAGAATTACCTCTATATAGTAATGATGCATTTGTATTACCATTACCATCAGAAAGGTTTGAACGTCCATTGGACTTATCCTCTGTATAGTTAGCTGTTACAATAGCCGAAAGATTCTTAAAGATCTTATAAGTGGTATTTGTATTAAAACCTAACTGATGAGTACCTGCACCTGGAAGGATACTCTTTTCCTTATTATAGTAAACGCCAAGACGATAAGTGATGTCCTTGTCAGAACCAGAAACAGCTACAGAGGTATTGGTAGTTACACCTGTATTATAGAAATTCTTCCAGTTGTTAATATAAGAATATTTATAGGTATTCCCCAAGAAGTTTGTAGCATCACTACCATCCAGATAACCACCCCAACTGTTACTTTCTCCAGCTTTTGCAGCATTTATAGAAGTTGGTTTCTGTCCTTCCAATCCAAGTCCAAACTCTTTCTGCCAATCCCGATAATCGTAGATGTTATTGAAAGTAAGGTTCTCATTCACATCTACGCTGACAGGCTGTCCCTTATGACCACTCTTTGTAGTAATCAAGATGGCACCGTTACCACCACGGAAACCATAAAGTGCAGAAGCGGCTGCGCCTTTCAGAACCTGTATACTTTCGATATCATCAGCATTAATATTACTTAAACCATCTCCCATATCAGAGCCGCCCCATTGACCGGCCGATCCCTGATTGGAATTATCAAAGGGTACACCATCGATAACATAAAGAGGTTGATTATTACCGGAAATAGAGGAATTGCCACGAATGACAACACGAGAAGATCCCATACTTCCAGTAGCATTACCTGCTACACTGACACCAGCGACCTTACCGGAAAGTGCATTACCGATATTCGGGTCACGAGCCATAGTAAATTCATCACCATCTACCTTTGTCGTAGAATAACCAAGGGAACGAGCCTGACGCTTAATACCTAAGGCCGTTACGACAACTTCATCAATAGCAGTAGACTCTTCCTGCATCTTTACAGGTACACTTGCTCTTCCACGAACTGGAACAACCTGTGTCTTAAAACCGACATAAGAGATCTCCAGCTTTGCAGCAGACGGAACATCGATAGAATAATTACCATCAACATTGGTAACTACCCCATTAGTTGATCCCTGTTGCTTTACAGTTGCACCGATTACGGGTTCGCCCGAAGCGTCCGTAACTGTACCTTTAACTGTAATACCTTGTGCAAAGATTGTTGTTGCAAATAACATGCAGACAGCAACCATAAATGCTCGTAATAAGCACACAAAATGATTTTTTCTTTTCATCGTCTTTTTATTTAGGTTTGTTTAGGAACAATAACGAACTTCAAATAATAGCGTTATCACTCATCTGATGATTCTTCTAATTTTAGTTTAAGGTTACTATAACAGAGAGATGACCTGACAGTGTCATAAACTGCTATTTCCGTGAAGGTCGTCCTCTTGATTTATAAATTCTCGCTGTAAGTTGCTCAGCCTTGACTGCTATAGCAACCAACAGCAAGAATAATAATATATCTATACTTTATGAATATATAATAGATTAAAATAGTTAATTATTTCCAATCTTGTTCAGTACTATCGGACGGGAACTGCGGCTCTTGCCGAAATTCTTGTTCGGCTTCTTTCCCATGACAAACTT
>Ga0172378_10006487_pt1 | contig 10935 bp, 10 predicted proteins | sample GrowelOW332metaG_FD_119755 | JGI IMG/M metagenome (GOLD analysis project Ga0172378, IMG submission 119755) | Groundwater microbial communities from an aquifer near a municipal landfill in Southern Ontario, Canada - Pumphouse #3_1 metaG | ecosystem: Environmental > Aquatic > Deep subsurface >... | reverse complement strand
AGGCCCCATAGAGAAAACAACGGAACACGGATAGCCTAAGGCTGTTTCTTCTCTGCTACCTGGCGCATAGTATGAAACAAAATGCGCTGGCATATTACGGTCAGGAAGCACCCGGACCCTGAAGAGTCTAGAGAATGGCGGAGGACAGGGGCCAGGAGGGATAATAGGCCCAACTAAAGCTGCCGCTACTGTTTCTCTGTTAATTGGGCTGATGACATTCCCGTTTATAGTCAGCTCACTTAGACGGTTATAGGCAATGGCCATCCCAAGGCCATCCGCAGTATTCCATATAAACCTTTGGTAATGAGCCTCGGCTTCTACAGCAGTAGCACTCACGGAGCTAGAATATTCTTTTAAAGCTGTGTTAACGCCGTCTGACACCATAGTTGTATATTTAGCGCGTATGTAAATCATATTTTTAGACCTCCTCTACGACTTCGGCTGTAAGTGTCGTAGGACCAAACACTGTGAATGTATATACGCCATATGCGTCAGCCAAAAGTGCAACTCTATGAAGGCCTGGGGCAACATCTCCAGTAGGCGCTGCATAAACTGCTGAAACAGAATATCCTTCCGTAGGAATCACTTTGAACTTGAAATCATTAAATACTTTCGTATGAAGGGCAAAACCTGTCTCTGCTGCGGCAGAAAAATGACTGCCTGAAGGAAGTATAATGTCTGCCATTTCGTGTGCAAAAACAGCAATGGTAGAATCTCCTGTTATATTGCTTATGCTAAGGATTGTAAAAGATTCATTTACAGAAGCTTCACAACCAGAAGTGCTTACGCTAAGCACGTCATAATGGCTGTTTAGTACAGCCATGTTAAGCGACAAAGCGTCGCCCGTATTTATGCGTCTTGGGGATCCTGTTACTACACAATTTGTACATGAAATATCCAAAGAAAATTCGCCATATGCTAATTCAACTTCTACAATTTTATTAGAATTAACCCTTGCTATGGTGTATACACCATCTTCAGCAACTAAGGTCTCTTCATCTATTCTGACAGCTCTCACTTCATAGTTAGTGCTTGGGTTGAGTCTAAAAGAGCAGTCCAGGCCGCTTCTAACGGAGAATGCTCTTCCTGATAAATCGACCGGCGCACAGTTTACCAAAGCTGCTCCGGCTTCATCAGTGAAGCTTATTGAATAAGAAAGCTCCGTAAGCAGATCAGAAACTACACCGTCACGATTAGTTAACATAGCGGCAAATGCAATGTTAGAAAGCACGATAAACTCCATAGTGCTAGGCACAAATAGCAGCCATTCTCCATAATGCGCCCGGTAAGAGTTTAGCACAGCCGGATCTAGGGAGGCGCTCTCCACATTGGCATAGTCATCTGAAGTTGCTACGTCAGCACGGTATTGGCTTAATAATAGCAACATAGTATCTTTAGCAGAATTAAAAACTGTAGCGTCTGAAGAGACTATGTTTTTTACTTCTGTAATAATAAAGTCAAAACTTGGCGAGATAAAACCAGTTACATGATATCCAGCGCCATTCGCGTTCAAAACATTGTTGGCTTTCTCTAAAAAATACTTGAGATAATAATTGCTTAAGCGAACGCGGTCATTGGCTATGCATTTTAGCGCTACAAGATCTTGGTCGGCAAACTTTACGCGCGCTACCTTAAATCCTGGTGCAGCAGGTATTAAAGTATAAGGAAAAATATCCCTTGGAAAACATCGCCTAGGGCCTTCATACGAAAAGCCTAGAGGATCAAAAAGTTCTGTAGGTGTCTCTGGATTGTTTGTCATAATTCCGCCTATTGAAAGATACAATGAAAAGTTCAATGTGTTCTTCTTAATAAAAAAATATACAGGTGCCTAAGCACCTGTATATAATGAATTATGTATTTACACGCATTTTGAGCTCAGCCAATTTGCCTCGATTCCACTTGTCTCGTACATTTCCAACTAAATATCCGGTTATTCGCCGTATACGATTTATATATCCTTCGGAGTCTTTGGCACCGCATTTAGGACATTCCGTGCCTATAATACCGATATGACCGCACGCAGTACAACGATCTTGATCAAAGTTTATAGCAGCATAACCAGCACCTTTATCATGCATAGCGCGTATAATCTTTTCATAAGCATCCATGTTCATTGAAGGATCGCCATCCATCTTTACATACATGATATGGCCAGCATTTTCTAAAGCATGATACGGGGCTTCTATTTCTATCTTTTTAAAAGCAGTTATCTTATGGTCTACCGGAACATGAGACGAATTGGTATAGAAACCCTTGTCAGTAATTCCCTGGATCACGCCAAAGCGCTTTTTGTCAAGTTCAGTAAATCTTCCGCTAAGACCCTCAGCAGGTGTAGCTAAAAGCGTAAAGTTAAGGCTCTGCTCTTGTGAAATAGCGTCACAATAGTTTCGCATAAACGACACGATTTCAAGCCCCATTTTTTGTGATTCTGGATCTTCGTCATGCGAATGCCCTGTAAGCACCTGCAGGGTTTCGGCCAATCCTAAATCCTATAGATAGAGTACCATGCTTTAGAACTGTTTCTAAGGAGTCTTCAAGATCAAGGTTTTCAGAACCATACCATACGTGCTCGCGCATAAGGAATGGAAAATTTTTTACTTTACGTTTGCACTGATAGCCATAGCGCTCAAGAAGCTGCCTCTTAACAAGATCAAGATACTTTGAGAGAAGCTCAAAAAATGTGTCGAAGTTTCCTTTACCGGCTAATATGGCAAGCCTTGGAAGGTTAAGAGTCGTAAAACTAAGGTTACCGCGTTTCCAAGCAATTGGATCAGTCGAATTAACATCTGCCATTACTCGTGTTCTGCACCCCATATAAGAGATCATGGTCTCTGGGCGGCCTTCCTTAAGAAAACGCTTGTTGAATTCAACGTCCTGATTAGAAAAATTTGGGAAGAACCTTTTGGCTGATACGTGCATAGCTTGTTTAAAAAGATCATAATTAGGATCTTCTTTATTGTAGTTGACGCCTTCTTGCATGCGAAAAATCTGAATTGGAAAGATAGCCGTTTCGCCATGGCCAAGCCCGCGCTCTGTCACGCTAAGGATATTACGGACAACCATTCGTGCTTCTGGGTCTGTGCATGTTCCGTAATTAATAGACGAGAAAGGTACTTGTGAGCCGCTTCTTGTGTTCAATGTGTTAAGGTTGTACACCACGGCTTCCATAGCTTGATACGTAGCTCTGTCTATCTTCTTATAAGCGAGATCAAACAGGCGTTCAACAGAAGCTTTGTCATCAGCAATAGCGGCCATGTCAGAAACGAATTTTTCTTTGTCGGACAAAGAATAATCCAATTCGTCAGCTATTGCTATATCAAAATCTACGACAAAAGCCATGTCTCTTAGAAGATCACGCAGAAAGCTGTTAAACGAATGGCGCACAAACGGTGCCAAGGCTAAATCGAAATTTGGAATAGACTGACCGCCATGTTGGTCATTCTGATTGCTCTGTATCACTACAGCACAAAGCATACCGGCTGTAGTAATGGAGCGAGGTGGCCGGATGAAGCCATGGCCGGTATTAAACCCAGTTCTAAACAACTCGGCAAGATCAATTTGTGTGCACGTAGTTGTAAAAGTGTAGAAATCCATATCATGAACATGAATAAAGCCTTCTCTATGTGCTGACGAAAATTCCTTGTTCATAACACGGTCAAGAATAAATTCCTTTGAGCTTTCGCTACCATAGCGGAGCATTGTGCCCATAGCACTATTTCCGTCTATATTTCCATTTTCTTTCTTTATTTCGGAGTCTTTCAACTCTGAAAATGTGATTTCATCAAGCGATTTAAAAAGCTTAGAGCCACGGTTCCTGAGCCTGGTGCGCTCTTCGCGGTAGCTTGCATAGCTAGATGCCACCTTTACGTAGTTAAGGTCTTCTAGGGCTTTGACGATAATGTCCTGTATTTCTTCTACTTCAATAGTGGATCTTCCAGTTTCTTTGATACGCAGATTTACAAGTTCGATAGTTTCAAGGATTTCTCTTTCTTCTGGATTGATCAAACGCCTTTCGACAAAAGATACTTCCGAAAAAGCATTAAAAAGCGCATCATAGATACGCTGCTGTTCGTATTTAACAGTCCGCCCATCGCGTTTTACTACTTTTATTTCGGTCATATCTTTTGGCGTGTTACTCAAAGACTTTTCTCTTTGGCTAGTCATACTTATCCCTTATTTGTTTAGTATAAACAAAACGTTTTTACAAACGCCTACATAAAGATGTTGAGAAAAGCAAATTTACATGCGCCAAAGCGCATGTAAACTATAAGTTTTAAGAGATCGCACAAAACGAGAAAAATTTAGAAACAAAAAGACTTGGCTTGCTGTTTTCACGTGGAAGACGATTAAGCACATCGTACAAAATAGTCAATGCTTTTAGCTTAGCTTTAAACATAGGAACCACAAGAGACTTTCCATTTTTTATATTTGTCATGTTCTCATAAGACAATATAACACTTTGGACTCTAGGAAGCACCACAGAAGATGGAATAGATCCATTTACCATAGCCATTATGGTAAACGCAAATATAGCCGTAAAGGCTGCATCTTCTGGAGGTCGTTTTATAGGCAACATGGTTTTGAATGAATCTCGCGTAGATAGCTTTCTAAAAAGATCAATAGCCCCTATGGCGTCTATCTTCTTGGCTACCATAAGGTTAATCTCTTCAGGAGGAAGAAACACTGAAGGAGACGATCCGGCTGGGGCAGAAATCCAGCTTGCTACTTGGCTTAAGAACCCAGCATCATTTACTATACCTTCGGAAGGTACTATTTCTGTGGAGCTATCTTTATTTTCCAGGGCGGCTTCTAGAACTTTAGCCAGCTCACTTTCGTTGCTTAGCACGCTAAAAGCCTCTTTAAGCACTTTTGTGTCTAGCACCATTTTTACATGACGGCTGTATTTAAGAAAACCTAAAGAAGCCAAGGTCTTGGTTTGAAGAGCGGTGCTAAAATCTTGAATTAGAATAGACCTCCACACCGAAGAAGCTATAAATACAGCAGCTTCTTTAGGGGAGATAAAACCCTGGTCAAGAATATAAGAGGAGGCTAAAGACAAAACGGAAGGAGGGATTGTTTCTTTTTTTGATAATGGAGACGTCTCAGTATCTTTTGTTGGCTGTATAAAAAGCCTAGAAAGCCCATCGGCTGCTAGCAAGCTTCCTGAACAGTTTACTACACATTCGCGTATATTAAAAAGCTTGGCTATGGCAGGCCCTATCTCTGCCAAGGCTTTCTTTCCGTCATCTTCCCCACTTTGTGTGTTTACATACTGTGCTGTTGCTATAAGCGTAGCTACGGCCATGATGCCGTCATTGCGGCTAGATTTCTCTTTTTCAAATATAGGATCCATGGTTATACCTTATAGAATTTGTACGTCGCTCCACCATCATCAGAAATAAGATAGTGTTGTCTAGGGTTAGCTAACACTTTATCTGTAAATACATCATTCCAATGAGTGGCAAGATGTATCCAGTCTGATTTTCCTGAAGAAGCATATTCGTGGATGATCTGCCCAAAATTAACAACACCTTGCTCAGACCATTCTACTATCTTTTTAAAGATCTCTGTGTTAGAAAGGTTAGTATTGGTATAGTCAGTATCAGCTGCCCCAAGGGTAGGTTTTGCTGAGAATGGAGAAAGCCCACACATGTGGTCAGAATCAGGGCTGGGTTTCCACCCTGCTGCTTTTAATCGTTCATAATCGGCGGCTGTTCGAACGCCATTATTAATAGCCACGCCTATTTCTTTAGTCTGATCCAATCTCCAAGAAACATTCTCGTTCAATTTGTTTCGTACTGTCTGAATATTTTTAGCTAGTATCTTTAACAAAGAGAGCTGAAATGGAGTGGGATCCTCTTTAGTGAATTCGTTAAGCCAGAAATTTTGGCTAAGTTTTAACTTAGAATTTGTTGTATTCATTTTGTGCTCCTTTAGATATTAATGAGAAGTTTGCTAGAAAAAATATAAATTCTTTATAGAAAAAAATGAAGATCCCGTAGGGATCTTCATTATACTTATTCTTTAACTCCACATAAATTCTCGAAAGTTGTGCTATCATTGCCTTCTATACTCTCAAGGATTTCTCCAGGAAGAATATTTTCGGCATTAAGCTCTTCAATAATATCCTTAGAAAGTTCATTCAAGCCCTTACCAGGATTGTTGTGTCGTGCTAGCCAGATAATTCCGCTATTTTCAAATTCTTCATCCGAGAAATCTTTAACAGTTTCACAGAGAAAAACAGAATACTTCTTTCTAAATAAAGCAATCTCTTCATGCATGATCTTAGGAGCCTTGGCCAAGCTCTGACACGTGAAGTACAACTACAGGATCGTCGCTTTTGTAATGCTCAATCATAAATCTTGACTTCTTTATTTTCATTTCGAAGTTATTGAGCACAGTAGAACCATATATAATGGTTTTAAACCCGGCATCAAGAAGCTCGACTACGCACCTTTGGCATGGAAGAGACGTGACAAGAGCCATACCATAGCCTTTGCATACTCGATCCTTTACTTGTCGTAAAGCATCTATTTCGGCATGAATAACAATATCACGTTTATTTAGTAAGATGCCTTCGCCAAGATCAATGTCGGATTTGTCCCAGAGGCTATCCACCCCAAAGAACCCTTCAGGAAGATGATTCACACCAATGGAACTTCTTCCGGGAGCATAAAATAGCTCCGCTGCTATCTGGACACATTTGTCTGGCGACATCTTCTTGGCTATACCAAGAAGATTTTGATATTCTGTCGTTATGAATTCATTTGTCAGTATCGGCTTATAAAATTGACGGTTAAAACTGTACATCGCAATTCCTAAACAATTTGGGTTTGTTACAATAACAAGTTAGCCATAATGTTTAAGACTTGCTAGGCAAGTTTAGTTAATACTTACAGAAGTTTTTTCAAAACTTATGCCGATAAAATCTTCTTCAGATGCCGTGATTTCGTCATATGCGACAATTCCAGAAATGCCTTTATCTTTAAAAAATCCGTCGATAATTACGCCTGCACGGGAAGAAACATTGGCCATCGTAAGAATATAATTTTTGAGCATATGTTTTGAGAATGCCGAAAATGACCAAAATAGGTCAAGGGCCCTTCCGATGTCGTTGTGATCAAGAAAACCAGATTTTTTAGAAACGATAGAGAAGAACTCTAGCACCGGGCTTTTATCTTTTAAGCTTAATGCCAGGCAAGCTTCGGCGCGCGATGTACTTTGGAATGAACTCCGTTCTGCGTCTTCGTAACAAGCTTCGGCGTCTGTTTCTGTTGGCCTTAAGATAAGCGCCCACATATCATCACTGATTTCTGTTGTTTCATCAATCTCCAGTAAAAGGCCTCTTCGTTGTCCAGATTCGTCCTTAGAGATTTCTTCGAACTCGTCATGCGCCAACAAGAATTTGTCGGCCGGCAGAGAAAACACTCCTTCGAATGGATCTTCTTCTCCTGTTCTATCGAGCTGGCCAAATGCGCAAGGACAGTCCATCATATATGCTAGCGCAGTCATTTCTCTTAGCGAATCGGGGTCCACTCCAAACATCTGGCAGCAAATGTAAACTTCTTCTCCAATCTTTCTAATTGAAGAACACTCCATCTGCTTTGGAAGATACGCTTTGAAGTCTTTAAAAATGTTCCGATAAGAATGAATGTCTGTTTCTTTTTCCGAACTTGAAGCAGCCATTGACACGAATATATTTGCTAATTGATAGTCCGTTCTGGTTTTCGAAAGCACAACTGCAATAGCGTCAGCTAAAGCCACAGCGTCATCTGTGGTTTCTCTCTCAGCAATAGCTTCAGCTAGAAAGCGCAGTATGTTTTTCCTTAAACGGCTCATAGGAAACAAACCTATTTTCTGGGTCAGGAGACCACCAAAAATATCCAACGGAAAGAAATACCTAGGGGTAGTGCCGACTTCCATCGAAATAAATGTATCTATCATATCATGCAGCTCGTCATCTGAAACTGTTGGCGAGGCGATAATACCAGGAAATACAGTTATCTCCGAAAAATGTGCACGGCTTATCTTCGCTCTGCCAGAGATAGCACCAAATTTTTCGCTCAGACTTTTGAATGAATCTGGCCCGTCAGTAGCTATCTTTTTAATTATAGTCCTTGGGCCAGAGCCAAACTTCGTTTTAAACGTTTCCTTCATCAGCCGGTACTCCTTTGCGCATGAGGCGCTCAACATGTGTCACAACATCTGTTTCTTCGTCTTCCGGAGACAATGGCCCATTTCCAATATCATCGTGCTCAAAGTCAGGAAATTCTTGATCTACTGGGCCTCTGCCAAAGGTATCTTCGAAATGTTCGTCTTCAAGCATATCAAGCTCTGGGTCTAAGTTGTTAAACCCAGGCATTTCTGTAACTTGTCTCTTAGTACCGCCAAGACCATATCTTTCGCGTATTAGCCGAAGACGCTCACGCGCCTTCTTCCCATAGGAAGAAACATTCTCAGAAGCAAATTTTGGCGGAGCATACTTTATTGGGGCAGGCATATGCACTTTCTTCCGGAAGAGTTCTTCAGTTGCCCCGTCTTCTTCCATATGTTTTATGTCTTCGTCGCTTAGCGGAATGTGCATTGCACGACTGAAATAAGATGCATAAACTGGATAAGCGGGATAAGCCGCGACATGCTTTGTTTCTGCTACTTCCTCTTCGGCATCAATTGTTTTGGACAATGGCAAGACAGCAGGGTTCTTGTACCCACCGTAGACAGGGACTAGAGATTTATAGGGAATAACATCATGCGTTTCATCATCGAAAACGACAACATCTGATACGAGCCTTAAGAACTTAAGAGGCGCAATCTGAAAGTTTATGAGTGCGTCGCTAATAACTCCGTGCTCTTGAAAAATGAATGATACGTCAAAATCCTGGTTGATGTATTCGTTATCTGTTGAGCTGAAGCTGTTACACCCAGTGGGATGTCTGTGGCAAATCGTATTAAACGATATATCTTCGCGATGCTCATTAAAATGAATAGCAGCAGGACTTACGGACTGGTCGGGTAAAACCCAGACATCTTGCACCGTAGCGGAAAAGTCTTCACGATTAATATCGGAACATAAGAAAATTCCATATTCGTTCCCACTTGCGAAACGACAGAATGCAGACATAATAGCAACAATGCTTTTGGGCACATAGATAGTGCCTCTAGAGATAAACTCTAAATCTACGGACAAGCCCTTAGGGGCAGCTGAATTAATCTTTGGCATATTTTTCCTTTGGAGTTAAAAATAAAAAAGGCTCCCAGATGGGAGCCTTTATGCGTTCGTATTAGAGCGCTGCAAATCCGGCGTAGATCGTCGGGCGCAAAGTGATGGAATCGCCACTTGCGAGATCAGTAGCATTGATAGCTACACCATCACGGAACATATCGGTCTTGGTAACACGATTTTCGGTCATGAGATTCTGCATAGACTGCACGGCTTCTTCGGCATTTGCAGTGTCAAAGTCACGTTCAGCCACAACAGACGAAGAGCTGCTGAGCAACTTTACGTGCAGTTTGAAACGTCCAGACGTCGAAGCACGCGTGGTCCGTGCGGTTCCACTTACCTTGCGGCTGGTGGCAGCGGATTTCTTTGCAACTGTTTCAGGCTTCACTTCAGAATCAAGTTCAGACCAGGTACCTTCTTTTCCACCTTCACGCGCAACAGTAAGATATTCGGCTACGGACTTCACAGCCCGTGCTTTGGTGCGAACAAGACCCCAAGGTGCATCCAACTTGGCGGCAACTTGTGCATTGGTGAGCTTCTGGTTGTTCCAATGTTTGATTACTGTGGCATTGTCCAATTCGCTGATAGATGACTTCATCATTTCTCCTACGAGGCAAAGCCTAAAAGGCTTCCTCTAACTTTGGTGTTTACGTTGCCAGACTGTGTTGTATTAAACAGCCTGACTGACCCGACCATGGACGCAAGCTCACCTGTTGTGTAGCTTCTTCCTGCTGGATGGGTCAGTGTCTTCTTTATAATAGTGCGCATAATTCTACGTAGAGTAGCTTCATCATGGCAGATATCATAACTGTATTGCTCTTCTGAACTTTTAATAGCTATTTCTCCAATACTATTGGATACGAAGAAATTCGTTCGTGAGCCATTGGCTCTTGGAGGTGCATTAACACCTTCGAATAATTGATAAAACGCTAAAGTCCCTCTGGTAGCTTCAAGACCTAAAGTAGTTCTTAATTGTCTTGCTAATGTGTTGAACGATTTAGGAGGCCAGCGCAAAGCGGCTATTCCGAGAACGTAATCAACATAGAGGGTCTTATCCATAAAACATGCTGCTAGATGAAAAGCAGCCCAACGACTAAAGAAACTGTCGAACATCAAGAAATTGTAGCTTTGGATCTTAAGAAGATTTTCCGGCTTTGAAAGAAAGAAATTTTCGAATATATCAAAGATATCTTGAAGCATACTTTCTCCAAGCACCAATGAAGAATCGGATGTCATTAATTTGTGTCTGACGTGGTAATCCTCTGATAATACTTCGATGGTGCTTTCTAGAATTATCAGCAACTGCGGGAAATTAGCAACTGCCGCAAAGAAGCACACTTCATCAAAACCTTCAGTTTCGCACGTATAGTCGGTTATTGTTTCTTCTGTCTCTTCATCGCCTACGACTTCTACGGTAGATGTGCTAATCGTAACCTTGCTTCTAGGATCTATCATTTCTTTATATAATTCTAAAAAAAGGGCTGCACAATCAGTCATAGTTATCTTGATATTTGTTCTGTCAAAACTGTCTCTCTCGACGGCTATCTCATCGCAGAAGACCTTCATCTTGGCGATGAGGCCCTGCCCAGGTTCATTAAGGATATACTTACACTGCATCTGTAGTTCCTCCTACCTGCAAGATTGCGTTCGAAATAAGATCTTCAAGATTCACTAAAATCTTGCAAGATTCGTTATTAAAGTTCTTTCTGCGGGTT
>Ga0172378_10006484_pt1 | contig 10937 bp, 3 predicted proteins | sample GrowelOW332metaG_FD_119755 | JGI IMG/M metagenome (GOLD analysis project Ga0172378, IMG submission 119755) | Groundwater microbial communities from an aquifer near a municipal landfill in Southern Ontario, Canada - Pumphouse #3_1 metaG | ecosystem: Environmental > Aquatic > Deep subsurface >... | reverse complement strand
TCTCCTACATTAGCTAACGTGTTGTATAACAATGCGTTTGGCAAAAAGATGTAGGAAACAGCACTAAAAACTCAAAAAAAACTTTTTTGTTGTTGATATATGAAGGGCTTTTAGATACTTTATTGTTGTTAAATATATCTCAAGATATTGATAAAGTTAGGTAAAATATATCACAAAGCCTTATACAAAACTCTTAAAATGCCTGAAATTAATGAGAACACTTAAAAATTAACGAGTATTTACCGTTATGAAATATAAAATCGTACTTCCAAAAGCATTATTAGTTTGATATATGCTATGGAAGTCGAATTTAGCGATTGTCTTAACACCATATTTACATTTTATCTTTCTCTCCCAATAATTTATATATACATGTGTATAGAGCATTAGCAACAACATAAGATAAAGGCACAGGTACTCCGTTACTTATTATTTTAAATTTTGAAGACAATCTGTCTGGTCCGAGACAATACTTATCATCCACACCTTGAATTCTTAGAGCTTCTCGCACAGACAATCTTCTATTTTCATAAGGGTGCAAAAACACCTCATTATTTCCAAAGCAAGTAGTAGGACTGTAACGATACCTATGAAGTCTTTTAAAAGATCTACGCTTTGTATCACCTTCTAAAATTTCTTTTCTCTTTTCTATATCCTTAATAAAACCAAAAAATTCCTGACCGTTAGATAGTTCTGAGGCACCATCAATACAGCTTTGTACACAAAGTTTGTATGGCACTCCATCTGGTATTTTGACATTCAAACTCCCATATGGAATCATCTGTGGCCAGTTAAATCTCTTTTGTGCATTCGGATATATAGCTTCAGGCCACGAAAAATCCATTGACGTTATATCATTAAGAGAAGATTTTCTTATATTAGAAGGATAAAAACAATCTTTTCTAAACCCAACTATAAATACTCTTTTACGATATTGTGGCACTCCGTATTCTAGCGCATTTAGTGTACGTCTATCAATATAGTATTCTTCACATATATTATTTAAAAGAAGAGTATCAAGAATACTTTTTTGTTCTTTGCGCATTAGTAATCCAACAACATTTTCCATAACAAAAAAGGAAGGTCTCATCTTACGAATTCTATTATAAAATATATGTGTCATTTTACCACGCTCACCGCTAAATCCTTTACCATTTCCATTCATCGTAAAATCTTGGCAGGGAGGTCCTCCTATAATACCCCACAATGCTGGTGTACCATTTGGAAATGCTGTACTTAAAATTTCTTCTGGAGCAAGATCAGTCAGAGAATCTGTGGAACAAACAGGACAAAATTTTTTCTTGTATGCTCTTGTCCAAGATAAAAGACCTTCATCATGCAATTGAGCGAATGTTTTGTTATATTCGTTAGCAAACACAACATCAAAACCAGCACTTATGAATCCCATATCCATGAATCCACCACCAGAAAAAAAAGATATAATTGGTATTCTTTCTTCATTCATACTACAAAAGTTCATAAACTATAGTATTTTCTGTTACTTTAAACGTATTTTCTTCAGCAATTTGAGATGATTTTACAATGTTGAGAAATACTAGTTTTTTTCCAACGTATGATTGGGGGTTATCTATAGAATAAACATCAAGGCCTGATACATAAAAACTTACGTCATTATGGTTGACCACGTACATATTACTACTTGGTAATCTTTCAATAATACCAGATAATGTTTTGTAAATAGTATTGTTTGACTGTATCATATACCGACAAATATGCCTACAAGAACATATGCAGCATCTATCCTCATCGCTCTTGACTAAATTATCGAAGTGTTTTGAGGAAATTGCCTCGTTTAGAGCATGGATCTTTACAGATACATCCTCTATAAGTGATAAGCACAAATTCTGATCATATGGAATATTGTATTTTTGTCCTTCAATATCAATTAAGATTAAAGACTTAATATCACCTAAGCCTATATGTTCACACATCTTTGCATAGAGATGTAACTGGACAATATATTCAGATTTAATATTTCCATCCAAATCGTGAACAGATCCGGATTTATAATCTATTACATAAATTTGTTTGTTCTCTACTATAACCTTGTCTGCTATTCCACATAAACCTATATCCTTACACGCAAGTTTTTTTTCTACATAGGAATATCTGCTAGAAAATTCATTATTTAAACAAAAAATGTTACTTTTACCTTTTAATGAAAGAGCAAATTTAATAGCCTTATTTCTCTTATCATAGTCATTTATGTTTGGATTATGCAAAGTTGGATAATTCTCGTCCAGAGTCTTTTCGTACTCAGAAACAAGTTTCTCCCACATATCCTTCATCTCAACAAAAGTTGAAATAGTTCCGTTGGCTGACAACTCATAAATGCGATGAACAATTGTACCAAGTGCAGTATTCCTATGAGATGGCAGCTCACACACTTTATTACCTATGACAGCAAGTGCTTTCTGCAGCAAAACCTGATATGCACATCCACTACGAATCCAGGAGAATGTACTAGGAGATAATGTCTTTACTATGACTTGACACAAAGCTTCCTCTATATTTGGTATCTGTGTAAACTTCATATCAGATATTTTTTTGTTTCTGAATATACTCGTAGCAATTACTTGTACGTCGCAACAAGTTAAAAGTATCAATCGTAATAACATTTGTACTATCCCATTGCATATTGTGCTTCATGGATGCCTCAAATACAGCATCAGCTAGGACTTGAGTCTCTGCCACTCCTTGCCAAAGTGGATGAGATGCAAATATAGGATTTTTTGTATTATCCGAATCATACAAATAAGGAATGCCATTACTTGTTCGGTCTATACAATAAAGCTTAGAACTGTAAAATCCTTCATTAAGAGAAGTTAATAACATTTCTGCAAAATCACTCCAACCTTGTAATTCTGGTACAGAAAAATCACCATCAGCTCCAACCTTGTATGATTTATCACACATTACTCTGAATAATGCAATGCCAAGTCTCCAATCCAGCAAACCATGATAAGGCATGTTTCTATACGATTTCAAACACTTATAACATGATGATTCACAATCTTTTATATGATCTTCTCCTAGCATTTGTTTGAAATACAAATCTTGCCCGTTTAATATTCTATCTTTGTACAAGAGAAAGTTTGCATAAAAATCCGCTACAAAACCAGAACCATTAATTTTTTCGTCTGCAAGACAAACTTCGCCCAACTTACCAACTTTAGATATAATCTCAACAACATCTATCTCCGTAGGGTCAACATCTAACTTTGATGCTATAGCTCTCTGAATCAAAAATGAAAGTGTATAGTAAGCCGCACGTACACCTTGCGTACTAAAATCTAATTTACCTTCTTCATTGCAATGGAATGGCTCTAACACTATACCATTTACTCTTACTGATGGGGATAGTGTTATCACATTAGTTATCTTCTGAGCAGCTAAATGTATTTTCTCCATGGGGCCTCGTGGATTAATTGATGTCATTACATCCTTATTATCATCAGTAGTCAATCGTAACGATTGATTAAGATCATGTGGTTCATCAGTGCCGTTATATACAGGATTTGCTATCCATTGTTTTGCTGAAGATGTAATCTTAGTTCCGTTAAGATCATACCTAACCTCACATTCACATCCTTCAATTTCCTTATCACTAACGCGCCAAGTTTTCCCCCCCCTACGAAGAGTTAGGGAAATATTCATATCTATAGGACATGGTTGCGACATAGGAATCTCAGAATTCTCCATACGTATTCCATTACGTTTAATAAGAATTTCAGAATCATCACTTTTGTCAAAACCTTTTGATAATCCTGTTATAAATGCAGCTGGTGTACAAATAGTCTTTGCTTCCATAGGAGACTGACAATAAATGCATGTCTTTGTATTTACACTTGGATTCGGAGTTTCTGTGACTATACACTTACAATTAGGATTAGTGCATTCCCAAAACGTCATTCTAAATGGAAATATAGATGAATCAGGGGCACCTTTGGTCTTTACATACTTTTTTCCTTTATCCCCAGTCCCATAAATAATAGATGACTGTGAAAAACCAATGGATGTTAATATATGTTTGTCTTTTGTTATAGATGCACCAGGTGCGAATGCAGTAATAGCTTGATCAATTGGTCTTGATACAGTTGAAATATCTTCTTTAATTTCATTGTCCTTCTCATATTGAAAACTATGATATAAAACACGATCACGTGTAGGCATTCCATACATGGGCAGAACGCCCCCTTCTGCTAAACATTGAGCAAGTGAATCTGCCACAATAGACTCGTCAGCAACAGCATTATCCATTTTAGATATCAAACCATTTTGAGTTGTGACATCAGAAGCATAATTGACTAATTTTTCAATCAGATTTACATTATCTGCTAATAGTGAGGCTATTTTGCGTAACAGTTTTTTACTATCCGTTTTGGATAACCAGTTCTTGATATAATCTTTAATAGAATTAGTGCTATCTATCCATTCCTGACGTGTACCGAACTCACCATGTGTGTTACCATCTAATATAACGCCTTTTGTAGTGGCAAATGACTTAAATGCATAATAAAGAATCTCTTTTGCAAACAGCCTTTGGAGAATTTCAAATTGATCCATTGAAAGGAACGGTGTTGGAGGCTGATCACCTGTAATTTGATGAGGATTCAAAAAATAGTGTTCGTCATGGCTACGACCACGACAGAGCGTTAGAATGACAGAGTAAGCTTGTCCTCTACGTCCACCTCGACCTACACGCTGTTGATAGTTAAATCGTTGGGGTGGCATATTTGTAAGCATAACTCCCTGCAAAGGTCCAATATCTACACCTACCTCCATAGTAGTTGTTACGCTAAGAATATCTATAGAACGTGCCTTTTCAATATATTCTGCATTTGCATTATGATTCTTAATCCTAACAATATCCCTAAATTCAAGCTGTCTCTCTCCTTGATTATCCGTTTGTCCAGATAACTCTTCGCTATGTAGTCTACACGCAGGACGTTTCTTAATGAGATTAATCATCAAATCTGTACTTTTGCGTAATTCACCAACAGTGATAGTGCTATCTTCATCAAGTCTTTCAAAACAGCCAGTACAGATTCCTGCCGATTTATTTAGATGAATTCTTCCACATTTTGGACACACGTAACCAATATCATTATTAGAAACACAACGAATCTTGAGCGTGTGAGGCTGGAGGAACATTTGTTTATTACCAGTTATACGCAAATATTCAAGAACTGCTTGTCCAAGGATGTTCGGTAGTTTCTTTTGTTTTCCATTCTGTTTAATGTATTGTATATTATATTTTTTACAACATTCGTATATATAGCGTCTTATAGGATTTTGAACACTTAGATTTTTAAATTCTGCATCATTATCTCTTGGATAGATTTCGTCAGAATATGGATTATTTTCATACCTATACGAATTACCCACTAATCTAATAACCGAATTCACAATCTCCATAAACACATCAGGTGATACATATGTAGTAAGATCTAATTCAGTTGGATCTTCCGTATGTGCATGCGTTAAAACATAATGTATTTTGTCAGTATTTTTTATTACCGTAACCCATCCTATACCAGCACTTTCTGCATTATAATGGAGACGTCCAAACAATATTCTCATTACAGTCATAATGATAGTCTTACCCATTTTTTCGTTAACATTCTTTTTCAAGCAATCTGATGCACTTTCATTGATCTCGAACCACATATGAGAGTTAGCTGTTCTAGTCTCTTCAAAATGCTGATTAGCAGAATCACAGCCTGCTGGATTAGAATACAAAGTTCTGAATGCTTTGTAAATCGGTGACTCAATGCAATTATCAGTCATAAAAAGACTCTCTAGAGAAATTGTACGCTCTAATACATTATAGACATTAGCTATTTCATCATCTATATATTCCAGAGTGCGTTGTGCATTTCGTTTCTCTCGCGCAGGTGCATCAGGATTTTTATTTACTTTTTTTGCTTCATTTTTCTCTTCGATCAATTCATCCAATTCGGATTGTTTAGCATGATAATCAATAGTAGGATCGAGCGTACAATTACTAACAATTATATCACGCATTAAGTCGATATATTGATTACGTTCGATGCTATTAGCTACATTTGCCGCATCTTCTCTACTATCAGCAAAAGTAACAAGTTTGCGATTATGCAAGGTTGGTAACTGATAGAACAACTCACGTGCATACAATTGTGTTACTTTGTTAAAACCTGTTCGGAATCCTCTAAGTGGAGATCTAAAACCTTGACCATGTCTATCATTTGCACAATGTGGGCAATGGCAAGGTAATGCTGGAGCTTTTATTGCTGCATTAATATTTCTTTCTCCATCAAGATTATTTACTGTGTAAAGAAATCCTCTTATACCAAGGTGAGATTCTCCATCTTGAGCAATAGTGACATAGCCAGTTTTTTCATTGAGAAATGCTAATTGCCAATTACAATCAAGATCAGCTTCATTTTTCCCAAATCCAGCTTTATGTCTCATTTTAACTTCTCGGTCGCGAAGTCTTCTTTCAACATCATCATCTTTTTCTGTCAGAGATATCGGATAAAAGATAGCAAACTCATGATAGTTCCTTTTCTCAACAATTACCTGGCTTTGCGTTTCGGGCAAATCTTCAATGTTTGAACTCGTTGGAAGAATAACAGTTTGCCATTTGCCTAATTCTCTGTAGGCATGTCTCTTTCCCCCATAGAAAACCGTGCCACACTGTTCACAGTACAACAATTCCAATACTCTTTTATCCCCATCTATATCGCGGGAATGCGCATGAAGTCTACCTACAGGACGATTGTTTTCTTCATCATACTTTTCTAGTGTAGCCCATAATCCATCGATATTACGATAGAATAGATGGAAACGGAAACGCTGCATAGAGCCACAATTTACACTATTTTGATTGCTGTCAAATATATCAAAAAGGCCTCTGAGTATTACCAATCCTTCTGCAGCCTTTGAAGTATTCTCAATTCCACACTTTACATCAAAGAGTGAATCAACAAAATATCGTCCAAGTGTGTTTGAGGCATCAGTTTCTCCATTGCCTTTACAGAATGGGATTGCTCTATTGTGTCCAAGCTCTTTAAGGTCAAACGTATCAGACAAACGTTTAGTTATTGCTAGGTTATCAGATGCAAATACGTATAACAGTTGAAACAAACCATCACTTTCTGGTAGTTGGCAGTGGGCATAGTATGACAATAATTTTGCTGCTTCTGAACAAACCCCATCTACATAATTCTTAATTTGACTATTTTTGCTATATTCTTCAAAGCAAAGAGGATTTTCGTAAAATAAATTGTGAATTTTTATAAATGGCTCTACTGGAAGTGCATATTTATACTGCTGATTGTTTTCTTTATAATGACCTTCAACAACATTTTCTATAGAGAACTCACACCCAAAGAAATCTTTCAAAAATTTTAAACTCTCATCACGCTTTTCTCCTGTTACTTCGAGAGAAGCTGATGATGACAATATACGAAGTTGAGGACTATCTGGCGACAATCCAAGACGATTCAACAGCAAACGTATAAGGTAAGCCGTTTCTGTGCCGGATGTTCCACGGTTTAAGTGTAACTCATCAATAACTAGATGGAAAATATGTGAAGAATCTTTCTTCAACCAACTGCGGGTTTTTTTTATTATAGGACTATCAACTTCTCGCATCAACATCATTGCTAACATAGAATAGTTGGTTATTAGAATATCAGGAGGAGTTTGTTGCATGTCAAAGCGAGAACGCATTTCTGATGACGCAATACCATCTCGGCCTTCTATCATTTGAGAAATTGTTCTTCTTACTTCGTATTTTCTGAGGTTATTTAACTTTATATTGTCGTCTTTAGTCAAAAGGTCAGGAGTATTTTTTTCCTTTGTTTTCAAAGACTGTTCATCGTCTCTACTTAATCCATCAACCAACAAAAGGGTATCAGTTGCCTGATCATCTAGTTCTTTCATTGCAGAAAGAAGATTTTGATAAATTCTTTTATCCTTTTTAAACTTTGGACAACCTGAAGTAGGAGTTGAACCATTGTATCGTCCAAAAAATATTTTATTTCCATTAAGTCGATTTATCATCCACTTCTGAACGTCATCATTATCCAATGCATCACGCAGACGTGTCATTTGGTCTTCAACTAATGCATTCATAGGATAAATAATAAGCGCTCTGACTGCAGCATCACGCATTTCATTTGGACGTTGCATTGCGCAAGGAGCAAGTTTTCCTAGAGTTCCTTTGATTGCACCTTGGGGATATTTAAAAATGTCTTTTGCAGAAAGAGGGGCACTATTATTTGCAGTCCACCATCTGTTAGAATTATATGACATAGGATTTTTCCATTCTTTTTCAGCCTCCTTGATAATATCTGCAAGCATAGGTAGGAGAAATGACTCTGTTTTACCAGAACCAGTACCAGATGTAATAATACAATTTTTTCCGGACAGTGCTTTACGTAGCATTTCAGCCTGATGCTGGTATATTGGATAATCACCACTAATCAATCCTTTTAAAATAAACTCTTTGAATATAGATGATGCCTCTTCATTCATCGTTGGCAAATCCTGTGGCCTTAATGTCGAGATGCGCAAATTTTCATTATTGCTTAACTCAACATTTGCATATGCAGGAAGTGGTTCTATCCAAGGCTCGCGAGAGGCAACCTGATCTGTTCGTAAAAGTTTCTCACGTTCCTTTTCAATACTATCATAACGTGTACCAAAAGCTGTCTTTACATATAATATGAAATTGTCTTTAATTTCTTTATACGCATATACTGGGTCTATTAAATATTTAGCCATAATATAAAGTTTAACATTGTCCTAATTTTCTAAGTATTGAATCGGGGCTACTTGCACTTGCATAGGTACATGGATTAACCCCAATACTATATGTTCTACTACCAATTGATGGATTTGGAGTTTTGCCTGTTAGAAGAGTAAGTGCCCTAGCATATAGTAAAGGAAGACGGATTTGCTGTGGCATACTAATTTGTGCTTTATCTTCATCGTGGATAAGTATCTTAGCTCCCATTTTCTTCATTCCTATAAAATGCCCCCAATACTTATCTACTTCGATCATTCGTCCTTTATTTATAAATACAGAAGTTTCGTCTCTTGTTCCAGGAAAAAATATAACAAAATCATTTTCTTTATCAAAGTATTCTCTATCTGTCTCTGAATTAGATATAGCTCTAGATGCATTTAATCTTTCTGGATATAATTCCGCCATAAGCTTATAATCAATTGCACGGAATTTTTTTACCATAAAGAGATCTCTTTCTGTTCCACTAATAATTTTCTGCGTTTCATATTCATCAATAGAAGGTAACTTTTCAAGCAATGCGTTAGCATAGATATTATCTTGATAACGAAGATTTAACTTTTCAGCTAAATCCTTAAAAATGCTTCTTTTTTCAGCATGAATATAAATTGTTTGAGGCATCAGGATATTATCTTCATCCTTGATCTCAACTATATATCCAAAAAAAGATTGATACTTCACGATCTCATTGATTAATGAAATAGTACGTCCTCCTGTAAGTAAGCACTTAAATTTCCGCTCGTCACACTTTTGATTCACTATACTCCTTCCATTTAAACCCGGCATAATGTTACGTTTATATTCTGGAGACAATAAAATGAGTGATGGATGGTTAGCTGTCAAGCATAATCCTTTATCAGTGTAGGCATAGTTTATATATCCCATTCGGAAATAATCAGATAGTGCATTTTGAAGTGCATACTTATCTGATTGTGGCTTTGATTCTTTATTTTCATTATCAGCCATTATTCTATCCCTTACTGCTTTAATAAAGTCCATGGAAACAACCCAATGACTTGATTGATATGAGGCTGATGTGATAGCATAAAGTAACAAATCTTTTTCTTTATAATTTACACTTATGGTTTCTTTAAAAGGCGCATTGTTCATCTGCAACTTGAGAGTGTCCCAATTTATCAGATTTGCCTTTACTACATGCTCTGGTAGCGAAAGTCCTGTAGAAAAGCATGAACTATCTGTTCCTCCCCAGGCATCTAATCCAACTTCCTTGAAGCTAGTTGGAAGTATGAAGTCAGAGAACCTATACGTATGACCATAAGGAATTGGAGTCTCATTGCAGTATAGTTGAAACCCCTTATTCAATTGAAATACATTGGTAAAGACCTTCAATAACCATAAGTTTTTTGGGTGGTCATAGGTTAGTTCTGATGCATGTTTATATTCACCATTTACTGAAACTGCGTAAATTTTATCATTTGCCACATCAACACCTGTTATTTCAAACTGTGCAGGAAGAAGTTTTGACAGCAATATAACATTGGATTGTTCTTCAGTCTTTACCTCTATGTTATTAACTGATTTGCACTTAATTTCAGACTTAAATCGTAGATAGTTGCATTGTGGCATATCAACTGATGCGCAGTCAATTTGATAGAGGCTATAATTATTCCCTAATACGTCATTAGCAATAAGTTTCGCAGAATTAACCCCTAACCAGTCTCTAAATGTTTTTATAACATTATTACGTATGGCAATAAAATAGAACTCGCCTTTAATAAATTCATTTGTCGCCGCAAATTTGTTTTTATACATCTTTAAAAGATAATAATCTGTTACAACAAATCGTCCCTTAATCGTCTTAGAGTACTTCTCGTGAATGTTATAAACGCTGCTCTTATCAATAAAAAGACAATCAAATTCGTCCTTATCGAGGTAGAAAGTTTTGTTCGCAAAACCATCATTTCTAATATAAACAGATGGTAATGCTAAATTCGTATTGTCTGTGATGAACGTCATGTCATCCATTTCATCTAAACCTAAACAATATAAATGAAGTCCAAACTTAATGGATTTAGAGTTGATGTCATAGTCCAACATCAAAAGTAACGAATAATATGTGTTGCCAGATTCAATTTTAACCTTGCCTGTTTTACAGTCACGT
>Ga0172378_10006483_pt1 | contig 10937 bp, 6 predicted proteins | sample GrowelOW332metaG_FD_119755 | JGI IMG/M metagenome (GOLD analysis project Ga0172378, IMG submission 119755) | Groundwater microbial communities from an aquifer near a municipal landfill in Southern Ontario, Canada - Pumphouse #3_1 metaG | ecosystem: Environmental > Aquatic > Deep subsurface >... | reverse complement strand
GGAAGCTGTGGAAAGTTTTATTTCTACGTTGTGTTTTGATGTGGACAATACGGTTCTGAGAAAATCTTTGCGTAATGCCTCTAAAAATCTGGCTTTTGATTACAGAGTGAAAAAATCCTGTCTAAATAGTGTCTCCGATGGTATGGATGTTGAAAAATATTTAAGGGCACGTTCTGTGGCCAGTCTTGATAAAAATGTTAAGTTGCCGGAAATTGAAAAGAAATCTCCTTCGGTTGTAGAAAATCTTAAATATCCTGAATTATATAATTTATTGCGTAAATGGCGTGATGAAACATCTGCTAAGAAAGATGTAGCCTGTTATCAGGTGATTCAGGTAAAATCTATGATGGAAATTGCGGAGACTTTGCCACAAAGTACAGCCGATTTAAAACAGATTAAAGGAATTGGTAAGAAAAAGCTTGATGATTATGGCAAAGATATTTTAGATATTGTAGCTGATTATGTAGAAGCGAATGGTATTAGTTTCGTGAATTGAAAGAAGAAATAATTAAAAATCATCAGTTGAAATTTGCTATTTCGGATGAGTAATTATCAAGAAATTTGTATGAAAAGTATATATGGCAGAATGATGGATATTAATATCTGACTGAAATATAGATAACAGATAATCCGGACAGCTTAAAGTTGTCCGGATTATCTGTGATTTTATGTGTTAAAATTTATAATGATCCATATAATATCAATACATTTGAAAATAAATGGGTTTTTTAGTGTTAATAATTTAAAAAAATAGAACTGACTTTCAATGAAAAAATATTGCGTCTTTATTTTAGTTTTGTTTTTTACCGGAATAATTAATAGTTGTTCAGTAAAGGCTACATCCGTATCTCAAAAATGTCAGAATAGTGAAAATGAAATAGAACAGGACAGTCAGGAGTTGATTAAGCGTATTCTTCCGAAGTATTTTTCTTCTTTTATTATAGAGGCGGTTCCTTCTGATACTGTTGACTGGTTTGAAATTTTATCACGGGAAAAGAAAATAGTTCTTCGTGGTAACAATGGTGTATCAATAGCCTCGGCATTGTACTATTATCTGAATCATTACTGTCATTGTCAGATTACATGGAATGGTACTAATCTTAATTTACCTAAAACGTTGCCTATGGTTTCTGAAACAGTATATAAGAAGACTCCATACAAATACAGATATTATCTAAATTATTGTACATTTAATTACAGTATGAGCTGGTGGAACTGGGATCGGTGGGAGAAGGAAATTGACTGGATGGCTCTTCATGGGATAAATATGCCGCTTGCTATAACTGGTGAGGAGTACATATGGGATAAAGTATACCGGTCTTACGGGTTTAAAAATGAAGATCTGGATCCTTTTTTTAGTGGTCCGGCTTTTTTTTCATGGTTCTGGATGGGAAATCTCGACGGCTGGGGAGGACCTTTGCCACAGAGCTGGAAGATAAGTCATAGAGATTTGCAGAAAAAAATTCTTAAACGGGAAAGGGAACTGGGTATGAAGACTGTACTACCGGCGTTTACAGGGCATGTCCCAAAATCGTTTAAAAAGTTTTTTCCAAAGGCAAAACTGAAGAGTACGTCAGGCTGGAATCTTTTTGATAGTACATATATTTTGGATGCAGAAGATCCTTTGTTTGCCGAAATAGGGAAAAAATTTCTTGAAGTTCAAAAACAGGTATATGGTACGGACCATTTGTATTCAGCTGATACTTTTAATGAGAACGATCCACCGTCAAATGATCCGGAGTATCTCTCTAAGTTAAGCGGTAAAGTGTTTCAAGGTATGAAAGATGCTGACCCTGAGGCTATATGGGTTATGCAGGGATGGCTTTTTTATAGTCATCGTAAATTCTGGGAGATTCCACAAATGAAAGGATTGCTTAAATCTGTTCCAAATGACAGGATGATTATTTTGGATCTGGCAGCAGAAATTGAACCTGTATGGAAACGTACAGATGCGTTTTATGGTAAGCAATGGATATGGAACATGTTGCATAATTTCGGAGGGAATATAAGTATGTTCGGACGTATTCAAAAGGTTGCGGAAGAACCTGCGAAAGCATTAAATGATTCTGCTTGCGGATCATTAAAAGGTATTGGTCTGACTATGGAAGCTATAGAACAAAATCCTGTTATATATGAATTAATGACTGAAAATACATGGAGAAACACTAAGATAGATTTAAAACTCTGGTTAAAAAATTATGTGTTAAACAGATATGGATGTGCGTCTTCTGACATGATGGAGGCTTGGAGTATTCTTGAGAACACAGTTTATAACGGTAAAGTAATACGTGACGGTGCAGAGTCTATTATTGTTTCACGGCCGACATTTAAAACAACAGGCACATGGGCGAGAACGAAGCTTAACTACAAAGCATATGAATTACTTCCGTCATGGGATATCTTTATCAGAGAGATTCCGAAATGTATGGAATCGGACGGATTTGGATACGATTTAACAGATGTAACCCGGCAGGTCCTGGCAAATTATGCCTTGCCACTTCAGCAGAAATTTGCGAAAGCATATAAAGATGATGATAGAAAATCTTTTAATAAATATAGTGCTGAATTTATTGAATTGATAGAAGATATGGATTTTCTTCTTGCTACAAGAAAAGACTTTTTGCTGGGTACATGGCTTTCGGATGCACGTAGATGGGGCGAAAATGAAAAGGAGAAGTCTTTATATGAACAGAATGCCAGAGATTTAATAACTCTTTGGGGAGAAACTGACAGTAATCTTCATGAATATAGCAACAGGCAGTGGAGTGGATTACTGAATGATTTTTACAAACCCAGATGGGTACAATTTATTGCTAAAGTAAAAAGACAATGGAAAAATTTTGATCAAAAAGCTTTTGATAATCAGATTAGTCAATGGGAATGGTCATGGGTTAATGATCATAAAGATTTCCCTGTGAAACCAACGGGGAATACCATTGATGTAGTAAAAAAAATATATAAGAAGTACAGGGAGCGGCTAAAAAATATTTATGTTGAGAATGACGAAAATATTAATAAATAAATTAATATTTATTGGAGAGGTTTCAAAAAAAAATTAATTTTAGACAAAAAAAAATAAACTATGAAAAAAAATATTATCGTTGTATTTATGATGGCGTTTTGTATAATTTCGTGTTCTCCAAAAAAAATGATTGAATTATGGCCGGATAAAGTACCGGGAGAGTTAAAAGAAAAGAGTGACCCTGTAATAGCATCTTCGCAGAATGACAATATTTTAAGAATTTCAGAAATAACTGACCCTAAACTTGAGGTTTTTATTCCTGATAAAATAAATGACAAACATTCAGCGGTTATTATTTGCCCGGGGGGAGCATATAATATTCTGGCTTATGATCTTGAAGGAACAGAGATTGCTCAATGGCTGAATAAATTAGGATATACTGCATTTATTCTTCAATATAGGGTTCCTAAAAAAAAGGTAGGAGCATTACAGGATTTGCAGCGTGCTATTCGTATAGTCAGGAATGATGCAACGAAATGGGATATTAATCCTGCCAGAATTGGTGTAATAGGATTTTCGGCTGGTGCGAGTCTCTGTGCAAGGGCTGCTACCTCGTTTAATAAAAATATTTATTATCCGGTAGATAAGGCAGATGGTGTTTCTTGCAGGCCTTCTTATGTGATGCTTATTTATCCTGCCTATCTCGATTTAGGTGATAATCATACCCTGACCCCAGAATTAAAATTAACAAAAGATGTTCCTCCTATTTTTATATTTCAGGCATCAGATGATCCTTATGGAAACAGTTCTTTGGTTATGGCGAAAGCTCTCAGGGATGCGAAGCTTCCCGTTGAGTTGCATATAGATCCGACAGGAGGACATGGTTATGGTTTGCGATCCGGTAAACGTGCTCCGGAAACGTGGCCATCTCTGGCAGAAACTTGGCTTAATACGACGATAGTAAAGAATTAAAAATTATAAGACATGAAATATTTTATTACTGTATTTTTTATGATGTTTTATCTGAGTTCTTTTTCTCAGAATAAGATGATCGAATTGTGGTCAGATAAAGTACCGGGAGAGATAAAAGCAAAGAGTGATCCTGTAATAGCACCATCAAAAAATGATGATGTTTTAAGAATATCAGAAGTAACTGATCCTAAACTTGAGGTATTTATTCCTGTTAAAATGAATGATAAACATTCAGCTGTTATAGTTTGCCCTGGTGGAGGCTATAATATTTTGGCTTATGATAAAGAGGGGGAAGAAATTGCAAAATGGTTGAATAAACTGGGATATGCTGCTTTTGTTCTTCAATACAGGGTTCCTAAAAAAAAGGTTGGAGCATTACAGGATTTGCAGCGTGCTATTCGTATAGTCAGGAATGATGCAGCAAAATGGGATATTAATCCTGCCAGAATTGGTGTAATAGGATTTTCGGCTGGTGCGAGTCTCTGTGCAAGGGCCGCTACCTCGTTTAATAAAAACATTTATTCTCCGATAGATAAGGCAGATGGTGTTTCTTGCAGGCCTTCTTATGTAATGCTTATTTATCCTGCTTATCTCGATTTAGGTGATAATCATACCCTGACTCCCGAATTAAAATTGACAAAAGATGTTCCTCCTATTTTTATATTTCAGGCATCAGATGATCCCTATGGAAACAGTTCTTTGGTTATGGCGAAAGCTCTTAGGGATGCGAAGCTTTCTGTTGAGTTACATATTGTTCCGTTTGGAGGACATGGTTATGGTTTGCGATCTGGTAAACGTGCTCCGGAAACGTGGCCGGAACTTGCGAAAACTTGGATGTCTAAAATCACTAAAGATTGAGTGAAGGAATTGTCGGATTGTGAATTAACTTTTAAGATTATGCAATAATGGGAATATACTTATTAAGTTGATATTATAAATATTTTTACTATGAATTAAATATTAATCCGTGTATATAATTTTTTTTAACTTACAGACGAAATTTAATTAGTGTTGTTTTTATAAAATAGAATCCGGGAATATCTTATTTTTATTTTATTTTTTTGTAATTTTGTTGTCGGTTAAAAAAGGGTTGTTAGCTCAGTTGGTTTAGAGCATTACCTTGACAGGGTAGGGGTCACTGGTTCGAATCCAGTACAACCCACTTTTGATGGTAAAAAATCCAATAAATTATTGGATTTTTTAATGGGATTGCCTGACTAAACTGTTTTCCTAGTGTAAAAGTCCCAAATGCTTTTTTATAGTAGTGAATTAGTTTAAGTAAGGTTAGTGTTTCTATAGTTGGGTGTAATCTGAGTTAAACCAGTAGCAAAATATCTGTCTGATTTATAGAAATTTATAGTATAATAGGAACCATAAAGAAAATTTATTTTTCTCTAAAATTAGATATTACCTTCTCTATTTTTGTCTGTGGTCTTTATTTGACAGGACTCTATTATAATTGTTAAATTTCAAAACATAATACTCGCATCTGTTTATGATATATATTGAAATTTTTAAATTATAGAGTGAGATAGTAAAAATGGAAATAACTCTAGGAAATGAAAGTTACTAAATAAATAATAATATATGAAAAAATTGTTTTGTTTTCAATCAAAAATTTTTTTATTGTTCGTTTGTGTTTTTTTGATTCAAAGTGTAATGGCACAATCTGTTACGATGCCAAATGTGTTTGGGGATAATATGGTTTTACAGCAAAACACCCAAGTTACAATATGGGGATGGGGAAAACCAGGGACTGAAATTTTACTTGAACCAAGTTGGGGTAAATCGGTGGAAACTTTATGTAATGCTTATGGTAAGTGGACTGTAAAAATAAAAACACCTAAAGCTAAATCAGGAGAAACCCCTACTTATACCCTTATTATTAAAGGTCCTGAAAATACAGTTAAGTTTAAAAATATTTTGGTTGGGGAGGTCTGGCTTTGTTCTGGTCAGTCAAATATGGAATTTTCATTAAAGACAAAAGGTAAAAGATTGGGAATAGTGGATTATAAAGAGGAAGTAGCCAAAGCCAATTTTAAGAATATTCGATTATTTAACGTAAAAAAAGATATGGAGCAAACCCCTAAGGTTAATTGTCAGGGATCCTGGGTAAGTTGTACTCCTAAATCAGTAGCTGAATTTTCGGCTGTTGCTTATTATTTCGGAAGGGAATTATTTAAAAACGTAAACGTGCCTATTGGTTTAATTCAGGATGCTTATTCTGGTTCAGGAATTCAAAGTTGGATTAAGCAAGATGTGTTGGCATCTGATTTAGAATTAAAAAAAGAATATTTGGACACAGTTATTACTTGCTTATATAAAAGACCAAGTGTTCTTTATAACGCTATGATAAATCCTGTAATCCCATTTGCTATAAAAGGTGTAATTTGGTATCAGGGAGAATCCAATGTTGGGAATAGCGATCTATATGCTAAAGCCAATATTGATCTTATTAAAGATTGGCGGAAAGATTGGGGTATAGATTTTTCTTTTTATGCTGTTCAAATGACTCCAAGGTTTTACCGGGATAAACAGAATAATGATACCAATTTTTTGAGGGGCTATTTTCGAGAGGCTCAAGGTGCCATTATGAAACTTCCTAAAACGGGCATTGTTGTAACCAGTGATTTGATGTTGAATGCTGATGAACGTTCAAATTCCCATCCCCGAAACAAAAAGGATGTTGGTATTCGTTTAGCGTTATTAGCATTGGCTAAAGACTATAATAAGAATATTCAATTTTTAGGACCTGTATACAAATCACTGAAGATCCATAAAAATAAAGTTATTATAAGCTTTAAAAAGAAATCTTTGGGTAGTGGTTTAACTACTAAAGATAATAGTTATATTAAAAGCTTTAAAATTGCAGGAGAAGACGCAAGGTTTTATCCCGCAAAAGCCGTTATAGATGGTGATAAAATTGTTGTTTCCTCACCCAATGTAATAAGCCCTAAGGCTGTGCGCTATGCATTTACAGACGGAGCTATGACCAATTTGCAGAACAAGGAGGGGCTTGCTGCTTATCCGTTTAGAACGGACAATTTTCGACCAACCAAAGCAGTAGATATGCCTGATGATGAAGTTAAGTAATTTCTATTATTCTGTTATTCTGTTATTCTGAATAATTAAACGGGGAATAATTATGAAAAGAACCGGTTTTCTTTTTATTGCCATTATGCTATTTTGTTTAAATAGTTACAGTCAGTCTTATATTAAGAAAGATAAGGATATGACAGTAAAAGTTGTAGGTCATTCTCATATGGATGTAGCCTATAGGTGGCAATGGAATGAAATGGAAAACCGCGAGCTTTTCAGTACATTTTCAAAGGTGTTGGATGTACTTGATAATCATCCAGAATTACATTATGTGCAAAGTTATCTGTTATATTATTCTACAATACAAAAGCGCTTTCCCAAATTATTCAATAAAGTTAAGCAGAGTATAAAAGAAAACAGATGGAGTGTTGTAGGCGGTCAGTGGGTTGAACCGGACGAAAGTCTGCCATCGGGAGAAAGTCTCATACGTCAGTTTTTAATTGCCCATGATTATTATTCCAGAAATCTTGGTATTGAAAATGTAAGTATTGCATGGTCTCCTGACGCTTTTACCGGACATCTTTGTACTCTGCCTAAAATATATGCAGGTTGTGGTATTAAAAATTATGTTTTTAGCAGAGAGTCTCCATTAGATAAAAAAATTTTCTGGTGGGAATCCAGAGACGGATCCAAAATACTTGCTTATAAAATACCTGGTAGTTATAATCCGAATTATAAAAAATTACCTGAATTAATTAAAAACTGGTCAGAAATTGCGGGATATAATTCCGCGATGGTTACAGTAGGAAAGGGTGATCATGGTGGCGGACCGTGTGATAATGATTTCTATGCTCTGGACTCATTATATAAAAAATCAAATTTAAAAGTTGAATTTATTTCTCCTGAAGATTATTTTAAGGAGTTACGTAATTCAGATAACGTCTGGCCTGTTCAAATGACGGAATTCGGGGTTCAGTCTCTTGAAAATCAATGGTGGTCAGGTTGTTATACCTCTCAGGCTAAAATTAAAAAGCTAAATCGTTATTATGAAAACAAGTTAATTACTGCTGAAAAATTTTCGGCTATTGGTACCATGCACAAAGGGAAACCTTTCTATCCAAGAGAAGACTTTCTTAAGGCATGGGAAATATTGTTATTTAATCAATTTCACGATATTATTCCTGGAACACTTGCAGACCTTGGCGTAAATGATGTGTATGAAGACTATAATCGATTAGGGCAGATTACATCTGAACTGTTAAATTATGGTCTTGAAAATATAGGAAATAGAATCAATACCTCCGAAATGGAAGGAATTCCTTTAGTTGTCTATAATCCACATTCTTGGGCTGTCAGACAATTCGTTGAAGCCCGAATAAAATTTATAAAAAAAACGCATTCTTTTTATTTGAAAGATTCTGCAGGTAAAAATATACCATATTCAGTTATTAATAAATCTGACGATGAACTGGAATATAAAATTTTAATTAATGATGAAACTATTCCGGCAATGGGATATAAGGTTTTTGAGGTTATTGAAGGCGCTGATGAAAAAGTAAAATCTGATTTAAAAGCATCTGATAATTGTATTGAAAATAATTATTACATTATTAAATGGAACAGTGACGGAATCTTTTCAATATTCAGTAAAAAAATTGATAAAGAAATATTAAAAGAAAATTCTGACAGGTTGCAATTACTTGAAGATAACGGCAGTAGCTGGGGGTTTAAACTTACAGGAAAAGAATTTCTCGTTAAATCATTGAAAAATCCTGAAATTGTATTTCGTTCTCCACTGAAGGTCGTTGTACAATGGGAAGATTATTACCAGTCATCAAAGTTTATAAGACAGATGATTGTGAATGCTAATTCTGTTCAGATAGATTTTAATATGGATGTTGACTGGCACAGCCGGAATAAATTTTTAAAAGTTGTCTTTAATACTAATGTTGAAAAAGGTAAAGCTTTTTATGATCAGCCATATGGATATGTTCAGCGTGATGAGACAGGTAAAGATGTTCCCGCACAGGAATGGATTGATTATTCTTCATCAGATTATGGCGTTTCTTTGTTAAATAATGGCAAATATGGTTTTTCAATGAAAGACGGAAAATTATCAATGTCAGTAGTTCGAGGTCCCGGAGACATGGATCCGCGAATGGATGAAGGGAAGCATTCTTTTAAATATGCATTAATAGTTCATGACGGTGACTGGAGAAATGCTGATATTCCTTTGAGAGCACGGGAATTAAATCAGCCATTAATTGCGAAACAGGAAATACAGCATTCCGGAAAAATTTCAGGATGGAAATATACAGATCTGTCATTCCCACAGGAGCAATCGTTTTTTAGCATAAACAGCGATCATGTGATTATTTCAAGTCTTAAAACGAAACAGGATGCATATGATGCTAATCCTTTAATTCTTAGAATATTGGAAACAGAAGGCCGTGATGATTCAGTTACTGTTAATTTGCCTTATGATGTAAAATCAGTTAAGGAATGTAATCATCTGGAAGAAGAAATAAAATCCCGAAGTGAAATTGAAACCGGTAATAAACGATTTAGTTTTAAAATAGGACACGATCAGATTAGGACATTTAAGATTAAATTTTAAATGTAATTTATATAATTAAGGAGAAATGAACAAAGTAATCTATTTTTTAATAGATTACTTTGTTCATTATTAACTTCAGTTTGTTTTAATTTTTGAGCAGATAATTAGCCAGTTCTAATTTTTGTTTTTTAATATCCTTTGAAAAAATTTTGCTCCATGTTTTTGCTCCAAATTCTGAAAAATGCGTGTTGTCTATTTTCCCATTAGGTACTTTTTTATAAATGTTTGGGGGGATTTGCAGGTATATTGGTTTTGATTTTTCTTCTCCAAGTTTAATAAGTAATTCTTTACTTTCATGTTGAAGGTCAATGAGTGGAACTTTAAATTGATTTGCTACAGTTCTGATAATATTGGGGTATTCACCATGTGTTTCTACAAGCAAACTATCTATAAAATTACGGCGTACAATGGGGGTACAAAGGATAGGATGGGCACCTTTTGCCATAGTTTCTTTTATATATTTCGATAAGTTGTATCGGAACTCAATATGGGTAGAATAGGTTCTAGATTTAGAAATGACATCGTCATTATGTGCAAACTGAATAACCACAAAATCTCCAGGTTTAATTTTGCTAAGCACTGTATCCCATCGACTTTCGTATATAAAAGATCGTGTACTACGTCCATTTTTTGCATGATTTTCAATTTCAATTTTGTTTTTGTCAAAAAAAGTAGGCAATAATTGTCCCCATCCTCTTTCTGGATATTCTAAATCGGGTTTGTTAGCCATTGTTGAATCACCAATCAAAAAAAGGGTAGGATTTTCTTTTTGAATACAAGCTGTTAATGAAAACAACAACAAAACAATAATAATATTTTTCATAGTAATGAATTTTAAATTGATATATTTTCTATATGGAATAAGCAAAAAGTTTGGTTTATAGATTTCACAGCCGTATAATTGCTCATTTCAATATTTTTTTTATTGTACTAAATTAAAGAATTTTAACAACAATCAAAGCAATAATAGATTGATTTTTCTTTAAACATAAACTTTTAGCGATAAAATTAAAAAAATCGATATTCCCTGTAAAAATAATGGTTGCAGGGCCTTGTCTATTAAATTAAATTAAATATTATTGTTTCTAATTTCAATTGATTTAATTTTGGAAAGAAGTTAATTAAAAAATAAATGAATTATATTTAAAAAGGGATCAGAAATTTTATGTATGATGAGATATAGTCTCTAAGTTTATAGAATTTTTAATTATTGTATTATGGAATATCCATGACGTAAAAAAGACGTCCGAGAGAATGAAAATGTGAGTTAAGATGCTGTATCTTTGTTTAAAAGCGAAGAATATGGAACAGCAAGTATCATTTAGTCAGGTTGTATCCAGGGGGTGC
>Ga0172378_10006480_pt1 | contig 10941 bp, 8 predicted proteins | sample GrowelOW332metaG_FD_119755 | JGI IMG/M metagenome (GOLD analysis project Ga0172378, IMG submission 119755) | Groundwater microbial communities from an aquifer near a municipal landfill in Southern Ontario, Canada - Pumphouse #3_1 metaG | ecosystem: Environmental > Aquatic > Deep subsurface >... | reverse complement strand
TTGGAAGTAATTTTAAGCTTTGACAAAAACCCTTAAACGCATATTTAAACCCTTTTTTAGGAATCTGATAAAGCAAAAAAGCCGTATAAACTAAAGAAAACTTAAAAAACATTGGAATTATCATCGGAAACGGCACATTTTTCCAAAATACTTGTGGTAAATTCTTGAATACTTGACCAATAGTAAAACCAGGCATCTTTGAACTAGTAGCTGAATGTTTATGGTAAACCACCGCTGATTGATCGTACCAAATTTTAAGACCAACCAGTTGCATACGCCAAGCTATATCTATGTCTTCATCATAAGCAAAAAAGTCCTCATCAAACAGGCCAATACGCTTAAAAACCTCTGTTCGGTACAAAGTTGCCCCGCCAGTTGCTCCAAATACAAAACCACTTTTTGGCGCATTTTTCACAGGCTCGTTTTCAGCCCTTAGCGACGGAATACCCCAAGTTGAATAAATATCACCAGCATCGTCAATTAAAGTGCCGGTCTTGTTCAACATTAAGCTCGTTGCGGCCGAAACATCTTTTTTATCTATCATAACTTTTGCCAAACGGCTCAACCAAGATGGGGTGGCTATGGCATCGTTATTCAAAAGCGCCACAGCATCAAAACCCCTATCCATGGCCCACTTTATACCGATATTTACGCCACCAGTAAACCCAGTGTTCTTCTTTTCAAGATGAAAGTGCAATTTCTTATCTTTAATCTTTTCAAGCTCTTTAACGGACTCATCACCAGATCCATTATCGATTAGCAAAATTTCAAACTGTTCATAAGTTTGCTCCAAAAGAGCCGCGATACATTTTTTAGTATCACGCCAGCCTTTATAATTGAGGATAACAACTGCTATTTTCATAATTTATTTCTTGTATCAAGAATATCACCTCTAACCTTTTTTTAACAAGGTCGTAAAATTTTCATCCCAAAAATGAGCTATAATAAATAGTATATGAAAATTGTAGTAACAGGCGGTGCGGGGTTTATCGGCTCGAACTTCGTACATTATGTCTACAAAGAGCGTCCAGATTGGCAAATAACAGTACTCGATGCATTAACCTACGCTGGTAATCGCGCAAACCTTGAAGGGCTTGACCAATCACGGTTTACCTTCGTACACGGTAACATTACCGATGCCGAGCTAGTTGATAAATTAGTCTCCGAAAACGATGCGGTTATCCATTATGCTGCCGAATCCCATAATGATAATTCTCTTCAAAACCCTCGCCCGTTTCTAGATACCAATATAATTGGGACTTATACAATCCTTGAAGCCGTTCGCAAACACAGCAAAAGGCTGCATCACATTTCAACCGACGAAGTTTATGGCGATCTAGAGTTAGATGATCCAAATAAGTTTACAGAGGATACTCCATATAATCCATCTAGCCCTTACTCGGCAACAAAAGCCGGTTCTGACCTGTTAGTCCGAGCTTGGGTGCGTAGTTTTGGGGTTAAAGCTACAATTAGCAACTGCTCGAATAATTACGGACCTTATCAACATGTTGAAAAATTCATCCCTCGACAAATAACTGAAATCCTTGAGGGTCGCCGACCAAAACTTTATGGCACCGGTGAAAACATACGCGACTGGATTCATACCGAGGATCATAGCTCGGCAGTTTTAGCAATTTTAGAAAAAGGTAAATCAGGCGAAACATACCTAATTGGTGCAAATGGAGAAAAAGATAACAAATCAGTTATCGAATTAATCCTCTCCTCGCTTAACCAAGATACATCTGCCTATGACCATGTTAACGATAGACCGGGCCATGACATGAGATACGCAATCGACTCAACTAAGATCCGAGCCGAATTAGGCTGGCTGCCACAATATACTGATTTTGAAGCAGGATTAAAAGCTACAATTGATTGGTATAACCAAAATGAGGCTTGGTGGAAACCTCAAAAACAAGTGACCGAAAATAAATATAAGATACAAGGTCAATAAAGCATGCCAAAGATTGAATTCGAAAAACAGCTACAGTCACACGAGACCTCAATTCCCGGATTGACAGTTTATGACTTACCCGTTCATGGGGATAGTCGCGGATGGTTCAAAGAGAACTGGCAGCGTGAAAAGATGTTGACTATTGGATTACCAGATTTTGGACCAATTCAAAACAATATCAGCTTTAACGCCCAGCGTGGTGTCACTCGTGGCATTCATGCCGAGCCATGGGATAAATATATATCCATAGCAACTGGTCGAGTTTTTGGAGCTTGGGTAGATTTACGCGAAGGAGACAATTTTGGTAAAGTATTTACAATCAAACTTGACCCTTCAAAAGCTATATTCGTCCCACGAGGCGTCGGTAACGCATACCAAGCGCTAGAAGACAACACAACATACACCTATATGGTAAACGACCACTGGAGCACTGATATGCAGTCCAGATACGTATTTTTAAACCTTGCCGATGAAACTCTTGCCATTAAATGGCCAATTCCACTCAATAAAGCTAACCTATCCGAAAAAGACAAAAAACACCCAACTCTGGCTAACGTTACAGCCATGAGTCCAAAAAAAGTTTTAATAATTGGAGCTTATGGTCAGCTTGGCAATGCCCTACAGATTGAGTTTCCTACAGCCGAATGTGCCGATCGAGACACTTTTGATATTTGTGATCCTGCAATAATAGAATCTAGGAATTGGCGACAATACGATTTAATATTAAATGCCGCAGCCTACACGGCGGTTGATCTAGCCGAGACTAACGAAGGTAAAATTGATGCCTGGAAAAGTAACGCCTCTGCTTTAGCTAATCTATCACGTATCTCAAATAATTATGGCGTAATTATAGTCCATATCTCAACTGATTACGTATTTGACGGCACAGCAAACAACCATAGCGAGCTAGAATCATTCAGCCCGATAAATGTATATGGTCAAACTAAAGCAGCTGGTGACATTATTATTTCAACCGCATCAAAACACTATATAGTTCGTACATCTTGGGTAATTGGTAACGGTAAAAACTTCGTAAAAACCATGAAATCACTTGCCGAAAAAGGAATAAAGCCAAATGTAGTCAATGATCAGATTGGACGTCTGACATTCACAAGTGACCTAGCTAAAGGCATAAAACACCTAATAGACACTAAAGCACCATACGGAACATATAATCTAAGTGGCGACGGCGAAAGCGTCAGCTGGGCCGACGTGGCCGCAGAGGTCTATAAATTAACAGGGCACAGCAAAAAAGATGTTATTGGCGTTACAACTACAGAATATTATAAAGACAAAGCCAACATTGCTCCTCGCCCACTACAAAGCACGCTAAATCTTAATAAGATAAAATCAACTGGTTTTATACCAAAAGATTGGCGTGAATCACTAACCGAATATTTAAAAAATTAAGAAAGATTGCGAGGTTATATGAAAGGTATTATTTTAGCAGGCGGGTCAGGGACAAGGCTTTGGCCAATAACAAAAGGCATTAGCAAACAATTAATGCCAATTTATGATAAGCCAATGATTTATTATCCATTAACTACCCTGATGATGTCCGGTATAAAGGATATTTTAATTATAACCACTCCAGATGATCAATCTCAGTTCAAACGGTTGCTCGGTGATGGCTCTCAATGGGGAATTAATTTGCAATATGCAGTTCAATCGTCACCAGATGGCCTTGCACAGGCGTTTATTATTGGTGAAGATTTTATAGGCAACGATAAAGTTGCGCTTGTACTTGGCGATAATATATTTCATGGAAATAACCTAGGTAAATCACTTAAAAACTGCGTAAATCCCGATGGAGGGATTGTATTCGCCTATCAAGTATCCGACCCTAAACGATACGGTGTTGTCGAATTTGATGATAATAATGTCGCTATCTCTATTGAAGAAAAACCAGCTCAACCTAAATCAGATTTTGCTGTTGTTGGACTATATTATTACGACAATGACGTAGTCGAGATTGCCAAAAATGTCAGACCAAGCGAACGAGGCGAACTTGAAATAACGTCCATTAACGCAGAATATTTGCGTAGGGGTAAGTTAACAGTAACTGCTATGGATCGTGGCGACGTCTGGCTTGACACAGGTACTATTGACAGTATGACCGATGCCGCTGACTATATTCGTGTTATTCAAGCTCGTACAGGCCAGATTATTGGCAGCCCCGAGGAAGTCGCTCATAGCGAAGGTTTTATTAATAAAGAACAACTTAGATCACTCGCCGAACCTCTTAAAAAGTCCGGATACGGCAAATACTTACAAGGTATTATATGACAAAAGTTACATCACCTATATCTTTTCTAAATAATTGCCTGTTAAATATCTGTGCTTTTGTGCATTATTTTTTAGCATCAATAGTTCAATTCTTAAAATTTAATAAATTTTATTGTATAGTAACTGCATTTATAATACTTATATCGTTTGGTATGAGAATATTTTGGTTTAGTTTTGGATTTGACACCGAGAAAATGATATATGATTATGGAGGTTTTTTACATCAATGGATCACAGAACAAAGGTACGGGCTAGTATTAATAAAGAAAGTATTCTTTGCAAATGGTTTTAATTTATACCTAGAAACCATACTAGCTTATATTACGTTGTTTTTTACCTCAGTCGTCTTAGGGGTTATCACAAAACAAGTATCTGGTATTAAAAATGGTGATAAAAGATTATTAATAATCCCCGTATTATTTCTAGCTCACCCAATCGCAGCAGAGTTATTTTCTTTCAGTCTTCAAAGCTTCGAGTGTATATTAGGTGTTTTAATTGTAATGCTTTCTGTGTATATGACTTACAAAAGGTTTGATCAAAAATATTTAATTGTATACTTATTTATTTCATCCTTAATGCTGGCTTTCGCATTTACCATATACCAATCTTTAATACCATTTTCCATAGCCTTCTTTGCATATACTGCCTTACTGGATGTTAATAAATTAGATATAAAAAAGCGTTTTTGGAAATTTACAATAGTATCATTTTCAATATTTATAGGATCATTTATATTAACCAGAATTTTACCATACATCTATAGCTATGTTCGCATTGGCACTAACGCGTTAGCTCATAGCACATATCTTGATAGCCAAATCGATTGGGGCAAACGAGACGTCATTAACATTATCCTAAACATAAAAAATAGTGTTAAACAAGATATTTTGAGTTACCCCTTGGACGTGGGCAATGTATATCATTCAGTGTTGCCAATTTTATTATTAATAATAGCCACTAGCCTTATTATAAAAAATAGAAAGAACATCTTAGAAAAAATCACAGCGTTAGCGACTGTGTATATTTCTCCATTTATGCTGACAATATTATTAGGCCACAGCCCCGCACTAAGGGCCGAATACCCTACTTCGCTATTTGTAAGCACGGCAATAGCGATGTTTATATTTATCGAAATAAAAAACACAAGATATAAGGTTATCAACTTTGTATTAATAATCGTAATCGGATTCTTTGGTTATTGGCAAATAATAAACACTTCTAATTTATTTTATCTTGACTATTTAAAGTTCAGATATGAAGAGAAACAGACTGAGCAAATTATAAATAGAATAAATGATTTAGAAATAGATGATTACACCAACTACAGTTTAGCTGTCGTAGGAGGTAAATATAAATCACCTACTAATTATATTAGAGAATATTACAAAGATACTGATATGTTGCTGCTATCTCATTTCGAGAGTGATAATGGAATAGGCTACTACGGAACAACTCAATGGCTTAACAGATTATTTATAGTTAATGGTTATAATTTTAAATTAATAGATCAAGAATTAAACAACGAACTGAATCTAATATATTCCCACAATATGAGTACCTGGCCCCAAAAAAACAGTATAGTAGTTGACGGAGAACATAGAGCCGTGATATTAAAACTAGGTAATTAACAAAAAGTAAGTCACCTAAAAACTGCGTAAATCCCCAATAACGAACTTGACATCCATTAATGCAGAGTATTTGAGTAGAGGTAAGTTAACAGTAACTACTATGGATCGTGGTGATGTCTGGCTTGACACAGGCACTATCGACAGTATGACAGATGCAGCTGACTATATCCGCGTTATTCAAACGCGTACAGGCCAGATTATTAGCAGCCCAGAAAAAGTTGCTTATAACGAAAAATTTATAGACGAAGAACAGCTAAATAAGCTTACAGAACCATTAAAAAAATCTGGATATGGTGAATATCTAATAGAATTAGATATTGATCAAATTAACTTTAAATGAATACTCGTTTTAAGCTAGAAATCTTATGACATAGTATATTAATGACGTATAATTAAGATTAATGACAAAAAGCAACTTACATAAGAATATAACTAATTATTTATTAAAAATATCCTTAATCAGTTTTTTTGCTCTTTTTATATGGATTGTAATAAATGTTATAATTTCACCAAAGGTTGGCCTTTTCAGGCCTAAAATACTCACCGATATTATTCTAGCTGTCTTAATGATAATCTGTATGATTTGCTTTCTCTTGTTTCTAACAAAGTTATCTAAAAAAATAAAATTAACAATAAACAATATGTATTAATTATTACAATAATTTTCTTATCAACCACAGCAATTCACCTAGTCATAGCCCTGTTTATTCAGCAACAAATATTAGGTTACGGCTCTTGTGTTGTTTACGTATTATTTTAGGTTCGTATCTTTTTTAGGTTTTTCCGATTTTCAAACGGCAGCTGTTATATTAAACGTTATTTCCATACAATTAGCCTCATTCTTTACTTTTTTAGTTTGCCAAAAATTATATGGCAAAAAAATTGGCCTTATGTCAATAATTATTTTTTCAGCGATATTAATGCCTTCCTACTGGTCAGCAACACCATATACCGACACGCTAACCTTAATCTTTCCAGCTATTACACTTTATATATTTCTTTGTATTCAAGCTAAGACACGCTTATTAGACAAATCAGTATTAGCTGCTTTATTGGGGCTTATTATTGTAATCGGATATCAAATTAAACCAACAACAATCATTACACCTATTGCAATCATGATTTATATTGCATTGCGGTTTATTTTCTCTAAGAGACTAAGCTCTTTCTCTATTAAAAACATAACCCCCTTATTAGTTAGTATTCTAAGCTTTGGGGCTTTTAGTGTTTGTATATTATTTTTAATCAATACATCGGGAGTCCTAACATTTGATTTTATTAACTCATCAGAGCAAAAACGTCCAATTTCGCATTTCATAATGATGGGGCTTAAAGAATCTTACCGAGATTATGGACAGCCACTTTATGGAGCATACACATACAACGACGACCTACTCACTACAGTAGACAAAAGACCAGGTATGTCCAATAAAATCGCAAACAAAGAGATAATCAACAGACTTAAGGCTTATGGGGTTTTAGGATATTTAGAATATCTCAACAATAAAGCTATTTGGATTTTCTCTGATGGTACTTTTTTCTCATATGGCGAAGGCCAGCAAACTAACTACTTAAGAACAAAACCTATAAATAAATTTATACAAAATACATTAGACAAAAATGGAGCTTACTATAAATATAGTTCCAATATGTTACATTCAATATGGCTAGCCGTACTTATTCTAATTTGCCTTAGTGTATTATTAATACAAAAGAATGTACTATCTAGATATACATATATATATTTATCTATAGTTGGCATTATTCTGTTTGTATTAATTTTTGAAGGTAGATCTCGTTATCTTTTTAATTATATACCTATATTTATAACTGCTGCGCTATGTCCTTTGTTATTTTTTAATAACAAGCTCAATTCGGAAATTAAAGATACGTAGAATTGATATTAACATAATTTATCAAGATTATTGTATACTGAATAATAACAAAGTTAATTTAAATATAATATATGGCTAAAGGTTATAAAAAATATTACATGAAATTTAATATGAAAAAAATAAATAAATTTAAACCATTTTTAATTATATTTTTTGTTGGTGTTATCTTATTTGCAATATTAATTAAATTTGGATTTAGATATCAAGGTTCAGATGATACTGTTTTTCAACAACTAATATCACCTTATCCTACAGTTTTTGACTGGGTTATACATAGATACGAAACATGGAGTGGGCGCATATTTGCTGAATCATTCATATATTTGTTTAGCTCAGCACCCTTATATTTATGGACAATAGTTTCTGTTATTTTATACTCAATATTTTCTGTAATGATATTCTTATATTATAAATTATTTTCCAATCAAGAAGATGTAAAAAAAGATATTCTTATGCTTTCTTTTTGCTTCTGTATTCCATTTTTTACTTACGTAAATACGCTAAGCTCTGGCGTGCTTTGGGTTACAGGCTCAATGAATTATTTTTGGATAGTCACCTTTGGGCTAGTCGGTTTTTATCCAATAGCTTATTATTTAATTTATAAAAAACTAGCCCCTACGTTGTATATTATAATTAGTACTTTTTCGTTAATCATAGCAGCATGCTCGCAAGAACAAGTTGGTGCAACCCTCTTAGGGCTATCTATATTATTCCTAATATATAGTCTGTATCTATATAAAAAAAGAGAACAAGCCTTTCCAACATATTTAATAATCAGTACAACTATTATTATTATTGCATTCTCTTTTGGAATTTTAGCTCCAGGCAACAAGATAAGGCTAATAGCTGAAACTAAATATTGGTTACCAGACTTCTATACAATACCGCTATTAGCACATATTGAATATAGTTATCGATGGTTTTTAAATGCTACTATTAATAATAGTGGTTTTTTATTAATTCTGTCATGGGGGTTATTAGCACTATTGTTTATAAAAAAGAGAACGCAAACAAACTTTCAAAGAATTATTATTATAACTTTAACTATACTCTGTTTTGCCACACTAGCAAAAAGCTACGAGCCAATTAAATGGATTTTTGAATTTTATCCAACATGGAAACCAATAGTTCCAAATAGAATATCGTACATAGCCTTAGCGCTAGGGCTATTTACACTAATAATTACAATTATCGCACCCTTAATTTTATTCAAAAAAAACAAAAAAGGGTGGATAATTTCTATCTTATTCCTTACCGCTTTTGCCAACATTGCAATCATAGTTGTATCACCTACAGTATATGCATCTGGAAGTAGAACATTATTTGTTCCATCTATAATTCTCACATTAATTAATATTTTTCTAATCAACGAAGTGATGGTTGAATATAAAAAATATCAATACATAATCGCTTCACTTATATTTACAACTGCTTCACTTAGCTACTTATATTTGTTATTAGCATTAATTCATCATCAAAGCCCCATATTATAAATTATATAAATATATAAACATAAACTTCATGTTATAATAATGGGGTGAATACCATAACAAAAAGTCATAATAAAAAAAATAAAATAATTTTGCCTATTATAGTTATAATTATAATATTCCTTACATCTTCTTATGTATATTTATATAAGTTAAACGGAACATTTTTTGGATGGTCTCCAATTGTAGATAATAGCCAGACTAAAACTAACAATGATACAAACGACAGCATAGATAGAACCAACATAGATACTGATATTCAAGATCAAACGATTAACAGCTCAAAAAACGAACATGCTACAGAGGACACTACGTCCACAGCAAATACTAATAATATATTTATTAGTATACCGTACGCAGGCTTGAATACAGATAATACAACATATAGAGTGACGACGTTAATAGACAAAGTAACCTCATCAGGTACCTGCACTTTAACCTTGAACAAAGACAACTCAATTGGGTTAACTCAAACAGCAGGAGTACAAGCGTCTTCTAGCTATTCCACATGTAAAGGGTTTAGCTTTTCAACAGAAAACTTATCTGGCGACTGGACGCTAACAATAAAATATATAGATGGAGATATCACTGGTATTGCAACTAAAGTAATCACCATATAATATAACAACCATATGAAAACGATTAAATATATACGAACAATTACCATATGCTTAGCCTGCGGTATATTAATACGAACAATCTTGTTTACCCCCAATACGTCAGCAGCTAGTATGTCGGGTTGGAATGCTGGCAATATAATTAGCGACCAAGTATTTACTGACTATAGTTCAATGACAGTAAATCAGATCCAATTATTTCTAAACAGCAAAGTATCGTCATGTGATACAGCAGGAACAAGTCCAGCCACTGACTTTGGTCGCTCTGATCTCACGCATGCACAATATGCAGCCTTAAAGGGATGGTCAGCGCCACCCTATACTTGTTTAAAAGATTATAACGAGAATAACCTTAGTTCAGCTCAAATTATATATAATACAGCACAAACATACAAAATAAGCCCTAAGGTATTAATCGTATTATTACAAAAAGAGCAAAGTCTCGTTGGCGATACATGGCCACTATCAACCCAATACCGCACCGCCACCGGATATGGATGTCCTGATACAGCAGCTTGTGACTCGACATACTATGGATTCACTAACCAAATTACATGGTCAGCAAAAATGTTCAGAGCAATACTAAACGACTCATCAACTTGGTATACTCCATATTTACTAGGTAATAATTATATTCGATATAATCCAAGCGAAAGCTGCGGCGGTAGTATAATTAACATAGTCAATCGATCAACTCAAGCTTTATACAACTATACCCCATATCAACCAAACTCAGCTACCACAGAGGCTACTATGGGCGTAACCGTTCCATGTGGTGCCTATGGCAACAAAAACTTTTATATATATTTCACTAGTTGGTTTGGCAGTACCTACGGGAATGTTTATGACGAAATTGACTATAGCTTTGTTTTTGATTCAGAATATTATTTAAATAAATATGCTGATTTAAAAACAGCTTATGGCGACAGCCAAAGTGCAGCCTTGAGCCATTTTGTAAACTTTGGCATGAAAGAAGGACGTCAAGCTAAAGACGATTTTAATATAAATAATTATAAGAATCGCTATCAAGATCTACGTATAGCTTATGGCAATAATTTAAAAGACTACTAT
>Ga0172378_10006479_pt1 | contig 10941 bp, 9 predicted proteins | sample GrowelOW332metaG_FD_119755 | JGI IMG/M metagenome (GOLD analysis project Ga0172378, IMG submission 119755) | Groundwater microbial communities from an aquifer near a municipal landfill in Southern Ontario, Canada - Pumphouse #3_1 metaG | ecosystem: Environmental > Aquatic > Deep subsurface >... | reverse complement strand
TTTACGGAGCGATAAAATTTATTTTGGATGAAATACTGTCTTTTCTTGCGCTGATAGTATTGTTCATTCCGTTTGTAATTTTTGCGTTAATTATAAAATGTACGAGTAAAGGACCTGTTTTCTTTAAACAGAAGAGAGTAGGCAAAAACAAGAATTTATTTTATATGCATAAATTCAGGAGCATGAGAACGGACGCCCCCCACGACGAGCCGACTCATCAGCTTAATAACGCCGACAGTTACATAACTCCAATCGGCAGATTTATGCGTAAATACAGTATAGACGAACTTCCTCAGATTATAGATATTTTACGTGGAAAAATGAGTATTATAGGTCCCCGTCCGGCTCTCTGGAATCAGTTTGATTTAATAGAAGAAAGGGATAAATACAACGCGAATTCGGTTCGCCCGGGGCTTACGGGCTGGGCGCAGATTAACGGAAGAGACGAACTCGAAATCCCGATCAAGGCAAAGTTTGACGGCGAATACATAGAGCGTTACGGATTTATTATGGATTGCAGGTGTTTTTTCGGTACGATTATTAAAGTTTTCAGGCACGAAGGCATTGTGGAAGGCGGAACGGGCGAACTTCATAAAGAAGAAGCGATACGCTTAGCCGAAAAAATGACCGCGGGAATTGCAGTGAACAAACTTACCGCCGAAGTAGCGGTTTCAGAAGACAAACAAGAATCCGAAAATAACGAGGGATGAGATGAATAATCTATTAAAATTTTCTGTTTTAATGTCAGTATATTATAAAGAGAATCCTGAATATTTTGACAGCTCGCTGAAAAGCATATTAATTGAACAATCTTTAATACCCAACGAATTTGTTCTTATTTGTGATGGAGAATTAGGCAACGGACTTAATGCCATTATAAATAAATATGAAAATCAATTTCCTTCTATATTAAAAGTTTTTAGGTTGCAAAAAAATGGCGGACTTGGTAATGCTTTGAATTTCGGATTAACAAAATGCAGCAACGAATTAATTGCAAGAGCAGATAGTGATGATATTTGCGCAAAAAATAGATTTGAAAAGCAAATTGAATTTATGATAAATCATTCCGAAATAGATATTTTAGGTTCTGACATTCAAGAATTTAATGAAAATCCAGAGAATTCTTTCTCATATAAAAGAATGCTCGCAAAAAACGAAGAAATATACAAAATGGCAAAATTCAGAAATCCTGTTAATCATATGACAGTTTTATTTAAAAAGAAAATAGTCGAAAAGGCTGGTTCTTATCAGCATTTACCTTATCTAGAAGATTATTATTTATGGGTGAGAATAATGGCTTTGCATTATAAATTTGCTAATATTAATGAGCCCCTTGTTTTTGCTCGCATAGGTAATGGCATGATTAATAGAAGAGGAAACAAATTATATATAAGTGGTTGGAAAGTATTAAATAAATTTATGTTAAATCATAAAATGATCAATCTGATTATTTATATAAGAAATATGATTGCGGTTAGGTTTTTTATTTTTATGCCCAAACGAATGAAAAGTTTTATTTATAAAATATTATTGCGGAGAAATTAATTTTCATGGAATCTAGAATATTGATTGTGGGAACTGTTCCTTATAACAAAAAATCAACGTCAAGAGCATTTGATTCATATTTTCATAATTGGAACAAAGAAAATCTTGCGCAAATTTTTTCTAATACAAAAACCCCAATCAAAGGTCATTGTTCGACATTATATCAAATTACAGATCAAAGATTATTTAAAAGACGCTTTTTACGCTCAGTAAAAACAGGCTTAATTTATAATTATGAGGATTTGCCTAATGAATGGTCTGATAATTCTCTTGAAATAAAAAATAGTTTTATAAATAAATTATATAAATTTGGAAGCAGAAAAAACTCTTTGGTTTATTTGGCAAGAAAAATAATTTGGAAAAAAAAATATTGGTGTACAAAGGAATTGAATGAATGGCTTGATAAATTTAATCCGCAATGTGTTTTTCTGAGTTTTTCTGATGACTTTTTTATATCCGAAATAGCAATATATGTAGCTGAAAAATATAATATTCCTATTATTTCATCAATCGGCGACGATTATTATTTTAATTATAATTTTTCATTTTCACTTTTATATCATTTTTATAAATTAATGTATAGAAAATTAATTCGTAAGGTATTTGACCATAGAGGTAGTGCAATATATATAGGAAACAAAATCAGAGATAGATATAATTCGGAATTTAATATAAATGGAGTAACTATATATTTAACATCAGCAATAGAAAGAAGGGATTTTCATTTTGTTAATACAATTAGCCCGAAGATATCATATTTTGGAAATATTAGATTAGGTCGTAATAAATCTTTAAATGAAATAGGGAATGCTTTGGGTTTTATTAACAAAGATTATATTTTAGATATTTATTCAAATGAAAATGATCCAAAATATTATAAATTATTTAAAAAAAATTCAAATATCATATTTCACGGTTCCATTTCTTATAATGAAGTAAAACAAAAAACTGTGAACAGCGATGTAATTATTATTGTCGAAGGTTTTAAGAAAAAAGACGTAAATATAACACGTTATTCATTATCTACTAAAGTTGCTGACGCTTTAGCTTCTGGAGCAAATGTTTTTGCTTATGGTTCAATTGAATGCGGTGCCATTGAATATGTTCAAAACATTGATGCCGTACAAGTTTGCTCGAACAAAAACGAATTAAGAAAAAAGTTGGAAGAATTATTATTTAATACAAATTTAGAACAGAAATATTATAATAATGCAATCGAAATAACAAATAATTATCACAATTTAGAAAAAAGTAATTTGATTTTCAGCAAACTAGTAGAAGAGACATTGAATAGAGAGGAATAAAAATGTTAAACAACAAATTATCAATTATTATACATACTTGCGATAAATATTCAGATCTTTGGGAAGGACAAATAAAGTTATTAAATGAAAATTGGAGTAATAGAAATATAGAAACATTTCTCGTGACAGATTTAAATAGAAATATAATTTATGATAATATTAAAATTTTATCAGCAGGTCAAGGCAAAGAACTTTCACAAAGAACTAGTTTTGCATTGCAATTTATTAAGACAGAATATGTTTTTATAACTTTAGACGATTATTTTTTATTAAGACCGGTGTCTTCAGAGAAAATTGAAAGATTGATTAATATTATGGATAAAGAAAATATTGATTATATTAGGCTTTTCTCCGATCCAAATTCATTTAAAAAATTTAAGAAGTATAAAAAATTATATGAAATTTCGCTTAATAAAAATTATGAAGTAAACTTATATCAAGGTATTTGGCGCAAATCTTTTATCGAAAAAACTTTAAAAGAACCATTAAATGCATGGCAATATGAAGTATCGCTTACAGGAATCGCGCGAGAAACAAATGCGAAATGTGTCTTAAGTAAAGGAAATGAATATAAAATTCTTGATGTTGTTCGTAAGGGAAAACTATTGCATAAAGCGAGCAAGTATATTAATAAACACAATCTATATCATGGAACGAGGGAAATAATACAATATAAAGAAGAGTTTAGAATTTTTATTTACAATTATGGTAAAAAAATATTACCACACTATTTAGCAAAATTAATAAAAAAAATATTGATTAAGCGAGGACATAAATTCTATAGTAAAATTGATTAAGAGGATAAATGCAAATGGAATCAAAAAGAAATGAAAAAGTTGATATTATTCGTGGTTTGGCAATTTTAATGGTAATTTTGGGACATACTATTACATCAAAATTTATATCCGATTATGAAAATAACTATTTATATAAAATAATTTTTTCTCTTCAAATACCGTTATTTATGATTATAAGCGGTTATGTTACAATATTTACCAAACCATTGAATACGGTAAAAAGTTTTGGTTTATATGTTGTAAAAAGAGCCGTTTCTTATCTACTTCCGTGGTTTGTATGGACGATTATAATACGAGGTTTTTTGCTTGATAGTTGGACTATAACAAATATTCCGTCAAAATTTAATTATTTGCTTTGGCATATGGATACTGGATATTGGTTTTTATTTTCTCTATGGACAATATGCATGATTTGGGGAATTAGTTCATTCATTGCTAATAAATTCGCACAAAAGGATTTACCTAATATTATTATAACTAGCTTCATTGCAATAGTTCTTGGACTTGGGCTTTTAGCTGTTGGAATAACTTTAGGTCTTTCTTTCCTTTCAATAAAATTTACATTGTATTACTTACCGTTTTTCTTTATTGGATATTTATTTTCAAAATTCTATCCAATAATTGAAAAGAAAAAATATTTTATTCTTATGAGAAATATCGTTATATTTATTTCACTTTGTATATATACATTGCTTACCGTATATTTTAATGTGTACTTGGCTCAAGAAACATTAAGAGATATTATATTGCGTATGATATGTTCAGTTACAGGTTGCACAATTTTTATTTATATTATTAATTGTGTCTTTTCAGACACAATTAATGGAATTAAGAAGAAGACTGCAAAACTTCTTTCAATTGCGGGTAGGCAATCAATTGGTTTGTATTTAAGCCATTATCTGTTTTTGAATTTAATAAGGCCGATTGAAAAAATAACTTTAAATTCGTTTGAAGGATTTGGCGTATGCATTGTAAACTATTTTATTGCAATTTTTTTAACAAGTGCATTAATATATATTATTTCAAGAAACAATATTAGTAAATTTGTTTTATTTGGGAAAAAGTGAGGCAACTTTAGCATAAAATAGAAATCGGAAAAATCAAGATGAAATTAATTTATTAAAGTTTTTTTAAATATCACGACTAAAATCTTGTGCAGGAAAAAATATAAATGAAGGATTAACTGTATGCTTGAAAGAAAATTTCAAAAACATAAAATTGAAAATTATATCGTTTTTTGTTTTATGATTCCTATAATGAACGGTTATATTTCAGAATTACTTAAAACAGTAAATAGTAACGTAAATTTTTCTATATTTGTTTATATTGTTATGTATATATTCAGTATTTATATATATTTAATTACTTTGATAAATTATCCGTTTAAATTTGTATTAACTTTTTCCTTTATATTAATGGCATTTATACTTTCGTTCCTTTTTAACAGTGATACAATAAAATATGCTTTTAATATAACTAATAATTCATTGGCAGAATTAGCTAAAAGTAATTTTATTATTTTTTTTGGCTTAAATTTACCGATTTTTCTATTATTTTTCTATCATATTGATTACGAATATTTATTTAATATATTTAGTAAATTTGGCTTTATCACGTTAATACTATTTATTGTGGTTAATATATTAGAAAATTTTATTTTTCATACTTTTACAAATTATATGACGATCGCTTATGATTCTATTATATCAATTTGTATTGTTTTTTCTTATGGGATAAAAAAGCATAAAATTTTTTATATTATGTTAAGTATATTTGCAACAGGATTTATTATTTTAGGAGGAAGCAGGGGAGCCGCTTTAACTATTATTGTTTTCTTTTCCCTATACTTTTTATTTTATAGAAAATTAAGCATTAAAAAAATAATATTTTCGTTAATTATGTTATTAATTATATTAGTCGGACTTAATTATATCTCTGAACTTACTGAATTCCTATCAAAAAAGTTAAATGAACATGGTTATTCAAGCCGATTAATTAATATCCTTTTGGGACAGGAAGGAGGTCTAAATCATTATGGAGATCGATATGTAATACAAAAAATACTTCTGAATTCAATTAATATTTTTGGTTATGGAATTTATGGCGACAAAGTTTTAACACTTGGAAGTTATGCACACAATTTTTTCCTTGAAATCACAATTCAATATGGATTAATAATAAGTTTGTGTTTTACTATTTTTCTTATTCATTTAATAGTACACATAGTAAAAATTGCAAAGATTAATTATTATATAAAAATATGGACATTGATTTTTTTTAGTATATTTTTTATCAAGTATATGTTTTCAGCATCATATTTATTAAATATGGATTTTTGGCTTTTATTTGGGATTTTATGTAATATTAATCAATATAAAAAAACAAATATAATTGATGAAAATTTATTACAAAAACTTAATAGGTAATATAATGTATTTATTTAAATTAATGATAAAAAAAATATTGACATTGAAAATTAAAATGTTTAATATTAAAAAATGTCAAATGCGTTTTGGATGTATTATTTATAAAAGTGGAAAATTTGAAGGTAAAAATGTTATTGGCAAATATACGATATTTAATATCAGTGATTTAGGATATGCTTCATATGTAGGAGATAATTGCATATTAAATAATGTTAAAATCGGACGATTTTGCTCCATATCATCAAATGTAAAGGTTTTTATGAGTTCCCACCCTTCTGACACCTTTGTGTCGACTCATCCCGCTTTCTTTTCTATTCATAGAAAAGGATTTAAATATATAAACGAAGATAAATTTAATGAAAATGTTGTTTGTTTAAATGGATATTCTGTAAATATAGGTAATGATGTTTGGATAGGTACTAATGTTATAATGAAATCCGGAATTACCATAGGAGATGGAGCTATAATTGCAGCGGGAGCTGTTGTTACAAAAAATATTGAGCCTTATACTATCGTAGGCGGTGTTCCGGCTAAAATAATAAGAAAAAGATTTACTGATGAACAAATTGATTATTTGCTTAAATTCAAATGGTGGGATAAGCCAATTAAGTGGATAGAAAAAAATGCAGATTTTTTTCAGGACATTACTGAATTCATGGAGAAAGATTTGAAATGAGAATACTACATATCTGTTTGGCATGTTTTTATTACGAAAACATGGGATATCAGGAAAATTTATTACCTCTATATCATAAAAAACTTGGTAATGATGTTGAAATTTTAGCTTGTGCTAAAAATAAAATTAATGGGAAAAACGATGAGATTATTAATAATAATTATATAAATAAAAATGGTATACCAGTTAAAATTTTAAGGATACAAAAAAATAAACTATTAAATCATTTTAAATTAATCAAATATAAAAATTTATATGAAAAAATTGAATTTTTTGAACCTGACATTATTTTTGTACATGGAGGGCAATCCGGTTCTTTAAAAATTATTTTGAAATATATTCGTAAACATAAAAATGTTAAATTGTATATTGATCAACACGGAGATTATTATAATTCACCGGTAAGCAAATTTAGTAGCAAAATCAATGTAAGATTTTTTAATGGAAAATATTTACGCCATTCGAAAAAACTTGTTACTAAATATTGGGGAACAACTCCATGGAGATGCCAATACCTTCACGAAGTTTATGGTATTCCAGAAGAAAAAATTGATCTTTTGGTAATGGGCGGAGATGACGAAAAGATTCGTTTTGACAAAAAAGACGAAATAAAAAAAGAAATAAGAACTTCATTGAATATTCCCGAAGACTCTTTTGTTATTACTACCGGCGGGAAAATAGATAAAACAAAAAACATTCATATTTTGGCTGAAGCTGTTAATAAACTCGGAAACAATAACGTTCATCTTATTGTTTTCGGCAGTCTTGCCGATAATGCAAAAGAATTACTTGAATCCAAGCTTTATAATAAGAATATTCATTATATAGGTTGGATTGAGTCTGATAAAGCGTATGATTATTTTCTTGCTTCCGATCTTGCGGCTTTTCCGGGAACTCATTCCGTTCTTTGGGAACAGGCTGTAGCATGCAGAATTCCTTGTGCTTTTAAATATTGGGAAGGTATGACGCATGTGGATATAGGCGGCAATTGCAAGTTTTTTAAAGCCGATACTGCGGAAGAAATATATTCTGTTCTTACGGAAATAATAAACGATGAAACCGTTTATGAAAAAATGCTTTCAGCGGCGAATGGAGAAAAGGCAAAAGATTTTTTATATTCAAATATCGCTAAAAAAGCGATTGGATTAACAGATGAAAGAAATTAAAGGATTAAGACAAGTTAAGTTCGGTGCGATTTTATCTTATATACTGATTGCGTTAAATGCGGTATACGGATTATTTTTGACACCGTATATTTTATCTAAACTCGGAAACGCCGAATTTGGTGTTTATAAAACAATAAGTTCATTATCTTCTTCTTTGATGGTGCTTGATCTCGGTTTAGGCGGCACTGTAATGCGGTATGTCGCTAAATATAAAGCTGAAAAAGACGAAAAGAATTTAAGTAATTTTCTTGCTTTGATTTTTTTACAGTGCGCAATAATTATTGCCGTAGTAATGATGATTTGTCTTGGTTTATATTTTTGTATTTCCGGATTGTATTCACAATCATTAACAATACAGGAAATTCAAAAGGCTAAAAAACTGTTTATTGTATTATCGCTTTCTTTGGGTCTTCATATTTTCGAAAACGTTATTAACGGTATTATAACGGGAAATAATGATTTTATTTTCGGCAATGGAATAAAATTAATAAGATTAATATTAAGAATAGCGCTTATTTATATTTTACTTAATATAATAAGGGACTCGTTAATTCTGGTTCTTATAGATTTTTTCATAACTTTATTTTTTTTAATGTTAGAAATAATCTGGGCAAAATTTCATTTACATGCAAAGGTCAAATTTTATTTTTGGGACAAGCTGTTATTTAAAGAATCATTGTTTTATTCGATATTTATGTTTTTGACTTCTATTATTTCCCAAGTTAACAGCAACTTGGATAATGTATTTATAGGAATATTAATGAGCCCAAATGCTGTTACAGTATATTCAATGGGAATTGTTCTATTTATGATGTTTAATGAAATATCAACTTCAATTTCAGGAGTAATGCTGCCGTCGGTTATAAATGTGCTGAAAGAAGAAAACGGACTGATTAAAGTAAAAAATATTGTCGTAAAAGCCGGAAGATTGCAATTTGCTCTATTGGGTGCATTTTTGATGGGATTTGTTGTCTTAGGTCATGATTTCATAAATTTATGGTTGGGCAATGGATTTGAAGACGTATATTTAATTACAATCATACTTATGGTGCCTGCGCTGTTTGAATTATGCGTTAATATTTGCTTATCGATTTTAAGAGCTGAAAATTTATTGGCATTCAGAACTTTGGTTTTATTGGGAACCACATTATTAAATGCGGTTATAACATATTTCGGAGTAAAATACGGCGGATATTTTTGGGCTTGCACGGGTACTGCCTTTAGTTATATTATCGGCAGTCTTATAATAATGAATATATATTATTATAAAAAATTTAATTTCAATATGATAAAAATATACGCGCAGATTTTTCATAAAATAATTATTTGTATACTTGTTCCGTCCGTTATTATATATTTTACTTCTAAATTTCTATTTGGTTCGTGGCATAAATTTTTATTGAACGTATTGATATATTGTATTATTTATTCCATTATGCTTTTGTTATTCGGTTTTTCCAAAGAGGAAAAAAAGGAACTGTTGGGGAAATGAAAAATTTATTGAAAAATAAAATTTGGAGGCTTATATATGTTATATGATGAATTATTAAAGGGTAATGAAAAACTTGCTTTAGTGGGTTTGGGATATGTGGGAATGCCTATTGCCGTGGCTTTTGCAAAACAAATCAAAGTAATAGGCTTTGACCTTAATTCCAAAAAAATCGAATTATATAAAAGCGGAATCGATCCGACAAAAGAAGTGGGCAACGAAGTAATAAAGAATACTACTGTAGAATTTACTTCAGACGAAAAAAAACTTCAAGAAGCTAAATTTTTGATTGTGGCAGTTCCTACTCCTGTTAATTCGGACAATACTCCGGATCTTTCTCCTGTAACAGGCGCAAGTGAAATAGTCGGAAGAAATTTAACTAAAGGTTCTATAGTGGTTTATGAATCAACTGTTTATCCCGGATGCACCGAACAAATCTGTATTCCTATTCTTGAAAAGCAATCTGGACTTAAATGCGGAATAGATTTCAAAGTCGGATATTCTCCTGAAAGAATCAATCCCGGAGATAAAGTGCACAGACTCGAAAGTATCAGAAAAATCGTTTCGGGTTGTGACAGTGAAGCGCTTGAAGAAATTTCAAATGTTTATAACCTTGTTATAAAAGTCGGTACATATAAAGTTCCTTCTATGAAAGTGGCAGAGGCGGCAAAAGTTTGTGAAAATTCACAGCGTGATATAAATATTGCCTTTATGAACGAACTTGCAATGATGTTTGATAAAATGGGAATAGATACAAACGAAGTTGTTGACGCTATGAATACAAAATGGAACGCTCTCGGTTTCAGACCGGGACTTGTCGGCGGACACTGCATCGGAGTAGATCCATTTTATATCGTTTATGAAGCCGAGCAACTGGGATATCACAGCGCTATCATTTCCGCCGGCAGGAGAGTGAACGACAGTATGGGCGCTTACGTTGCCGACGCTGCAATTAAAAAAATGATTTTAGCAGACAAGGCAGTGAAAGAAGCTAAAGTTGTAGTTCTCGGCATTACATTTAAGGAAAATTGTCCCGATACGCGTAACAGCAAGGTAAACGATATTATCAAAAGATTACAAGAGTATAGTGTTAATCCTGTAGTTGTAGATCCTTGGGCTTCCAAAGCAGATGCAAAAAAAGAATACAACGTTGATTTAACGGATATAAAAGAAGTTAAAGACGCCGATTGTGTAATACTTGCCGTAGCTCATAATATTTTCAGAGAAATTGGAATCGACGGTATAGATAAGCTATTTAAAAATATGCCCGGCAGAGAAAAAGTTTTAATCGACGTCAAAGGTATTTTCAATAAAAATGAAGTTGAAATAAAAGATTATACATATTGGAGATTATAAGAAATTCAGTAAAATATAAAAGTAAATATTCTGAAAGTACTTAAGAAATAAGGTAGCGAGATGAGACAACTAAAAAATGAGTTTATTCATAATTTATCATGGATATTCTTCGGTAATATAATTCTTGCGTTTATGCAGTTTATTATAAATGTCTTTGTCGCCAGAATAATATCAAAGGATAA
>Ga0172378_10006478_pt1 | contig 10941 bp, 8 predicted proteins | sample GrowelOW332metaG_FD_119755 | JGI IMG/M metagenome (GOLD analysis project Ga0172378, IMG submission 119755) | Groundwater microbial communities from an aquifer near a municipal landfill in Southern Ontario, Canada - Pumphouse #3_1 metaG | ecosystem: Environmental > Aquatic > Deep subsurface >... | reverse complement strand
TTTGCTCCTTTTTCAATCATCTTGCATGTCAGATCAAATCCACTCTGCTTGTTTGTAGTCAACACAACATCTCTATCAATTGAGTTTGGTTTTCTATCTATGAATACTGTTGGTATGTTTGAGATGATTGGCTCCAAATCCTTCCAATTATTGTTAACAGGTACAACAATGATACCTGCAAAATTCTCAAGTCGGCACATCTCCAGTTGGGCTTTTTCTTTTTCAGGATTCTCATTGGAATTGATATAGAAGAGTTCATAACCATTTTTATTTAGAACTGATTCAATTGCATTACCCAGTTCCATATAAAAATAGTGAGCTAAGTTTGATACAACGAATCCAATGATCTTAGAATGTCCATTTCTCAATTTTCTTGCAGTTGGATTCACTCTGTAATTGAGTTCTTTTATTGCTCTATTTACTTTGTCCTTTGTCTCTTCTCGTACATTGCAGGAATTGTTAATTACATGTGAAACTGTTGCTGTAGAAACACCAGCACGAGTTGCAACATCTTTCATAGAAGCGTCATTCATTTTTTATATACCACTCTTTTTTTTAAACGATTAATAAGTCAATAATAAATGAGAACTGCTAAAAATGCAAACATTATTTATTTGATGCATTTATTATGTGTATCTAAGTTCATACTTTTAGATATATTGACATCTGATTATATTTGAAAATCAGATTGCAGGGAGAGTGCAGTTAAGATGAAACCGATGAAAAACATTACATTATGTAATAGAAAACAGCTCAATTGATTCAGTGATTTTTATGCAATTCTTAAAAATAAATAAAGATTTTGTTCTATAAAAATCTGAATTATTCCAAAATATATGAAAGAATTACTTAAGTATATATAAAAAATCATACTTTCTTTTGCAAAATTAAATTGAAATATTAACATTTGTACAAATTACAGTTAAAAAAAATATTTTTTTGTTATTTTTCTTTTTTTAAAGCCAAAACAGGGGTATACTATTTGCATGAGTACATTATTAATACAAGGTGGTCTTTTGGTTGATACTGAATGGACCCGACATGCAGATATTCTTATCGATGGACCGAAAATTGTCCACGTAGCAAACAAGATTAGTGAAGATAGTCTTCCACCTGGAACAGAGATTATTTCAGCTGAAGGACTTTGTGTACTTCCTGGTCTTATCGATTCACACACCCATTATCATCTGGTAAGTAGAGGAACAGTAACTGCAGATTCTTTTGCAGAAGGTTCAGAACTTGCAGCTTTTGGTGGTGTTACAACTGTAATAGATTTTGCAGATGATGATAAAAAAGGAAATCTTAAAGCTTGCACTAAAGCTCGCATAAAAGAAATGCAGAGTGGCATGGCTATCGATTATACCCTTCACCAAGGTGTTTATTCTTATCGTCCGGGTATAGAAAAAGAACTTAAGGAGCTCAAGGCTTCAGGCGTTAGAACAATAAAACTTTTCACAACATATAAAAATGTTGGATATTTAATTGAGAAACGTGAAGAATTGACTGAGCTTTTTAAAGAATGTAAAAAATTAGATATGATGGTTTGCGTTCATTGTGAAGATGATGCTTTGGTAACCAAAATCAACGATGAATGGAAAGGCACATATACTCCAGCAGATCATGCTGAAATGAGACCTGCAGAGGTTGAAGCTAAAGGTATAGAAACAGTTGCATCAATTGCCAAAGAACAGAACATGAGATTGTACGTAGTTCATCTCTCTTCTAAAGCTGGATTGCAGGTAGTTAGAAAATATCGTGAGATGGGAACAGATATTGTAGTTGAAACAACTCCTCATTATCTTTTCTTAGATAAAACAAAACTTAAGGGTAAAGATGGTTCATTATACGTAATGACTCCACCTCTAAGAACTCATGAAGACAATCTTGCATTGCAAGAAGCTTTGATCAATGGAGAGATACAGGTTGTTGCAACCGATCACTGTTCATTCACAAGAGATCAAAAGTTAGAGAGCAATGACTGCAGAAGTATTCTTCCTGGTATTCCTGGAACAGAAGAGATGTTTGCACTTCTTCACACTTTTGCATATGAACATGGTGTTCTTGGTATCTCTCAACTTGTTAATTTGATGTCCACAGGACCTGCTAAGATATTTGGCTTGTATCCACAGAAGGGAAGTCTTCAAGTTGGATCAGATGCTGATATTGTTTTATATGATCCTGATGAAACTTGGGAATTGACTGAAAAAGAATTACACAGTGCTTCTGGTTACACTCCTTATGAAGGACATCAGGTAACAGGTAGAGTTAAATCTACTTACCTCAGAGGTAGACTTGTAATGAGTGAGGATGTTTATTTAGGTATTCCAGGAGATGGTCTATTTGTTCCACAGGACAAAAAGCATCTTGATGAAATTTACTGGCAGTAAACAGATTTGATAAAAATAACTATTACAATCTTATAAAGAAAATAATAGTTATTTTTTTTGTCTAAATTATCATTTGATTTCAAACATCGCTTCAACAGGATAGTGGTCTGAAAGGCCTACATGACCTGTGATTCTTGGGCTGCTTGCCATCAATGGGATCAATTCATCATTTGTTATTATCTTATCGATGCTCTCGACAATAAATATCTCATCACTGTTTTGGGTACATGGAAATGTTATTGGTGCCTCAAGTTTCAGATACTGAAATACCTCTATCCATCCAAGCTTCTCTTTTATTATTCTGTAAGGATGGAAAGGGTCATTGAAATCACCACAGATGAGTGCTGGTTGATTTTTACCTACCAAAGTCTTCAATGATTCACTTATAACAATTGCTTCAGAGTGTCGATAATTCATGCCAGTTCTGCATTCATCAGCATTTCCTTGATGAGTGAGGTGAGCTGTTGATATGAACAGAGTCTTGTTGCTGTAGGAACTCTTCAATACGATATAGAAAAGGCCTCTTTCTTTTTCAGGCATGTTCAAATCTACTCTGTCATGTTTCACCTCTTCAAAAAGCTCTCTCTTGTAATATATGTTTGATTCATTTGACCAACTTGGACAGTCATCATGAACTCTTGTATAATCTTCAAGAAGATCATCTAGAATCTTTATTGTATCCTCTCTAATTTCCTGTATGCATAAAATATCTGGTCTGTGGATGCGAAAGAATTCTTCAATAACAGGTCTTCTTTCATCTAACTTGATGGTGTTCCATAAATTCAATGTCATCAATGAAAATCTAAATTTCATTTTTCAATTCCTCCCCAAAAAGGACCTCAATTTTATCCAAATAATCTAGTACCAAAACCTGTACCCAGGCTATATTTATAGAGAATGTCCCATTCGTATTTTCTTTATTGTTGAAATAATCCCAGTTCGTGTGGTTGATCTGTTCAGGAATCCATCCAAAGAAATCATCACCTCTTCCAAGACTGTCAGTTGGAGATGATATAAGTTGAGTGCAGCTATCAATCATTATGCTAGCAATCTTTTTGTAGAACTTCTTATTTGTAAATTTATGAAGATATAAAAAGTTGTAAGCTATAAGCATTCCATAGAAATCTAAATGCTGATTTGCAATGGATACACTGCTCATTCCTCTGGTTTTGAAGCCTCTTCTTCCTAGCGGGGATTTTGAATCAAATTTGATATCATCAATTTGAATCCAAGTTATTATATAATTGGCACAGATCTCACATAGTCGTAGATACTGCTTCTGAGGATCAAGTTGATAGATGTTTATGAAGGCCATCAACAATGCAATTCCAGCTTCCTTATCACAGGAATCTGCATCCAAAGTATCTGCATAGAAATCAAATCTTTTGATTATATCAGAGTAATATGGAATGGCTCTGTTTATTGATTTCAGTAGAACATCATTTTTTGTTGTTTTATATAGCTTTGACAAAAATGATAGTATATATGCTCCATTTGTGCCAAAATCATCCATAATACTTCCATTAATATTCCACCATCTTCCATAATTCCCATTCTCTTCTTGATGAGTTATGTAAAAATCTGCAACTGAATTGATCAGATCTAGATACCTATTTTTTTCGTTGAAATTGCAGTTATTGTAAAGCTCTAAATAAGCCATCATGGCCTCGCCATTGGTTCTTGCATTTATTCCATAATTGAATTTCTCATTCTCGCCAACACCCAGATATCCTGCCCAGATATTTTTATTGATATCGTAGCAATCCTGGAAGATTCCCTTTTGGGTCTCTGCTTGCAGAAAGAAGTCTCCTATATCTCTTGCCACATCATCATAAGATCTTCCATTTAAATTTTTTCTTTCAGATTCATTCAATATTTCTAAGATATTGGAGTCAAGATTTTCTTTTAAAGAATCTACATTCAATCTGTTAAAGATGACTGCAGCCTCAACACTTTTTACGAGAAAAGAAGCACTTGTAAATTCATAGACATCTTGGTTCTTTCCATTTCCTCTTCCCATTTTTAAATAGCTACCACTGTCTGTATGTTCAAGCAATGATAACAACTGAGAGAGCAGAAGTGCTTTAAAATTATGAAGTTTGACTAGATCTATGTGCTCATCATTGAGTGGTCTGAATATCTCAACATATCTTTTGTAGTGGTCAAATAGATTCAAATCATTCATATCTGAATGATAAATTAAGTACTCCTGAAAGATCACTTGGTTCTTTTTCATATGAACAAAGGTACTATCTTTTTTATCCATGGAATATCTGAGTGTGTCCTTACTTGAATATACATAGGGCCATTCTTCTGAGGGCAATCGAAAGCTGAAGGATAGCTCATCAAAACTTGATGATATTTTTATTTCATCTGTTCTGTGAGCTGCAATCATTATCTCAGATTTATTATAGAGAGCCATGCATCCTGGAATACTGCATCTTGTCTCATCAAATGACCAGCTGGCATGTTGCTCTGTTATCCTTGGATATTTTCCTTTTCCCTTTGTATTTTTCTGATACATAACACCGGGCATGAAGAGCTCACAATCTCTGCAGTTGTGAAAGACTGTGAAGTTTATACTAAAGAAATCTTCCTTATGGGAGAAGATTCTCCTCTTTAATGTTATTGTATTTTCTTTCTCTGAAATTGAATCTGTAACAGTCAAACCACAAAAATCCCAAATTATTTTATTGCCATCCTGCCTGATTTCTTCTAAAACGCAGTTTTCTGTTTTGGTTTTTACAGTGAGTTTGTAGTTTGCCTTGATTGTATCTGAATTGATAAGATTTATTTTCATTTTCTATCCTTTAAGTCCAGCCATAGCAATACCTTCTACAATCTTCTTTCGGAAGAATAGATAGAAAACAAACTGAGGAATTGAAGCTATCACAGCGCCAGAAAGCAACAGTGCATACTCTGTACCATGAGTTCCTTGGAAGTTTGCAATACCTACTGTTATTGTATATTTGTCGGTGTCATTCAAAGCTATTAGAGGCCACAAGAAGTCATTCCATGAATTGATGAATGACAGAATTGTGACTGTTGTCAGTGCTGCTGTGCTCAGTGGCAATATTACTGAACTGAAGGTTTTGTATCGTGTTGCTCCATCTAAGAAGGCCGATTCTTCCAACGCATTTGGAATTCCCTCAAAGAATTGTTTCAAAATGAAGACTCCAATTGGCAGAGCCACTCTAGGAAGTATTACACTCAAAGAAGTGTTTATTAGATGATAGCTGTTGAACTGCAGATAAAGAGGGATGATCAGAACCTGAAAAGGAACCATCATACCAGCCATAACAAGCCAGAACAGTACATTCTTTCCTTTGAATTTTATTTTTGCAAAAGCGTATGCTATTGGAGCATCTATAATCAGAGTTAGAATCATTGTGGATGTTGATATGATGATACTGTTTATCAACCACTGCAGAATGTAAGTTGAGGTGAATGCTTTTGTATAATTTGCTAGAGTTGGATGTGCCGGTAGGAAGTGAAAAGATTTAGATATCAGATCATTTTCTACATGAAGAGAGGTCAGAGCCATCCATATTAAAGGGAATAACCATATGATGAGAACAATCAGTTCTATTATTCGTAATACGTAGTATTTGAAGTCCTTTCGTTCAATCATCTTCATTACCTCCAATTTTGTTCAATATCAAAGAGCAGATCATTATCAATGCGAATAGAATGTAACTCATTGCAGCGGAGTATCCCATCTTGAAATAACTGAAACCATTTTCATATATGTATTGAATCAGAACTCTAGTGCTTCCATAAGGTCCACCACCAGTCATAACAAATACCTGACCAAATACATTGAATGATGCGATTACCTGTAAAATCAGACATAGAGATAGAGTCTTTTTGATCAAAGGCATTGTGATTTTAAAAACAGTCTGCCAATAAGAGGCTCCATCAATACTTGATGAGTTGTATATCTCAGTAGGTATCTGTCTTATAGCAGCACTCATCAAAATCATGTTGAAACCTGCTGTCCACCATAAAGTTGCAAAAGAAACTGACCATATAGCCCATTTGGAATCTATCAACCACCCAACTGGATTCAATCCAACCGTACTGAGCAGATGATTGAATAGTCCATAGTTCTTCTGCATCAACCATGCCCACAGGGTTGATACCACTGTCATTGAAAAAACATAAGGAATGAAAAATATACTCTCACCTGCAACTTTGAACGGAGATTTTGAGTTAACAAAAAGAGCCATCAAAAAACCTAGAATCAGAAGTGAAGGTGTGGTTATCAAAACAAATTGAGTTGTGTGCCAAAGTGATGAATAGAATTTGGAATCTGAAAATAGGGTTCTGTAGTTCGCCAATCCGATAAACTTCTTGGTGGATAGAATATTATATTTAAAGAAACTTATGATGAAACCATTTATCAAAGGATAGACCATAAATAAAATATATATCAATAAAAAAGGAATACAAAAAATGTATCCATCTCTAGAATCTTTGTTTCCAGGTATCATAGATTATTCCTTTGTTGGAGTGGAATAATTTCCACCCCAACATATTATTATTCGAGTTGATTAGTAAGTCATTATGATCTTATTAACTGTTTTCTCCATATCATCCAGAGCCATCTGTGGATTTGAGTTGTGTGCTACAGCATATTCAAGTTTGTCTGACAATGTTGTGTAGATCTCTGACCAAGCGTCTGTTGCAGGAGGTGCTACTGTAGAAGCAGCAGCTGATGCATAACCTGCTCTATATGGTAATGCTTTGAATGCATCGCTTTCTTGAACAGATGTACGGGTAGGAATGTGTCCTGCTAATGACCACATCTCACCGTGAGCTGTTATCCAATCAATACAGGTCAAGATATCTTTTACATGATCAGGATCTTTTGCTTCTGTTGCAGGAATTGCTAGAGTATGAGAGCCACCCCATGCTGCAGGTTTTCCAATCAAACCAGGTAAAGCAACTGCTACGAAATCTAAGTTGTCAGCTTTTTCAAATGTACCTGTAGCCCAAACACCATTGAAATGGAAAGCTGCCTGTCCTAATTTAAAAGCATTTACTGATGAATCATAATCCAAGCCTTGAGGGGTTACTTCATACTTGTTCACCATATCTTGCAGTGCTACAAGAGCTTTTACTCCATATTCATTGTTGAAAGCTGCTGACATGTTGTCATCGCTCAGCATCTGACCATCCTGTTCATACATCATTGAGAAGAACAATCTTGTCAATGTATAAGCTTTGTAAACAGCAGTTGTATTGTCACATGCAATTCCCATAGCACCTGTTTTGTCCTGTACTGCTTTAGCATCAGCAATGAGCTCTTCATAATTGGTTGGAAGGTCATTTATTCCTGCTTGTTTCAACAGAGCTGTATTTGCATACATGATTATTGGATGAACATCTAAAGGAATGGCATAGTACTGTCCATCAAATTTACAAGCTTCTAAAGGAGCTGAAACAAAATCATCTACAGGGAAATTGTTCTCTTCTAGATAAGGGTCCAGTGCCAATAATTGGTCTGGTACATAGTTTCTGATGTTTGCTTCATGTACGACAACCAAATCAGGTGCTGTACCTGCAGCTAAAGCTGCTGTAAGTTTTGTATAATAGCTATCGAATTTTACAGTATCGGTTTTCATTTGAATATCGGTGTGTGTTGCATTGAATTCATCAATCATTGCATCAAAAAATTCTCCATCGCCACCTGTAAATAAAGACCAGAAAGTAACTACAGTTGGACCTTTTTGAGTTGTCGTCTCTGCTGCTCCCTGTGCAAAAATCAAACCTGTACTAGCAATTAATAATAACAATAATGCTAACATTTTTTTCAGTTTCATGATGACCTCCTAATTGTTAATCACGAAATGGGTGAATCTTATTGCTTTGTTGACTCTCTGAATATCAACCTTGTTTTAAGATGTTTGTTTGTATATCTCAAATTGGGATTTTCTATATGTTCCATCAAAAGATGTGTGGATTCACAACCTAAAGCATATTTGGGTACATCAACAGTACTCAAACTTGGATATATGAATTGTGATATCTGCAAGTTGTCGAAACCAAAAATATCAATATCTTCAGGGACTTTTAAATTATTTTCTCTTAAGGATTTCAATGCTCCAACACAGACCAAATCGTTGTAACAGCAGATAGCTGTAAATGAAGTTCCTTTTATTATTGCTCTGTTTGTTGCAGCATATCCATCTTCGATATGCCCATTGGTTCTTATAACCAAACTTTCATCAAATTTGATGTTGTTGTTGATCAAAGTATCTCTATATCCTTCAAACCTCTCTATTGAACTGCTTATATTCTTAGGTCCAGACAGATACAGTATTCTGGTGTGGCCCTTTTTAATTAAAAAATTAACAACGTGACTCTCTGATTTGTAATCCTCATGAAGTATTGAATGTCCTTCCAATCCTTTCACTCTTCTTCCTAAAAACAGAAAAGGAATATCAATTCTGGCATAGAGCCTTTTTATTCGCTCATCATCAAAAACAGGAACAATCAAGAGTCCATCAACATGGCGAGAACAAAACAGTTTCAAATTTTCATATTCTTCACTTGGTTTCTCAGCAGTGTTTACCAATAATATTGAATAGTCATATAGCTTTGCTGTTTTTTCTATTCCTCTGATAACCTCTGCAAAGAAAGGATTTGATGAGTCTGAAGTGATGACTCCTATAATTTTGGAGTGTTCCAAGCGGAGACTTGCTGCTACAGAATTCGAAATATAACCCATCTCATCAGCACATGTCTGGATGATATCAGTTGTCTGTTTGCTTAACTTTTTATCACCTCTAAGAGCTCTTGAGACAGTGTTTATTGAAAACCCCGTTGCTTTGGCTATGTCTTTCATCAGTATCGTCTTCATGGATTAATTATAGGTCCGATTAATTCAGAAAGCAAGATAAAAATTAAATAATTTTTTATCTGATAAGAAATTAACTAGATTAACGTTAATCTAAAATACTGTAAAAAACTTGATATTTTTAACATTTTACATGGTTCTTTGTGATTTATTTCTTTCATTGCATTGATATAACATGGATGATATATTTCTTCATTTTATAATTTTTGATGTAAAAGAAAATGAGGTTAAAAATCTTACTCGTCAATTATTTTACTATTTTTGTTGCGTTTTGTAGTTAATATGAATACAATTAAAGTATTTCTACATATTTTTAAATTATTGTTGCCAAATTATGAATGAAAATATGATATATGGGGGATGATATGAAAATTAACGCAGTTCTATTTGATATTGATGGAGTTCTTATTGATAGTGAACCTGTGATTGCAAGAGAGTCTGTTGGAGTTTTTAAGGAATTTGGAATAGATGTTGATACTTCAATGTACGGTCCATACCTTGGAGCTGGGGATAAGACATTCATTGATGGAATAGCAGAATATTACAATCATCCTTTAGATTTTGAAGAGACCAAACGAGCTCTCTATGAAGCTTATGAGAGAGCTATTGAAAAAGAGGGACCAATTGATGGTGTTACTGATTTCTTCGATTCATTGAAGAAGGCTGGTATAAAAATTGCATTGGCTTCAAGTGCTCCGATGTTCAAGATAAGAATGAATCTGAAGGCAATCAAAAAAGAAGAGAGTTATTTTGATGCTATAATCAGTGGTGATGATATCACTAAAAACAAACCAGATCCTGAAATTTATTTGAAAGCCAGCCAAGCAGTGAATGAGAAAATTGAAGAATGTCTCGTCGTTGAGGATAGCTTAAATGGTGTGATCTCCGGCTTCAAAGCAGGTGCAAATGTGTTGGCAATCACAACGTCATTTGAAAGAGATGAACTCTTGAAGCTTGGTGCCTTTGCAACTATTGATGCTTACAAAACGATAAATCATTTTAAAGAATCTATAGAATTCTGGGAGGAATTAGAAAATATGAAAAACAATAAAGTTCGATATGGTGCTGTTGATTGCATTGAAGCTGAAGCATATAAAGGTGGACATGAAAAATTGGTAGAGAGAGCAATTGAAGTTGCCAAAGAAACCAGATTGAAATCTTATTCCCCTTATTCGAAATTCAAAGTAGGTGCTGCAATTGTCAGTGCGTCATCCAATGAAATTTATGGTGGCTGCAATGTTGAAAATAGCAGCTATGGTGCAACCATCTGTGCAGAACGTAATGGAATACTCAAGATGATTGGCTCTGAAGGAGCAACAGGAATCCAGATGATTGTGGTAGTTACAGATGACAATCCACCAGCTCCTCCTTGCGCACAGTGTCTGCAGGTGATGGCTGAATTCTGTAAGGAAGATACAGAAATTCATGTGTTGAATACTCACTACTTGGAGGGAAAAGAAGATGGAGCCTATAACATCTACAAGTTCAGTGAACTCTTACCTCATCCATTTGTACTAAAAAAAGACTTATAATCTAGATTATAAAGTTAACAATAAATCTTTCCTTTTATGATAGAGGGAAGATTTTTTTTTAGCTGCATTTCGGACAAAATTGAAGTTTGTTACAAATGTGTTAAAATTTATATATACTCATAAATATAACTGTACAAACAGTAAGTAAAATGTTATTACT
>Ga0172378_10006477_pt1 | contig 10941 bp, 8 predicted proteins | sample GrowelOW332metaG_FD_119755 | JGI IMG/M metagenome (GOLD analysis project Ga0172378, IMG submission 119755) | Groundwater microbial communities from an aquifer near a municipal landfill in Southern Ontario, Canada - Pumphouse #3_1 metaG | ecosystem: Environmental > Aquatic > Deep subsurface >... | reverse complement strand
TATGATGTTTTAAATAGTCAGCTAATAACACTTTAAAGCTCTCAGCTTCGGAAGAGGTCTCAATCTTTAATTCCGGAAGCAAGACCTCTTTCTCGTTTTTTGCAAGGATATCACAAAGAGTTAAGCTATCGTAACGAGAGTTTAAATCATAAAGATAAGCTTCTAACTTTTCCAAAAACTCTAATTGCAAATTTGACTTATTATGGTAGAGCTCTTCTAAATCTAAACGAATCTTTACCGCATAAGCGCCATTTCCTTCTCTCTTATTCATATAAAGCCAAAGTCCAATTGCACCAGCAGTAGCTATAGCAAGTTCATCGATCATTGGAATTGGGTCTCTAATTACTAAAGAACAAAACAAATAAAGCGCTAAGAATACTAAGGCAGAGGATAACAATCGAACGGTGTAGTATTTATTTTGAATAAACAACTTCACTTGATGATTAATCTCCGCTTTTATGGTGTGGTCCACTTCATCATTTTCATCAATGCTCAACATTCCTGCACTGGCAAACTCAAATTCATCAATTTTGTCAATCTCTTCACCTTTGCATCTTACAAGGTCTGTTAAGATTAAATTAGTTTTGCCAAGTCGTAGAAAATATGATCTAATTTTAGAGCGCATTACTAAATTCTTCCTTTATAGCATCCTTTTTAGCAATTAATTCTTCTTTGCTCATCTCCCCCGAGGTTAAGAACAAATAATACTTAATCTTAGGCTCGGTTCCGGAAGGTCTTACTATTAGTTTTTCACCGGAGGTAAAAGTGTAAATTAAAACATCTGCTTTAGGAAAGCCAGTATTCTCACCGTCTAAATCGAGCATTGTTTTAATAGTTCTATTAACCAAGGTATCCCCAACTTTAAGTCCTCTTAAAGACGCCATAATAGCTTCCATCTTAGCTTTTCCAACAGAGCCTTCATAATCGTGGGCAAAAACTACTTCAGTACTATAACCGTACTCCTCATAAATTTGCTCAAGTCTTTGTTGTAGTGTAAGGCCTTTTGAGTTGTAATAACACATCATCTCTACCGCTGCGATAGCTGAAGAGACTGCATCTTTATCTCTGACTTCTTTAACTGTTAAGAAGCCATAGCTTTCTTCACAACCAAAGAGGAAAAAATCTTCAGCTTTTGGATTATCTTCAATTGCTTGAATCTGTTCCGCAATATACTTAAAGCCGGTTAAAACATCTTTACAATCAGCGCCATAGCTATTGCAAATGCGTTTAATGATATCGGTTGTAACCAAACTCTTAACGATTAAAGGACGCTTAGAGTTGAGTTTCAATTCTTTATTTGTAAAGAGGAGGTAATCGGCAAGAAGTGTTGCAATTTGGTTACCGGTAAGTAAAATATACTCTTTCTTATCTTTATTCTTTGGAATAGCGATTCCAAGGCGGTCCGCATCTGGATCCGTTCCAAGGACGATATCTGCCTTTTCTTTTTTTGCAAGCGCGATTACTTTTTCCATTGCTTGAGCACTTTCAGGATTAGGTAGTTTTACCGTTGGAAAACTTCCATTAGGCTCTTCTTGTTCTTTAACAACTACAGTCTTAATACCATAGTTATTAAGCATTGTTCTGACCGGAACATTACCAGATCCGTGTAACGGGGTGTAAGCAACTACAATTGGAGCATTCTTTACAAGCTCAGGTCTACGAAGAGAGGAGTCTATCATCTTATAATAGGACTCATCTACAGCTTTATTCATTGTAACGATTAAGCCTTTAGTTCGAGCAACACTCTCTTTGATATCCTTAATACTTTCACTAGTAACACTTTTAACTTTAGCAACAATACCAATATCGTGAGGAGGTGTTACTTGTCCACCATCAGACCAGTACACTTTATAACCATTGTATTTTGAAGGGTTATGGCTAGCTGTAATTACAATGCCTGCTGTTGAGTGAGTATAGCGAAGCGCATAAGAGAGCATCGGAACGGGATGTAAGGTTGAATAAAGATAGACTTTAACCCCATTAGCTGCTAATACGCAAGCTGCAGCTTTTGCAAACTCAGAAGAATAGAGTCTTGAGTCGTATGCAATAGAAACAGAAGGAGTAGAGGTGCTTTCAATTAAATATTGAGCTAAAGCTTGGGTTACTTTTCTAACCATAAAAGGATTCATTCGGTTAGTACCACCACCGATTACACCACGCATGCCTGCAGTTCCAAAAGTCAATTGAGTATAGAATCTATCATATAGGTTATCCCAATCTTCCATTTCGATAGCTTGAGCTACTTCATTAGCGAATTTTTCATCCGTCTCTGCGGCTAAATAGAGCCTTGCATCACACAACACGCTATTCTTTTGCTTTTCAGTTAGATCCATAAATAAACTCCTCCAATTGACTAACGTCATAGATTAATGGCTTAATATTTTTCTCCTCTAATAAAGAGCGGGAGCGAAAACCCCAAGTTACTATGCCACCTTTGATTTTACAATTTTCAATAAATTGATTATCAACTTCACTATCACCAAAATACAACACATCATCCTTATTAATTGATAAAGTAGTTAAAGCCTTATCAAGCGGCGCTTCATCAGGCTTTAATGCTATTTTATCACATCCACCGCCAATATAACTAAATAAATTATCAGGGAATAATTCTTTTACTATTAATTTAACTAAAGTTTCAGTTTTATTTGAAATAACTCCAAGCCTATACCCTTTCTCTTTAAGTTTTACAAGCAGTTCTACAATTCCTGGATATGCTCGAGAATAAGTAGCATAATGTGATTCATAGTGTTTTATAAGCTCATAATTAAGAATTGCCATTTCATCAGGTTCAAATGCTCTATTTTTAAGACTAAGTGCACCTTTTAATGCATTTTTTAGACCGTTACCTACAACTTCCATACACTCTTCAAGTGTAATTGTCGGACAATATACTAATTCAAGAGAATGATTGATTGCCTCTTGTATATCCTTTGCGGTATTGGCAAGTGTTCCGTCTAGATCAAATAATAAATATTTCATACCTTTAATTTACAATAATTAATAAAATAAAGCTATTATAAATGCCAAGTTAATACTAATTACTAGTTTTTCTTTCGCTCTTTTATAACTAATAAGATAATTTAGGATTTGCTGATATTTTCACTACAAGACCTTCTGCGTTAACAAATGAAGAGGATGAATTAAACTTGTAAATTATTACCCAATCTAAACAAAAATCTTGTATCACTAATCTGTTTTCTGTACACTAAAGCTATGTATACGATAACAATCTTTCAAGGTAAAGAAAAAAATTTAAGAAAGCACCACCCTTGGGTCTTTACTGGTGCAATTGAAGCGGTATCTCCAAAATATGACCAACCAGATTTAGCAATTGTTAAAGATAGCGATAATAATTTTATAGCTTATGGCTATTATGATGAGCAAAGTCATATTGTACTTCATCTATTATCTTGGGATGAAAAGCAACTTCCCGATGATGATTTCCTCACGACAATCTTAACTAAAGCAATTATCAGACGAAAAGGATACTTTTCTCTTCCAGATACCACTTGCTTTCGCCTCCTCCACGCTGAAGCAGATTTCTTTCCAGGCTTAACCCTCGATATCTATGGAGGCGAAATTAGAGGTATTATCTCCTCACGTTTTGCGTATTCCAAGATGAATTTAGTAGTAAGTTTACTCCAAAAGAAATTATCTCCAAAGCTTATAACCTTCACTATTGATTCTTTTTATGGACCCTCTGAAGGCTTAAGTAATAAAATCTATTATTACCAAAACGGTGGTATGGTTAAAGAGCTCACAGATAAAACCAATACAATCTTTCAAGAGAACGGCGTCTATTTTGAAATTGAACCAGGCAATTCGCAAAAGAGTGGTTTTTATTGTGACCAGAGAACTAATAGACGATTAGTTAGTTCTTATGCTAAAGGTAGGACTGTATTAGATGCGTTCTCTTATACTGGAGCTTTCACACTTAATTGTTTAAAACAAGGCGCTAAAAGTATATTAGCTCTTGATGCTTCAGAATCTGCACTACGACATTTGCTTTATCAAATCCATTTAAATGAAAATAATAAGGTACTTTCTCCCTCTACTAGAGAAAAGGTAACTACAAAAAAGTGTGATATCTTTGATGAGATGAGAAATCTTGAAGAAGACTATTTTGATTTGATGATTTTAGACCCACCAAAACTTGCTCAAACTAAGAGTAAACTTGAAAACGCTCTAAAAGCTTATAAAGATTTGAATATGATCGCGATGAAGAAGATTAAAAAAGATGGTATTATCGCCACCTTCTCTTGCTCTGGCGCGCTTTCTAGAGAACAATTTAAAACCACCCTTGCTTGGGCGGCTTCAGATTTAGGTTATGAAATTCAAATCCTTGAAACGCTTTCAGCTGGCTCAGACCATCCAATTAGATTATCCCAACCAGAGAGTGAATATTTAAAAGGTTTTATTATACGAGTAATTAAATAGCTTTACGCTTATTTCGTTTCTTTTGCTTCTTACCCTCTCCGATAGTCTGTTTTATAAACATACGAGACCGTCTATTTGAGAGGAAGTAAGCGCCTAGCACCGCCACTAACACACAAGCAATAGTTAGCACTATCCACATGAAAGGCCAATGAGTCCCCGGAAGTGGAACGTTCATTCCAAAAAAACCTGTAATGAAAGTTGGAAACATCAAAGACAGTGAAATTACAGTAAGACGTTTCATGATAACGTTCATATTGTTACCAATTACTGACGCAAACGCATCCATAGTACCAGTGAGAATATCTGAATAGATATTAGCCATGGAAATAGCCTGTTTATTATCAGTAATTACATCATCCAAAAATTCTTCCTCTTCTTCATTATTCAACTTAAAGTAGATAGTTTTTTGAAGCTTTTCTAAAAGCATTTCGTTGCTCGATAAGCTGGTAGTAAAGTAGACTAAGGATTTTTGAATAGACAAGAGTTGAATTAACTCATAGTTCATAATTGATTTATGTAGTTGTTCCTCAATTAAGTCTTTTTGTCTATTGATATATTTTAACAATCTGATATAAACCAAAGCAGAACGGCCTAAAATAGAAATAACAAACCCTTCTTTGGTATCTACAGGATATTGTCTAAATCTTGCTTTTGCAAAATCTTCAAGGACAATACTGTCACCTTGACAAATAGTAATTACTTGTTTTGGAAACAAGATAACACCAAGAGGCACGCAAGTTTGTGTAATTTCACTCTCATCATCAGATTTCGAAGGCAAACGCATAATTAAAGCGGTGTAATCATCTTCTTTTTCAATACGTGCTTGCTCATCAATATCCATGATATCTGCCAAGAGTTCGGAAGAAATTCCATACTCTTCAGTTAACACTGACATATCCTCACGATTAACATCGCGAGCATCTACCCAAATATATCCGTCTGTTTTTGTATTATGTCTTACAGTTATCATTGTCTACTCCTTACTTACCTTAATAAGATTGAGAGGACAAGGCCACTTTTATACGTTAAGGTAAGCTATAAAATTATTTAATCTACTAGGCAATGGACTACCATCATCAGTCATAGCTATCTCCCTAAACAAAATTTCAACCTTAATATAGCAAGTTAAAACCATATACTCAAGTAAGAATAAAACTTTTTCCAAAATTGTTTAAAACTACTCCCTGTAAGGATCAAAAAGATAAGCATAGCTTAAGTCTTCCTTAAGCGCCTTATTATCTTTATTTAAAGTAATTGGCCCTATATTTATATTAAAAGCCTTACAAACATTTTCACCAAACAGTTTTCGAAGTTGACTCTCATTAACCCCTCTTTTAACTAAATAATCATACAGGACCAGCATACCTTTAAAGCCTGGAATACCGGAGGCTCCCTTTTCTTTATCAGAGAGTAAATGTGGGGCGTGATCAGATTCTATCCAATCAACATTTCCTTCCCTTATTGCTTGAACGACCGCTTTTCTATCTCTTTCACTTCTAAGTGGTGGATTCATTTTTAAGTAGCGGTCGTGGCACTTTGCATCCTCACTTGTAAAAAGAGCGTGATGCGGTGTAATACCAAAGGTAAGGAGTGGGTTACTCTGCTTTTCTTTGGTCAAAATTTCAATTCCCTCAGCTGTAGATACATGGCAAATATGAAGCCGCCCTTGATAACCTGTTCTCTTAGCGATTGCAATAATATCCTTTATCGATTCCACTTCAGCTTGAGGAGGACGTGCTAAAGAATGAGTTTCAAACTGTCCTTCAATATACTCACAACTTCTCAATAACGATTCTTTTTCTGCATGAACTGCTAATAAGCCTTTGTAGTTATATTTAGCAAGAGATTTAAATACTTTTTCTTGGTCTGCCAGCTCAACTATACCCATATTTCCAGTACTTTGACCTGCAAACATTTTCAAGCCTATACACTTGGGAAAATAGAGGTTATAGCAGTCTATCATCTCCTTGATTTGCTCGTCCTCTTTAGTTAACCCTAAATATAGATGATAGGAAATACCTCCGCCAATTTTATCGATTGCGGCAGAGGCTAAAGCTAAACGTTCTTCTACTAGACTTTTGTTTACAATAGCAGGATTTGTGTTTGGCATATCAAAGACTGCTTGAAAGCCTGCCTTACGTGCAACTAAGAGACCGTGTAACACAGTCTCTTTATCTTTTCCGTTCCAGTCTCTTAGATGTACATGAGGGTCTATCATAATAATTCAGGTGCTTCCTTTAATAAATAATCGTAACTCATAAAGGTACCGTACTGGCAAGTTAGACGGTCACCACAAATGCACTCTCCACACATTCCAATACCACACAAGGTAGTTCGCTCCATGGACAAGTAAATTTTATCAGCTTCTAAGCCAGCTTCAAGGAGTACTTTAGCCGCTTTTGCCATGAATTTCTCAGGTCCTACCAAGTAAGCAGCAATTGAAGATTGCCCTAAGAAGGTAGGTAACGATTGAATTACACGACCAGGAACTCCATCATCAGCTATCGAATAGTAAGCACCATATTGTTGTAAATCTTTTTCAAGAATGTGAAACCCTTCACTATCTTTTTCATCTTTAATACTACCAACCAAGATAGACATCTTAGTTCCTCGAGAAGAAAGTAGTCTACAGATAGAGGGGAGTACTGCCACTCCGGAGCCTCCTGCAACTAAAAGCGCTCTATCTGTTTTAACAGAATCGAGTTGAGCACCATAAAGGCCTCTAGTATAGAGAATATCTCCTTCTTTTAATTTAAAGAGCGCTTCTGTAAAGAAACCACGCTTTTTAACAATAAAAGTTAAAGGATAATTGTGAGCGACTGAAAAAGGTTTTTCACCAACGTTAGGTAAATATAAGAAAGCAAATTGTCCTGCACCACAAGAAAGAGAACCATCCAATTCAATAATGAGCATATCAGAACCAAAAGGAGTTAACTTTTCTATCTTATGAGGGACATATTCCATCTGGTTGTAGGAGATTAAATATCTTGAAGCTTCATTAGAGGTTGGACTACCGGTTAAAAAGATTGAAGCTTCTCTTTTAACAGTCTCTAACCAATTTCCCCACATTGCTTGATTCACATTACCAAAGGCAGAACCAATGCCTACAGCATCTGCTCCAGCAAGAATAAAAGACGCAACATCAGTTCCAGTTGAAACTCCTCCCATTCCAATTATTATAGGCTCGTCCCCTATTGCTTTTCTTATTTCTTGCACAGAGGAGAGTGCTTTTTCTTTAACCCAAGTACCTGAAGCACCACCTTTTCCACCCAACTTATTATTCAAGATAGGAGCTTTAGAATAAGGCTCTAAATAGAGCTTTGGCCCAACAGTATTAATTGCAACAATTCCATCAGCACCTTCTTGGATGCATGCTTTAGCAATCTCCCCAATATTATCAACATTAGGTGTTAACTTAATAAACAATTTAGCTTTTCTTTCCGGTGTTGCTTTAACAATTTCTCTTACATAGTTAGACGCAATATTTATATCACATCCAATAGAGGCACCAAAGCCAGAAGCGGCATGTGGGCAGGAGAAATTGAGTTCTAAGCTATCTGCAATTGGATCAAACTTCCTAACAAGCGTTACAAAATCTTCAACATTAGATGCGGAAAGAGAGATATTTAATAGTGATTTCAAACCTTCTTTTCTAAGCTTTTCTAAAGGCGGAAAAGATGCTTCCATTCCAGGGTTTCTGAGTCCAACACTATTTCCAAAGGAGCCCAGTTCAGGCTCACAGATAACAGGTTCTCTATTTCCAGGATTAGGTAATACTTGAAAGCTTTTAGTGGTAATAACATCGATTTGAGGTATCTTTTTGTCGAAATATCGAACTAATTGAGGCTTAGTAGAAGCAACGCCACTAACTGTTGAAAGGTGAACTTCCTTTCTTAAATGCGCACCTTTTAATAAATCAAATTGCATATAATAAATTGAGGCAAACTATCTTTTTAACAGTTTGCCCTCTCCTTTTAAATTAAATTGTAGTCTCTTCAAGAAGCTTTCGAATAGAAGATAAGCATAAATCTAACCAATCATCCGGTGCACTTCCTTTCTTCCAGGGGTGAGTTAATCCACTAGAGGAGTTAATTCTAACTAAGTCGAGTGGATAGCCAACTTCTTTTAAGGCAGCAATTACATCAAGCGCAGAACCACCTTGAGAGCCAACTCCAGGAATTAAAAGAGGAATCTCTTTATCTTTATAATACTGAGCAATTTCTTTTAATTCAGTCATATTAGTAGCCCCTACAACAGCACCAATACCTTTATGCTTATTGCTATAATTAGCAATTAAATGAGCAACCGCTATATAAAAAGGATAAACTTCTTTTTCATCAATAGGGTCCATAACTGTTAGGTTCTGTAATTCAGCTCCTCCAGGATTGCTGGTTCTATTGAGCATATATACACCCTTACCTTCTTTGCAGAAAGGGAAGACAGAATCAGAGCCCATATAAGGAGAAACTGTAACAGAATCTGCATCATAGCAAGTGAACGCTTCCTCTGCATAGTTTGCAGAACTGGTTGCAATATCGCCTCTCTTTGAGTCCAAGATTACTGGAATGTTGGGAAAGAAAACTTCAAGCATATCTAAAAGGTCACATAAAGCTTCCGTTCCTAAAAAGTTGGAATCACGAGGACGATCTAAAGAAGTATAATAACCAATATTCGGTTTAAAAGCGGCAGGAGACAAACCTTCTATCTTCATTCTATGAAAAAGTTCTTGATAAAAAGCATTAAGTCTAACTCTGATATTCTCATCACTTTCAGGTAAAGTTTCTACTTTAGGATCTAACCCCATACAAGTAATATTGCCAGTTTCTTTGGCACTTTCTCTTAATAAATCAATATATGTTTTCATCTTTCCACCTTTAAAAATCCACGCTCTTCTCCCCAAGTAAAGGGGCTTTCTCTCCAAGCATTCAGCGCTTTCCAATCTTCCTTACTAATATAACCAACTTGTAAAGCGGTCTCTAACATCAAAGGATAAGAAAGAATTGAAAGCGGTGTACACTCAGGCTTTAATTCAGCAAAAGCTTCAGTACTCTTATCAAGGCCATAGGTAAAAATAGCTAAGCAGTAAGGGCACTTACCGTTTGCTGCTACAATTGCATCTACCGCTTTAATAGAAGAAGAGCCAGTGCTGATTAAATCCTCAATTAATAGGACATTAGCATTTTCGTAAGTTCCTTTTGGACCAAGCCCTTCAATTTGATGTCCAAGTCCATGATCTTTCGAAGAGGAGCGAACATAAGAGAGAGGCTTTTGCAAACGGTCTGCTAAGGTTGTCGCATGAGGAATACCTGCAGTTGCTGTTCCTGCTATGTTTTGAACATCAAAATGTAAAGCTTCAACCATATCTGCAAAAGCATCACAAATCAAAGCACGATTGCTAGCTCTTGCTAAAAACTGTCTATTGTCGTTGTAAATCGGCATTCGATATCCACTCGCCCAAGTAAAGGGAGTTTTGGTATTCAATCGGATTGCCCCTAGTTCAAAAGCTGCTTTTGCCAATTGGGGACCATAATATTGTGTAATTTCTGAGATTGTTTTCATTTATTTACCTCATATATCATTGTAGAAGATTTTCTCAAATCTCACAAGCTTTAACCTTTCTTAGCCCAAATTTCTTTGAAGTTATGAAATTTTCCGCAGTAAGCACAAACAAAATGTCCGTCTTGTGTTCTGTAGAACATAGCAGGTACGCCTTCTCCTTGACTTGGATGAGAAATACAAGCATCGTTAGAGCAAGATAAATCACCAAAGTTGTAAATACGTGGTGGCATGTGAGTGCGATATTTTGCATCAACTTTACCATCCTTGATGATATTTAAAGTACAATTAGGGGCAACTGCTGCAAGACGTTTCAAATCCTTACGAGTTAGCTCCCAGTTGCCAGGTCTAAAGATTATGCCTTTGAACTTTCCGTCTGCGCCTTGACTAATCCATTCACCGCCACGATCACTATCCAGTCCAATTACTTTACTGATTAATCTCATGTGTTCTCTGATTTCATTAGGAGTGTCCCCTTTACAAATATGGTCAATTACTAAACCGTTTTGAATCGGTCGAACCCCTTCTGAATAGTTTTTCTTAGCTTCTTTTGGTTTTTCAATTTGAGTTAAATCGACTTTAACAATATATTCTTCAGCATTTAAATCGACCCAATCAGATTTTACTGGTTGATAATCCTCACCGATTTTGCCAGCTATTAATCCAAGCAGTATAATTCTGCAATACATACCATTTATTGCTTGTCTTTCCCAAGCATTAAAGGAGGTATTATCGAGCCAAGTAGGAATTGTAGGATGTTCTTTATGACGAGGAAGTGGATGGTAGAATTTAGTAGAAGGATCTATTAAAGGTAAGAACTCTTTTCTAAAAGTAATTGCTTCTCTTAAAATATCTTGTTTTTGAATAATTCGCTCACCCATTCTTTCAAGTTGAGGGCGAGTAAAATACCACATTTTAGCAATATCATGCGCTTTCAAATACTCT
>Ga0172378_10006476_pt1 | contig 10942 bp, 9 predicted proteins | sample GrowelOW332metaG_FD_119755 | JGI IMG/M metagenome (GOLD analysis project Ga0172378, IMG submission 119755) | Groundwater microbial communities from an aquifer near a municipal landfill in Southern Ontario, Canada - Pumphouse #3_1 metaG | ecosystem: Environmental > Aquatic > Deep subsurface >... | reverse complement strand
GATGTGGATGCTTCAACAATCAAAACGGTTCGTTGTAGGTTTTATCCTAGTCCTGATTTCAAACGTAGCTTGGCTAAGACTTCTTTGGCGGAGGCTAACTTAGATGTGAAGGGCTTGCAATAGGCGTTAAGGGTTTATTGTTGAGGGGGGTATTGATTATCTCCCTCTTTTTTTGGCTATTGCTACTTTCTTAGGGCTGATCGCAATTTGGTCTATGGTTTATAAGTTATTAAAAGAGTTGGCTTAAGGATTACTTGTTTTACTTTTGTTTTTTTGGATTATTCAAAATTATATGCTATCTTTGGAAATTGAAAACAGAAAAAAATAATCTTATTAACAATTTAAAAGTATAAGAATATGAGTTATTATTTCAACACAATTGTATCGGCTGATTTTGAATCTCTGAAGGAAAAGGTTATTGAAGAGCTTAAGAAAGAAGGTTTTGGCGTTCTTACTGAGATAGATATTCAGGCGACTTTGAAAAAAAAGATAGATGTGGATTTCCGAAAATACGTTATCTTGGGGGCTTGTAATCCTGGCTTTGCGTTTAAGGCTTTAACTGCTGAGGACAAGGTGGGGACTATGCTTCCTTGCAATGTTATTTTGCAGGAACTTGAGGACGGAAGAATTGAAGTTGCGGCTGTTAACCCTAAGGCTAGTATGCAGGCTATTGAGAATAGAGATTTAGAGGGTATTGCTAATGAGGTGAGCATGAAGATGAAGAGAGTAATTGAGGCTTTAATAGAATAATATCAAAGCAGAAAAAAGAAATCCAAACTATTGGGCATAAAAAAAAGTCAGAGTAATTAAACTCTGACTTTCTTTATTGGTTATCCCGCCAAGAGTCGAACTTGGGACCTATGTACCAAAAACACATGTGTTACCATTACACCACGGGACAATCTCTCTTCGAATGAGGATGCAAAAATACTACTTTTTTCTAATTGAGCAAATCTTTTTGATATATTTTTTTTACTTTTTTCTTTCTTTATCCCTTTTCGGTCCTTTTATAAGCTTATTACTAACTGAAAATGATTTTTTTTATACCTTTGCAACAATTAATTATATTTCCTATGCACTCTGAAAAAATAATAGAAGTAAAAGACCTAAGAATATCTTTTTTACGCCAAAAGCAATGGTCTGAGGTTGTGAAAGGGATTAGCTTTTGGGTTGATAGGGGTGAAATTCTTGGATTAGTTGGTGAAAGTGGTTCTGGCAAGAGTGTTTCTTCTTTATCTATTATGGGACTTCTGCCTGAGAAATACTCCAAGGTTAATGGGGAGATTCTATTTTATAATAAAAATGCGGAAAAGCCTATCAATATTCTTAATTTAAAAGAAAAAGAACATCAAAAATATAGAGGTAAAAAGATTGCTATGATCTTTCAAGAGCCTATGACTGCTCTTAATCCCGTTCAGAAATGCGGAAGACAGGTTAGCGAAATCATTCTTCTACATAATAATTTATCAAAGAAAAAAGCCAAGGAAAGGGTTTTAGAACTTTTTAATGAGGTTTTACTTCCCAATGGAGAAAGGGTTTATAATGCGTATCCTCACGAGCTATCTGGAGGTCAAAAGCAAAGGGTTATGATTGCTATGGCGTTGAGTTGTAATCCTGATTTATTAATTGCTGATGAGCCTACTACTGCCTTGGATGTTACTGTTCAAAAAACAATTTTAGAACTCTTGAAATCATTACAAAAGAAATATGGTATAGGTATTTTGTTTATTACTCACGATTTGGGAGTTATAAAAGAAATTGCTGATAGGGTGATTGTTCTTTTTAGGGGTGAAATTGTTGAGCAGGGTAAGGTTGATGATGTGTTCTTTAATCCTCAACATTCCTACACAAAAGGCTTAATTGCTTCTCGTCCTCCAATAAACGAAAGGCCTAAACGACTACTTAGTGTTTCGGATTTCCTTGACAATGACTCCCCTTGCCAAGAAATAATAACAAAAAAGGAAAGACAAGATAGTCATAACAAAATATATTCTCAAAATCCTATGCTTAGGGTTAGTGATTTGGTTGTGGAATATATTGTTGATAAAAATATATTTGGCAAGGTTACCCAAAAAGTTGTGGCAGTAAATAATGTAAGCTTTGATTTATTTAAGGGTGAAACCTTAGGTTTGGTTGGTGAAAGTGGATGTGGGAAAACAACTATTGGCCGGGCTATTCTCCAACTTATTGATTCCTCAAGCGGGAAAATTGAATTTGAGGGAGTGATGCTTAATGAAATTTCGGGTCAAAGGCTTAGAAATATTAGAAAGAAGATACAGATAATCTTCCAAGACCCCTACTCTTCTCTCAATCCTCGATTGCCAATTGGAGAGGCTATTCAAGAGCCTATGGAAGTACATAATCTTTATAGTTCCAACAAGGAAAGAAAGGAAAAGGTTTTAGAATTATTGGATAAGGTTGGCCTAGAAAGTTCGCATTATTATCGTTATCCTCATGAGTTTTCGGGAGGTCAGCGTCAGAGAATTGGAATTGCTCGTTGCTTGGCTTTAAATCCAGAAATTGTTATTTGCGATGAAAGTGTTTCTGCTTTAGATGTTTCGGTTCAAGCACAGGTCTTAAATTTACTTAATGATTTAAAGCGTGATTATGGCTTTTCAACAATATTTATTTCTCACGATTTATCGGTAGTAAAATACATGTCTGACAGGATGATTGTTATGCAAAGCGGTAATATTGTTGAATATGGCGATGCTGATGAGATATACTCTAATCCCCAAACATCCTATACCAAAAAGCTTATCTCAGCAATTCCTCAATAATTATTGCCATTTTGGAGAATTTAACTATATTTGCAAATTGCAAAATGCCCTATACTTTTGGTTTAGGGTTATATCAAACGAATAACTAACTTTATGCTTAATGTAGATGTGAGCTCCGAGATTGGGCAATTAGAAGGTGTAATATTGCATAAGCCAGGCATTGAAATTGAACAAATGGTTCCTCAAACCATTGAGGCTTGCTTGTATAGCGATTTACTAAACTTAAAAATTGCACAAAAGGAATATTATTATTTCCAAGAAGTATTGTCTAAATGGACTACAACTTATCAAATCAATGACATCCTTACCGAAATTCTAAAAGACACCACGATTAAACTTTCGTTGGTTAATGAGGTTTTGGAAAAGGAAAACAAGAGAAACTTATCCGAAGAATTACTTTCAATTGAAGCTTCAGAGCTTTCAAAAATTCTAATTGAGGGTAGAGAGAATATGTTAGACCCTCTCTATAATCTTTTCTTTACACGTGATGCATCTTCATCACTTTATAATCAAGTACTTATTCACACAATGCAACACGAGGTGCGTTCAAGAGAGAGTATAATTATGAATTATATATTCAAATACTATTTCAAAGCCGAAACCATTAGCACCCTATCGCATAGCTCAGAAGCAAATACTGAAGGAGGAGATGTTTTAGTTGCTCGCCACGATGTTCTGCTCCTCGGTCAAGGAATGAGAAGCAATAAGAAAGGACTTGAATTTCTGATTAATCATTTTTCTCAAAGAAAAACAAAATTTAATATCTTAGTTCAAAGTCTTCCATTTTGTCCAGAATCATTTATACACTTAGATATGGTGTTTACAATGCTAGCTAAGGATAAATGTATGACTTATGAACCTTTGATAGTTAAAAATAAAAACAACTTTGAGGTTACCCATATAGAAATTGATAATGGTAGAGTTTCTTTTCATCAAAAGCCAAACTTTATGCAAGGATTAAAGGATTTAGGTTTTGACCTTGAACCAATTAAATGTGGCGGAGACAATCCATTATATCAAGACAGAGAACAATGGCATTCGGGTGCAAACTTCTTTAGTTTGGGTGAAGGAAAAATAATTGGCTATTCAAGAAACACAAATACAATTGATGCGTTAAATAAATCTGGTTTTGAAGTTTTGAAAGCAGAAGATATTTGTAACAATAAAGTAAATATGAAAGACTATAATCGTTTTGTTGTAACAATCGATGCTGCTGAACTCCCAAGAGGAGGAGGTGGTGCAAGATGTATGACTATGCCAATTAAGAGAACAAGAGTTGATTGGTAGAAATTGATTATTAGTCGTTAGCAAATGATATTATAGATAAGATAATTAAAGTAATAATAAACAAATTGATTTAATGAAAAAGTATTCTTTAATAAACAACACCTTGGGTTGGGTAGTATTCCTAATTGCAAGCATAGTTTACTTAATTACTGCAGAACCTACTGCCTCTTGGTGGGATTGTGGAGAATATATTGCAACTGCATACAAACTCCAAGTAGGACATCCACCTGGAGCACCAACCTTTCAAATCTTTGCTCGTATCTTCTCTCTCTTTGCAGGTGGAGATGTAACAAGGGTTGCTTATATGGTAAATGCCTTAAGTGCAATATGTAGTGGTTTCACTATATTATTCCTTTTCTGGACCATTACAATCTTTGCTAAAAAGCTTGTTAAGAAAGGACAAGAAATAACAACTGGCCAAATGATAGCAATATTTGGTAGCGGTATTGTTGGATCACTAGCTTATGCTTTTTCTGATACTTTTTGGTTTTCAGCTGTTGAGGGTGAAGTTTATGCAATGAGTTCTTTCTTTACTGCATTAGTTTTCTGGACAATTCTTAAATGGGAAAGCCAAGCTGATGACAAACATAATCTACGTTGGATAATATTAATTGCATTTCTAGTTGGAATATCAATAGGGGTCCATCTACTAAACCTTCTTGCAATTCCAGCAATGGCTTATGTGTTTTACTTTAAGAAATACCAAAAAACAACCAAAAAAGGTGTAATTCTAGCAGGGCTTCTTTCAATTTTAATTGTTGGAGTTGTACTATATTTTGTTGTACCTATGATTGTTTCCTTTGCAGGTAAGTTTGAAATATTCTTTGTTAACTCAGTAAAGATGCCTTTCAACTCTGGAACAATAATATTCTTTCTTTTATTGATAGGATTAATTATCTGGGGACTTAAATACTCAAAAGAAAATGCTAAACCACTTCTTAACACATCTATACTATCGTTCCTATTCCTATTAATTGGTTATTCAACCTTCTTTATTTTGGTGATTCGTGCCAATGCAAACACACCAATTAACGAGAATGCACCAAAGGATGCGGTTGGTTTACTAACCTATTTGAATCGTGAACAATATGGTGATACTCCTTTGCTTTACGGACAAAATTATACCGCACAACCAATAAGCATGGAGGAAGGATCTCCAAAATATATTAAAGACAAGGTAAATAATAAATACATTAAAGTTAAGTCAGGTGGTAAATACAAGTTTTCAGATAATGACTGCACAGTTTTCCCTAGAATGTATTCTTCATTAGAACAAAAACATATAACCTATTATAAGTATTGGGCAGGAATTACTCACGAGGGCAAACCTAGCTTCACAGAAAACCTACAATACTTCTTCCGCTACCAATTAAATCATATGTATTGGAGATACTTTATGTGGAATTTCGTTGGAAGACAAAACGATATTCAAAGCTTTGGAGTTAACCATTCAAATTATGATCCTGAATCAAATGGAACAAAAGATGTTATTAATGGCAACTGGATATCAGGTATTAAGTTTATTGACCAAATACGCTTAGGGCCTCAAGACAATATTCCAAAAGAGATGATGAATAATAAAGCAAGAAACACCTTATACTTCCTTCCTTTCTTACTTGGAATTGCTGGACTTATCTACCAATTTAAGAAAGACAGAAAGAATGGCGTTGTTGTATTCCTTCTCTTCTTTATGACAGGACTTGCAATTGTACTATACTTAAATCAACACCCAACCCAACCCAGAGAACGTGACTATGCCTATGCTGGGTCATTCTACGCCTTTGCAATCTGGATTGGATTAGGTGTATATGCACTATTTGATTGGTTAGGAAAAGTTAAGATCCCTGAAAACATAAGAGCAATAGGAATTACAGCTATTTGTATATTAGCAGTTCCTGTATTAATGGCTTCTCAGGAATGGGATGACCACGACCGTAGCGAAAGATATATAGCAAGAGAATTTGCGAGGAACTATTTAGAAAGTTGTGAGAAAGATGCTATACTAATAACCTTTGGTGATAATGACACCTTCCCTCTTTGGTATGCTCAAGAAGTTGAAGGAATTCGTCCAGATATTAGAATACTAAATTTCACCCTTTCTGGAATGCATTGGTATGTTGAACAACTCTATAATAAGGTTTATGACTCAGAAAAATGTCCTTTCACCCTAACTAAGGATTTTTATAGACTTGGCTTAGATCTAACTCTTGTTTATCCAGAAAATGATGAACCAAAAGAGCTAAAAGATGTTTTGACAAGGATGTTATATGATCCAAAAACAACTACCTACGATAATGCAGGCGATTCAATTAAAGTTATGCTAGCTAATAACCTAACCATAACTTCTGGTGAAAATCAATTTACGTTTACTATACCTGTGGATGGAAAACAAGGGATGAAACAACTTCAAAGAAACGAATTGATGCTCTTAGATATACTTGGAACAAATCTATTTAAACGTCCAATATACACAATGAGCCCTCAATATTTCACAAATATTATTCCAAACATCAACGACTATATTCAACAAGAAGGATTGGTTTATAGGATAATGCCAACAAAAGAAAGAGGCAAAATATCTGTAAACAAAACCTATAACCTCTTTATGAATAAGTTTAACTGGGGAGGGATAAATAATCCTCATACTTATCTTGAAGATGCAGTATCGGTAAATAACTCAAGGAATATGCGTCAACAACATATGTTATTGGCAAAAAACATTGCCTCAATGGGAGATAATGCAAAAGCAATTAAAATATTAGATAAGGCTCTTGTAGAATTTCCACATTCAAAAATCTATTTAGATAAATATGATATGCAATTAGCTGCTCTATACTGTGATGCAGGTAATAAGAAAAAAGGAGAAGAAGTATTAAATCTTATTGCTGACCACTACATAAGTGAAGTTAAGTATTATAATCAATTTAAGGGAAATAAAGCTCGAAATGTTTCAAGTTTGAAAACTGAATCACTACAAATTATTGGGCTATTATATTCTTACGCAAGTGAATATCAATTAACCAAAGTGCAAGCTAGGCTTAAAGCTATTCCTGAAATTGAATCTATTTTAAAGATTCAAGAATTACAAAAAGTGTATAATGAAACTGTTAATAAAGTAAATTCAGCGGTTGAGATGTCTCGCTCTGGCAATAAAGCAGAAGGAGAAAAGCAACTTATAGAAATACTTTCAACATTAGAAAAAATTATGACCTCGCAATCGGAAGAGCTTTATAATAGAGGAACAGAGCTATTAATGTTTATCTATTCAAATGCTGTCAACTCTCAGCTTAAGAGTGTTGAACAAAAGATAAACTCTAGTCCAACCTTTATGAAAGTTGTTCAAGAAATGGTGGCTCAACAACAATCTCAGATGCAAGCTATGCAAAATCAAGGACAAGGTCAAGGAAACGTAAACGTACCGGGAATAAATTTTTAATAGGAAAATTAAGAGATTAATGCAAAAAACTAATGAAAAGCAAACCATTAGTTTTTTGTATTAATTGAAAGAAAAAAACAGAAAATGAATATTGAAGTTTTAAAATCAAAGATACATAGAGCTGTTGTAACACGTGCCAACCTTAATTATATTGGGAGCATAACAATTGATGAAGACTTAATGGACGCTGCTAATTTAATTGAAAATGAAAGAGTATATATCTTCGATATTAACAATGGGGAGAGATTCGACACCTATGTTATTAAAGGAGAAAGAGGCTCAGGCGAAATAGGAATTAATGGAGCGGCAGCCCGTAAAGTACAAATAGACGACTATGTAATCATTGTTTCTTATGCCTATATGGATTTCGAAGAAGCAAAAAAACATAAACCAATTGCAATATTCCCGCAAGAGAACAAGCTCGTTTAATTGCTAAATCAGTAATTAAATAATAATTTGATGAAAAAAACTATTAGGTTAGTATTATTCTTTGCAATAGGCTTGGGATTTATATGGTGGTTCGTTTCCAAACTTAGTCAAGATGAATTAAACCAAGTGTTTGATTCATTATCGAAAGCTAATTATTTTTGGTTCGTAATAGCTATACTAGTAAATATATCAAGCGCCTTAATAAGGGCAATACGTTGGCAACAACTTATTCGTCCAATGGGTTATAATCCCAAACTCATTCCTACTTTCTTAGCAGTCATGTCGGGATACTTAGCAAATTTGGCAGTGCCTCGACTTGGTGAAATACTACGTTGCGGATTAATTAGCAAGAGTCAGAAAATACCATTTGAGAAAGCAGTCGGCACAGTCTTAGTTGAAAGAACGGTTGATACAATAATATTTATTCTAATTTTTCTCTTAGGCTTATTAATGGAGTTTAACTATATCAAGGACTACATATATAATAACTTAACAAGTGTATTATCATTCGAAAAGTTTAAATTCATAATTATTATTGGAGCAATATCAGTACTATTTGCCTTTATAATTATATTTTTCTTTAGAAAGAAGATACAAAAAACTAAATTATATAATAAGATAAAAGATATCCTATTAGGATTCCTTGAAGGAATAAAATCAATACTCAAACTAAAAAACCCAGCTCTCTTTATCTTCAATTCCCTATTTATATGGTTTATATGGATACTTGGAACATACGTTATTTTCCTATGCTTTCCCCAAACCATGCACTTATCCTTCAAAATTGCATTTATTGCAACAATATTAGGAGCAATAGGACCAATTATCACCCCAGGGGGCATTGGTCTATTTCCAGCAATTATTGCAGAAGCATTATTAATGTATGGAATAATTCGCCCAATTGGCTACGCAGCAGGTTGGTTACTCTGGATAGTATCTCAAATAGGAGTAATTCTTATTGGGTTAATAGGCTTTATTTACTTTTCTAAAACCCAGAAAAAAAAATGAAACAAATAGAATTAATCAAAAATAAAATCTCCTCCCTCGAAAGCCTAAAACTCAAATTAAGTGAATGGGAAAAAGAAGGAAAGAAAATCGTTTTCACAAATGGTTGTTTCGATATCATTCATCAAGGACATATTGACTATTTAGCAAAAGCCAAAGACCTAGGAGATATTTTAATTATTGGACTCAACACCGACCGCTCTGTAAGAGAGATAAAAGGAAAAACTAGGCCAATTCAAGACGAAAAGTCAAGAGCAATAATCCTAGCCTCAATGCAATTTATCGATGCAATAGTATATTTTTCTGAGCCTACCCCCTACCAACTGATTAAGGCAATACAACCCGATATCTTAGTTAAGGGAGCAGACTATAAACCAGAGGAAATTATAGGTTATGATATAGTGCAAGCAAAAGGAGGAGAAATAAAAACACTTACTTTTCTTGAAGGCTATTCAACAAGTGAAATTGAGAAAAAGATACTTTCAGAAAAGAAATAGTATTAACATAGAATTAAGCAAATAACATATTGTATGGCTAAAGTCACAGAAATAAAAACAAAAGAAAATGATATCTCTGTAGCAGAATATCTCGATAAAATTGAAGATGAATCAAAGAAAAAAGATTCAATTGAATTGTATAATATAATACGAGAGCATACAAAAGAAGAAGGAAAGATTTGGGGAGATAGTATTATTGGCTTTAAAAAATACTTAGCCTCCTATAAATCCAAGCGAACAGTAGAATGGTTTAAAGTAGGTTTTGCACCAAGAAAAAGCAATATCTCTTTATACCTTAATTTGGCACTTTACGACGACAAGAACGTTGAACTAGCTCAAAAACTTGGAAAAGTAAAGCTAGGAAAAGGCTGTATCTATTTTAAAAAGCTAAGTGATTTAGATAGAGATATACTAGATCAGCTAATAGAAATAGCAATAGAATTTGATATAGAAGAGTTTGATAAAAAATAGCTTAAAAATCCCTTACAATGCGGACACATTATAATTTAAGCATATTACTTCTTTTCAATATAATTACCTTTATTATCAATAAAGCCAACCTTTCCATTAATCTCAACTAAAGCCCATTCTGTTTTATATACATCAAAAAAGCCAATTTTATCATATATTGGCTTTACTACTTCTTTTCCTTCATTATCAATAAAGCCTAGCTTTCCATTAATTGTAACCATAGCCCAATCTGATTTATATACATCATAAGCTCCAACATTATCATATTTTGTTTGAGCTGAACAAATTCAAAAAAAGGAAAAAGTAAATACAATAAAAGCAAATGTTCTCATTGTATTAAATATTAATAGATTAAATCTCACATAAATAAAACTAAAAATAATAGAATTACATTTGCAAATGTAGTAAATATTTTTTCTGCAGCAAATAATTTCTCTTAAAAAAATATTATTCTAAATATCGACCTATAAAAGGAATAATGCCCTAATCTATAGCTATTAATCATAGTTCACCTACCCTTTTCCTGCAAAAGCTAATGAAGCAGTATAAATATATTTATAAAAGAAACATCAATTAATGCTGACTTTGATTGAGTAAAAATAAAATAAGTTTAGTTGAAAAAAATAAGCTTTCTTGTCTAATTATAAATATTTATTTTGAAATTTTGAAATCAATACTGTTGCATTTACAACTTAAATCTAACGGATAAACATTTTCATTAGATAAATAATACATTTAAAAGACAATTTATTATTATTTTCTTTTGTAGCTTTGCTGTTTATACTTATAAATAAAAAATTAGCTTATATATTGAATTAATATTTAATAAAACCTATTTCATGAAAAAATATCTTCTTATAATAATTTTATCATCTCTTTCTTATATAAATATTTATTCTCAGAACTTAAATAAAGATAGTGTAATAAATGATCTTAAAAGTGATGAATTAAGAGGGAATGTCAAAAGTGTTATCTTTAAAACATTTGAATTCAAAGAAATAGATAAAGAAATTGGGAAAGGTAATCTTGAAAACTTT